>ERZ827458.108-NODE-108-length-148852-cov-10.211644_pt1 | contig 148852 bp, 127 predicted proteins | sample MGYA00519706_ERZ827458 | MGnify/ENA primary metagenome ERZ827458 (study PRJEB31778, sample SAMEA3449309) | human gut metagenome | biome: human gut; feature: human-associated habitat; material: faeces | place: United Kingdom | collected 2010/2012 ... | reverse complement strand
TTGCCGTATGCTTGGCCGCGTTGCTTTGCGGCTGTTCGATAACCGGGCATCTGGAACGTCGCCAATACCGCGCGGACGTGCTGCACGTCAGCCGCGAACAGTACGAACGCGAGCAGCAGACCTACCAGCCACCCGCGTTGAAGATCGAGCGCGATAGTAACCGATTTTACCTCGTGCCGACAGAGGTGCAGGAGAACGGCGAACGCATCATGGCGATGCAGATACAGGAGGTGACGATCCGCGCCACAACCCGAACGCTCCCGGAACGACTGGGGAAAGTTACAATCGACTTTGTAATTGACATGCCCCGGCAATTACAGGGTACATGCCGCAGCATCGCGGTAATTCCCTATCTGCATAAATACGGAGAAGCACATCCCCTGCAAGACATTACCATCCGCGGAGGACTGTTCTCCCGTGTTCAGGACCGCGATTATTGGCAATACAACAAATACCTGCACGTATTCAACCCCTCGGAAATCGGAGCCGAAAGAGCTTTCGCCCGCTTTGTAAAATATCCCTACAGCGAAGGCTCACGACTGGACAGCATCGTTCAACATCCGGGGCATATCTCATACTACTATTCGCAGGAAGTACCTACGGATGAAACCTCGAAAACGATGCTTGTCACCTTACAGGGCTGGGTTATGGCACTCGACGAGAGTTACTACAAACTGCCCCCTTCCGATACGCTGACCTACCATGTGTCATCAATGCTATCCTTTGCCGATACAACCACCCGCTATAAAATCAAAATAATCGAAAAATACGCCACGGTTCAAGACAGAAACTACATCCAATTCCGCCTGAACGATACGCACGTTCTCGACTCCCTCGGCCGGAACGCCGCCGAACTTGACAAGATCAGGACACGTATGGCCGGGTTGATCGGCCAGCGGGAATTTTTCGTGGACAGCATCGTGCTGACCGCTTCGGCCTCCCCAGAAGGCCGTTATGCCCGCAACAGCACTTTGGCGCAGGGCAGAGCCCATGCCCTCAAAGGCTACCTGCGCAAATGTATCGGCCCCCAAGTCGATACACTTATGCAGATACGGTGGATCGCAGAAGACTGGCACGAGCTGACAACCCGTATCCGCAGCGACGAGAACCTACAGCACCGCGCCGAAATACTGAAGTTGATCGACACCGACTCCGATCCCGACCGCCGGGAGCGGACAATACGTGAACTATATCCGCAGGATTACCAATACCTCAAAGAATCGGTTTATCCCTCATTGCGTGCTGTGACGATGCGCTACGACCTGCGGCGTGTCGGGATGGTAAAAGACACCATACACACCCGAGAAGTCGATACCGCCTATATGCGGGGCATAAACCTGCTACAAAAAAGAAAATATGCAAAGGCGCTATATATCCTCAATGACTATCGGGACCGCAACACCGTGATAACGCTCCTTTCGCTGGGATATGACGCTCAGGCGTTGGAAATGCTGAACGGACTGGAGCGTTCGCATACAACCGAATACCTCAAAGCCGTTGCATGCGCCCGGCTGGGCCGCAAAACCGAAGGCCGGGAACATTTCCTGAAAGCCTGCGAATTGGACGAACGAATGCTCTTCCGTGGAAATCTGGACCCGGAAATAGCTGAACTTTTAAAAAACTAAGAACCATGAAAAAACTCATAAGCATCATAATCGTGCTTCTGGCTCTGGTAAGCCTGACGCACTGCAAACTGGCGGAAGTTGAAGCGATCGAAGAAATCCCATGCCCGGAGATCGGCATCGATTCGATCATTATTCCGCCGTGGGACATGGAAACAGAACAGGAGATATATCCTTTTATCGAAAACCAGTAAATACATTCGCAATGGACCTTTTTGATAAAGAATCCGGCAGCTTATATCTGACCTACGACAGGTTCCACAACATCCTTCATGCAAGTCGGGAAGGAGAGGGAACAGATGGCTTTCTCCGACATATTCACGACGATGTTTCTCTTATTCTCCAAGAAGGACATGATCCTAATGTCTGGTTTACCTATTTCGAATTCCCGGACAAACGGGATATTCCCAATTTGGCGCTTAAAGACATGTCACTTTTCTTCGAGAAAACAACACGTGCCGCAGAACGCTCCAATGCCCGCTGCCGCTATACGGTCAATGCCGCCGATGTCATCTATTGCTTCAAAAACGGCATTGTTCCCTTAACCCCTCAAGCGGAAAAAAGCGTGTTGTGCCAACAGGAAAACTACCCCCTGCCCACAGACGGCTTCGGGAACAATACCCCGCAAACGAATGTCGCATTACCTGAATACCGCTCCTATATGGCTGTTGAAACCGAAAAAGGAGTCGTGCTGTTTACAAATACCTCGGAAGGTCTGCGACAACGCAAAGCCTATGAAAAATACCTCGAACTAAACTTCTTCAATCCGTCACAACCGGGCGGCAAATTCCGGTATTGGGAAATCATTGCCAGTCCGTTCGACCTGAAAGACAAAGTAGATTGCCTCTCAAACCTCAATTCGCAGAGCAAAGATGATTTATTCCACGAGGCTTATGTCGATCCTGCCATCCTCAAACAAGGGCATTCGATACGCGAATTCGACCTCACCCAGAGTTTTGAGAACTATACCATTTTCTGCAAACGTACCGATCCGAATAAAACGCCCTATAAAGACTTGGGCGACATGACGCTCAAAGAACTTTATCAATTTTTCACATCCATGCTTCGGGGTAAAGAAAAGGGAGTAGTTTGTACGGAAAGTTTGGGATTTCCGAGCAATCCGCAGAACAAAACCTTCAAAATAAAGCGCTAATGGAATCTGAATTTAAAAAGGACTTGAATCCTGCGCCGAAATCCAAACCTGCAAGACTTTGCATCACAGTGGATAAGTTCTTCAAGCCCGTTCATATCAAGATCATCAGCAATGAACTCCGGGACTACAATAGATACTGCCGGAATGAAGCCGCGGACGCTCTTTTGCACCAAACGCCCGATATTCTCCAGAGAAGAGTCGTGAGCTTTGAATTTCAGGACCCGAAAATGATTCCGCCGATTTCACCGGACAACAACGATTCCTATCTAAAGCAGATACGAGAAATGTCTAAGCATCCTAACAACCACATATCCATAATGTATGATAAATATCTTAGAGATGATATCGGACTTTTCATTTCTAAAGTTCCTCGGCAACATCTTATATCCCGCTATGGAATCGTACCCGACAGTCCCCATACAATCAACATCCCGGAACTCTATGACGGTACAAACAAACCCCTCGTGCGGGACGTACTTCTGCATAATAACTTTCTGGACTGTGAGCTTATCGAAAGCCCACAAAGCAGTTGGCTGTTTACAGATACCGATTCAGGCATTAAACAGATGTCCGCATTCTATGCTCTTCTCAACAAGCATTTCTTCGACCCCCGCATGGACATCGATCGGCTCACCATCTCAACAGTATGGGTTGACAGAGACAATATGCCGAGGCAGGCAAATAAATTTACAGTGGATGATTCTTCGAAAGACCATCTGTTGTTGGCAAATGCGATCGAAGCGGAAAAAATCCCGATCCGGGAAAAGTCTGTTGAACATGATTTTAGCCCTTATCCCGAAAACTACTGGAGATTCTTCAGTGAATACCCCAATGACCCTCTTAACCGCAGTGACGAAATAGCTTGGCTACTTTTTGCAGAAAGCACAGGAATTATTGTCGAGAAGGACGAATATCACGATTATAGTTATATCGACCGGTTCGAGAATTTAAAAGAGCGACAGTATAATACGAGCTATATTGATGAGAAAATGGAAATAGAAAAGCAGCTCAAGACCCTTGCCGGAGAAATTCTCCGGCAAGAAGGATTCGTAATACGCGGCAGGGAGCTGGAACCCGCTGTTTCGATCGATGAAAACCTCATCCCGGAAAACCGGCCTTGCATACATTTATAATTCATAATCCATTGCCATGAATCCTAAAAACGAACAACCCTCCACAGTATTCATTTCGGTAAATCCTCGTTATTCGGCCGATGCCGTGCAGATCCTTCATAAAACATACTGTGAAGAGGATTTCCGCGCATTCATCCATAAGTCCTTTCCAACACCGGAAAAGAATCACAAAACACTCTCCGACAACTGGATGTTCGCTTACGAGTTTCAAGATGGCGGCAAACTGCCGCCTTTGGCTCCGGGTGCCAACCACAGCAATTTTTTCCGCTGTATACACGACATAGCATCCCGCGAGAATATTAAACCCGTCAGCATCATTCCTCTGCGGGATGCCTGTTATTGCCATAATTATGGCATCGATATGTTTTCCGATGAGGGGCAGCACCGCAATGTCATTCAGCAACCCGGTTACAAATCAATAAGTACGCACTTCGCCATCTTCGGACAACGCGGCGATATTTTTCCGACATGCCGGGCTGTAGATATTGGTTCCGGAGTTCTCCTCTATGACCGGAAAAGCGTATCCGGGGAGGATGCTTACAAAAGTTTTATGCAATTCTGTGCCGATCACTATTTCGATCCCAGCCTGAACATCGATCGTATGAAAATATACGAGCTGCATACGTTCCTCGATAAGAAACTGCTTGAAGAACATTGTGCGACCCTGAACTTTAATTTCAACTACCACGGACGCGATTTTACCTTCCGCGATCTGATGCAACTGCCGCTTATCGACTCTGATATTCTACGGGAAGGACTGCCGGCAAAAGAGTATGACATGCATCCTACCTCCGAAAATTACTCGTTGTTCCTCAGTGGTGAAAATGTCAATCTCCAGCCCCATACGCATACCTTCGACATCGCCATCCTTGACCAGATACATCAGAATGGTTTCCCAAGGGAACGACTATCATCGGAGTGGCATTTTGTCTGTCACTATCTGGGGAATTTCAAGGACTTAGCCGATGAAATTGTAATCTGCGACGATCCGAAAAAAATGGACTCGCTGCAACAAGAAGCCAAACATCTGGCTCAGGCATTACTCGACAGGGATTTCCCGGAGCGCCGGCAAATCACCCAAAACCCCGAACAAAGTCTGATGATCGAGATTCCATCCGAAAATTTTCACCAAGGGCCCAAACTCTAATTACATGACTATGGAAACACAAAAAAACAGCTATTCCGACCTTTATCTGATGTTAAGCCCAATTTACGACACGCTCCACCTGCGGCGTTGCAACTTGGGGGACAAAGGTTTCGAAGAGTTCGCACTGGAGAATGTGCAGCGTGCCCATGACCAAGCGCTATTTCCGAATAACTGGATGTTTCATTACCACTTCTCCGAAGAGCAAATCCCGCGGATAAAATCCTTGGATGGAATGCACCGCAGAGATTTTTTCCAAAAACTCCGCCCTGCATTGTTAGAGGAAGGGATCACCCCTTTACATATTCTTCCTTTGGACAGAGCATTGTATCTGCATATCCATTGCAAACCGCTCCTCGCATCCTGCCGAGATATTCCCACACTTGCACTTAGTGACCTGTTCGCGCGGGACGGGAATCCGGATTTTGAACTTAACCTTGCACGGCCGCCGTTCCGGGCATATACAGCCGTAAAAACCTGTCAGGGAGTTCTTTTATTTACCCCTACACCAAAAGGAGCCCGGCTGCTGGAAGGCTTCATGCAGAACATCGCCGACAACTTCTTCTTACCGCAAATGCCGGAGACAGAGATCACCATATCCAAACTCCCGGCTTTTGACTCCGAATTGCAGGATTTTGCCGATCTCTGTCCGCTTTACAAGCCGTCATTGACGCAACGGCAGAAGGAAATGATCCTTGCCCCGGCAATTTTCGAATCAGAAAAAATCCTCGGCAATGGTTTGGAATACTTTCATTTAGACATGGCTCCGACATGGAGCAACTATCACAAACTGGTGTTCCCGAACAATAGGACGGGCCTTAGCTGCACCCAGCGCAATTTCAATATTATGCGCTTATTAGCAATCGCCGAAACCGGACATTTTATATATAAATTTCAGAATGGCATGCCTGAAACTTTCAGCTATAGATCCTCTTTCAGTGATCTGGTAAAAGACCGCACGCCTCAATACACGGAATTAGTGTCACGTCGTGCCAAGGAATTGCTCGATCGTGATTTCCCCGACCTACGCGGCCGCCTGGCAGAGCAAAACCAAATGCAACAGCAAGCGCAGGATAAACTGGACAGGCTCTATGAAAGCAGGAGCAAAGGTCTTAAATTCTAATTCTACAACGCCATGTTCTCCGATTACGATACACCCACACCTGCATCCGTCTACTTAATCATTAATCCGGATCAGAAAGTTGAATACCTGCGGTTGTTCGATTGCGGCTGGCTGTTCTCATTCATCGAACAAGAGGTCAGTGCCTACCGCCTGTGCAAGGATCGGGATATTCCCGACAACTGGTTGATGGAATACCGGTTTAAGGATCAAAGTCTCATACCCCCGTTTTCAAACACCGACAACGGCGACTATCTCTCGCGGTTGCTCCCCGTAACGAACTCATTGGGTATCTGGCCCTCGAATGTAGTGCGGCTGCGGGATGCCGTCTTCTGCCATAAAATGCACATAGAGCCCCTGAGCGAACAGGGCTCCCATGACGTGTTGCTGAATCATCCCCATTTTACAAGCAGTTCAAATTACTACGACGACAAGTTGGTGAAAGAAGGGAATTACCAGTTTCCCTGCTGGAAAGCTCTCGAAAGCGAACGCGGCGTATTGTTATTCAGTGAAACCGAGAACGGGAAACTCGCATTCCGGAAATATTGGCAATACCTCACCGATCACTTTTTCGACCCGAAGTTTCACATCGAATTCCTCAATGAATACCATGTACCCAAATTCATGGACCCGTATGCCAGCCATGTAGACCGGTTTTATGATCTGCGCATAAAACGGAGCATCGAACGCGAATCTATCACGCCTATACCCCAAGAATTCTTTGCCCCGCGCGAACTCGTGCGCACAGGATTCTGCCAGCAGCGTTTCGATATGACTCCCACCGGCAAAAACTATGAACTCTTTGCCGTTGGAATGCATATCTACAAGGAGATCAAAGTAACGTTGGATAATTACCGCCTTGCATCGTTACTGCACCTCTGTGAATGTGGGGAGCCTATTCATCATCTCTCACCTGAAAAACATCAGCAATGTCCCTATGAAGCGGACCTCAATGCAATCCGCGAAAAATTCTACAACAAGCCGTCCGAAGAGCAAGAGAAAGCCTACCGAGAATATGGCGAGAAGCATCTGAAAGAGGAATTCCCTTTGTATTGGCAAAAGATCGCAGAACACCAAACCCCGGAACAGGAAAAGGCCACAACTCCCAAAATTAAAATTTAGCCATGAATAGCCCCAAAGAACAGGATTGCGTCCTTCTTACCCTCACAAAGGATAACAAAATTGAACGTGTACGGCATTGCACCCACTCGGATGATAAACTCCGGGATTATTTCGATGCCATCATCGCAAAATTCAAGAATGACTTCTATGCAATGAAGGATATCTGGGTGTTGAAAATGGTTTTCACAGATAAATCCCGCATCCCGGACATTGCGATAATGGACCAATATGAAACCCTGCAGAAACTTCTGCGCAACCCCCAGCTATATGGTATAAAAGAGCATAAAGCCTTCCTCGTACATGATCTCGATTTTTGCAGCCTTCATGGTTTCGACCCGCTATCCTACGAGGGTGCGCACGAAAAAATAGCGAAAAGGATTGGTGTTTATGCGTATACGGACGATTTCCGGGCAATACGCACAGACCGCGGCGTGCATGTTTTCACTTCCGATGAAACCGGGGACCACGCCATCGAGAACTGTTTGAGTTATTACGAAGGGCATTTCTTCTCGACAAAAAGAGGAACAGACCGCTTCGATCTCATCACCGTGCGGCCTATCGACCAGATACCTCAAGGTATTTTGAATCCTTTTGCAGATACGGTAGATTGGAACACAGCGCCCCTCGATTTGCCCGACGACTTCTTCTGTAAAGGCGTGACCATGCTGGAACTTACCGAGAAGAAAATCGATATGCTCCCCACGGTCAGCAACTATTGGAGCTTCTCGCATGAAAATGAAATTTCCGATATTTCAAGTTCAACCGACGTATACGATTATTGCTGCCTGATCGGTATCTGCGAAGGAGATATTCAACGACCCGATATGATCGAAGGCGAATGGTATGAATCCTTTTCATTAGAGAACCGATTCGATGATCTGCTCGAAGAACTGGATGATTGTGACGACAACATCGAAAGAGAGAATGTCAGCTCCCGAATCAAGAAACTGGCCGCGAAGATCCTCACGGAAGAATTCGCCGACTTCCGCTATTGCCGGGAACCGGAGAAAATCGAAGAACAACTCCAGCAGATTCAAACGCCCGAAACGGAGGATTTCCAAGAGAACAGCAATAAACCCAAGATGAAAATCTAACAAACAACAAACCGTTATGGATAAACAAAGTAATCCCTGCAGCCTGTATCTTTCGCTTTTACCCGAAAACGAGATTAAAAATGTCTACATCTCGGATTCCGACGAAGAGGGATTCAGGCAATACCTCACTGAACAGGTGCAGAAATTTGATGACAGTTCATGTGCTATTCCTGATATATGGCTCGTGCAAATCAATTTCGAGAATCGCCGTAAAGTGGAAAGAGCGACCTCGAAAATTGAAGGTATTATCAGATCGGAACTTGAACAGCAGAAGGGGAAAATCATGCACGTAATTTCTTTGATGGATGCCTATTACTGCTACCTAAAACATATCAACCCGCTTTTGGAGGAAAACAAATATGCCAACATCGTAAAAACCGAAGGCTATTTCTTATTGATGATCTCCTCAAAAACCCAATATATGCATGAGCATTCCTTAATGGGAATCCGAACGGACCGGGGTGTACATGTTTTCTCTCCGGACAGAAAAGGAATGAAGGCAATGAATGCTTGCCTTCATTATTATGAAAAACATTTTTTCTGTCGTGAACATGCTACGGACCGGCTTGAAGTCATTTATATCAAGGCGATCGGAGAAATGCCGGCTCCCTGCGGCAATCTTTTCGGAGAAAACAACAATTTGGAGACAACGCCACTGCATCTTCCCCAGAACTATTTCTGCCATGACAAATCGCTGGTGGAAATTACAACCTCAAAATTCGATATGCATCCGACGATGCAGAACTACTCCATATTCTGCACGAAGAACGGGATTGACCCCATGAAAACCTCCACCCCGAATTTTGAATTTTTATGCCTGGCTCAAATTCGTGATGGCTATTCTCACCATCTGGCAAGTCTTTTCCCCGAATGGCCCGACAACACTGCATTCGGAACCGATTTCCTCGACTTGTTTTTAAAATATGGCAAGTGTAAAGACAATACCCAACTGAGAATAATCCAAAAAGAAATCAAGGACTTTGCCAACCGGCTTATCAATGAAAAATACCCCGACAAAATTTGCTGCCGGGAACCCGTACAAACCCAAGAATATCTTCCCGACGACACACCCGAACAATCAACGAGTCCGAAACTGAAAATATAGAATCCAAATTGTCACAGCTATGGTGCAACACATTAAAGCAAATGAACCAGCGAGTCTGCTGCTGACCCTGACACCCTATAAAACGGCAATACATGCCCGAATTACCTCAGACCCCGAAAAGGATTTCCCGGCCTTCATCAACTCCGATATTCAACATATCGGGGACGATCCCCGCACAGTCCCCGGATACTGGTTCCTGCACGTCGATTACAAACACAAGAAGGATATACCTGAACTCAGTTCGACTGACCTGCTGCCAAAAGTCATACAAGCCCTTTCACGGAAAGTTGCGGTTATAAAGAGCGGAGTGCCCATGATCGACGTATTCTTCTGCCGAAAACAGGACCTCGACGCCCTTGCACCGGAAAACAGGCACGAGATAATTGCACAAGATTTCAGATACGATGTAATGGTTAATGAACACACCCGGAACAGCGACGTGAAATTGAATCTTTTCCAAGGAATCCGCACCGATCGAGGACTCCACCTTTTCTCGCAGAACGCCAACGGACAAGAAGGCATCCGTAACTTCCTGCACTATTACGGCAACAACTTTTTCAATAAACAACGGCCTTGCAATAGTTTGGAAATTGTTACCGTATACCCGCTGGGAAATCCCCCGACCATCGGCAAGGAGATAAGCAAAATGGAAATACATAAATATTTGCCCTCCAAACTGCCGAAAGTCATCTTCTGCAAAGACCCCGCACTGATCTGCATCACCGAACACTGGTTCGACATGCGGCCTACACTCAGCAACCAACGAAAAATAATGACCCAAAACGACCTTTCCTATCTTCAAACCAATACCCGCGTCCATGATTTCATGTGTCTGGCGTACTTGCATGAGGGAATTTGCACCCACACAAGGGAGTTGCCGAAAGATAATATCAATGAGTTTTCCCATCAGGACCGCTTCTGTTCCATGATGCAAGAGCTGGATGCCGCCCAAGGCACACCCCGAACCGAAGAGATCGGTAAGTGGGTGCGGGAACTTGCGGGCAGAATTCTCAAAAAAGACTTTAAGGACCTGCATTACCGCCGGGAACCCGCACGGGCCGAAACACAAGAACATCTCATCTCCAATCCCGATGACACACCCGAACTATCAGCCTATCCGAAACTGAAAATGTAAAATACGAATTTAACCGTATGCTGCAACTCCAATCTCGAAGAATAAAAAGCTGTCACAGGGGAGAGGACCGTAGATGTCGTTGATTATTTCCCTGACCGTAAATAAAAAAGGCAGCGATTCGCTGCCTTTTCATTATTAGCCAATTCAAGGAAAAGTTATTTGAAATAATTACTCAACCGTAACAGGATCACTAAGAGGATTACTATGTTAGGGAAATAATTGTATTCCCATGCCTCCATTAATCCATGAGCAACCCGGTTCCGCAGGTTGTGTCCTTTTAAAGTCAGTACATACTTCAGTAATAACCTATCTTCTTCCCTGAACCCGGTCGCCCTCTCCGGGGTATCTTTTAAATCGCTCAAGAGATCATCCAATAGTTTTTCCATCATTAATTGTACGCCGGCTTTTTCTCGGGGCTTCATGGTGGGAATACCTATTCTTTCGCAGTACAGACGTAATATGGATTCGATTTTAAGAGTTAAGGTGTCGGTGACAGTAATATAGTCGAATTCATAATTATCCGATTCCTTCATGGTTGCTTCCAATTCGCTGAAGAATAGCTTTAAACCGGGGCGCAACACATCCAAAACCCGGACCTCAATATGCTGTCCATTATAGGTGCGAGGAACTGGAACATTAAACCAGGTGTTTTCAAGATACCTCAGCAAAGAGTCATAAGATAATTTGCCGGCTTTATAGACTTCAAGGATAAATTGATGCAGGTTTCGCATGCCTATCTGGTGTGCAAACCCATACTCCTCCCAGAAAAACATCTCCTTAATTTCCTCATCGGTAATATATTGATCCACAGTATTCCCGAACTTATCTTTTATTACCGTAGTCGCTAAAAAAGGTACGAGGCTTCCTCGCTGGTTTACTTCCGCTTGGGCTTTAATTTGCGCTATATCTGTAAACCAACTCGCGTCGGTGAGTTCCGAAAGGATACCGTTCTCGTCGGATGTCGCAATTATTTCATTTATCATTTTCGTGACGTATTTTAAATATTCAGGCGGGAATTCTTTGAAAAATTGGGTATTTAGCGTGATCTGACTCCGCGTAGCCATGTAAGCGGCTTCCATTTGTGCAACTTTCTCCGCAGATTGCGCAATTTTATATAACCGTAAGGCTTTCTCGATGAACGTGAGACATACAAATTCCTCGTCTCTTTCACCTGCCATTTTCTCATAAAGCTGAGCTTTATAGTAAATCAGGTCCTTAGAATCGGCATTCTGCTTGGTTCTAATCTTTATACAGCGATCTACGATGTATATTGCTCCCCAAGTATATGTTTTTTCGAGTTCATGCGCCGCACTCAAGTTTTTCTCTACTACATGGTTGAAATCCACCTTGTCCTTGAATAAGGAATAATTATCGGCCATCAAACCTGAAAGATCAAGCATTCCCCGGAGTGAATCTCCTCGGTGAATATCCCAGCTATCATGGTGGTCGATGATTTCCGCACACAACACATCGAGTTCTGCCGTGAGCTTCGCTCGCTGGAAAATATTGAAGGCTAATGTCAGAATCCTAAAATAATGCTGGAAATTGTGGTTGTGTTCTCCGCCCTCTAAAGATTTATCCCAGTATATTTTCGCCAACTCGGATAATTTAAGCCCTAATTCGGACTTGAAATCGTTCCTTTTGGAATAAGGAGTAGCATGCCCAAAATACACCAACAGACCGTACTCCGTTTTAGGAAAGAGGCTGTGGCATGCCTTATAGCGATCTTCGTAGTATTCGAAATCATCCGGTTTCAAATTCCTCACATCAGGCTCATAGATGTCTATTTCTTCTCCGGCCGCATTTCGACTTGTGCCGGCTCTCATCCAAGATAACCCGAAAACCGTTCCCATGGCAGGATCGTCCTTATTATCGAACGATTTGCGGATGCAAAAAGCCATACACTCTCGGGCCGCGGTATTATAGTCCGGGTGGCTGGAATCAAGATGTGGTAGCAATGCAAGAACATCATCGCTTGTTATCCCTTCAAATTCCGGGCTGTCAATTTTTGCATAATAATCAGGTAGGGTTTCCATTGTTTTTGTATTTGGATTTGAATACAAGTTACAAAAAATATCGGAATGTACTATCAGAAAAAGGGTGGAAAATTCAATCCTCTGTTATACTATAGGGCACATCGGGACTGATAGCGGTTCTCGCTGTCGTTGAGGTGAGTTTATACCGAAAAAAGACCGGCCGTCGTCGGGTTTCGGACGGTCGTGAGTTTCCGGACGGTCGTAAAATATAAGGGAGAAGGGAGAGAGGGGGTCCGCATGTCCTCTGGTTTCGTGCACAAAAATAAAGCACGGGCCGCGACGCGCAAGGTTATATGAATTTCGACAAAAAAAATGCACCGCAGGGGTGCATTTTTTTGCCGAAAACCTTGCGCGTGGCTCTTCCCCGTGCTTTAAAAGACGTGCACAAACCAGAAGACATGCTTCCTGGGGAAATAATATTAAAATATTATAAATCTTATGATTATGTATAAATATATCAAAATAATCTTGTTGCTGATTATAGCAATTATAGCAGTATTATACTGGCAAACCCTGCTTCGAATAGTAGGATGGCTTATCATCTTGAATTGTATCATCCGATTCTTCCTGCGGGTGTTGGGAGTACTTGCTCCCATCGTTGTGCCGATCGCTGTTCTGTACTTATTGTTTCATTAAAAATTATAACCATGAAAAACGGATGGGATTCTAATCGCTGGGACGAAGACTGGGATGAACCTTATAAAACGCCGGAAGAGCGTTTACGCGACCATGCAGCACGAAGCATGGACGAAGATCCTTTGTTGGGATATGGCCTCGGCCCTTATCAGGATAACATACAGGAAGCTGCAACGGATGAAGAAATAGAGTTCAGCCGGGAACGTAGAATTTCCCGCGGCCGATACCGCCGCTCAACCTATAAGGTGTTCACCAAAGAGGAAGCTCGCAACCTCGGACTTATCAAATAGTAATCTCAAACCCCTGCCGGCCCGGCAGAAAGAAAGGGCTATTATTATGGATCAATTCAAATATCAAGAAGGACTCAACGAAGTCGTAACCAACAAAGTTCATCGCATGATCGACAACCACCAGCCGGTTGTAATGCAGACCGTCGAAAGACTGCTCCGGGAAGCTGAAATCTCAAGGGATTTCATCGTCCCGATCGGTGTCGAACAACGCGGAACGTGCGAGAATCCGATCATCTCCTTCGAAGGGGATGACAAACTTATGATGCGCAAACGCGGAGAGCCGTTCACACTGCATAACAACGCCGTGCGTCAGCTCGCCGAGAAAATGGACATCCCCTCGAAATACCTCCGAGAGCTTTCAGAAGGAAGCGCATGGCAGCGACAGCTTGCGGCTGAAATCCTGAACAAAACTTCGGGCTGGACACCCCGAACACGGGTGATGATCCGGACCGTAGGCGATCAGGTGCGGGGCGTGCTTTCCGACAGCTACCGAAGACTCAACAGCGAAATTATCCTCACCGCATTTATGAAAACCGCTCTTAATGAAGGAGCCGTGGCTTGCGACGCCCTGATGACCGACACGAAAGTATGGATCGAGACAATTCTTCCCGAACCCATCTGCATCCCGACCCGCCTGAACGGTACGGTGATTATTTACATGGGAGTGCGGTTCTCCACCTCCGACTACGGCGACGGATCGCTCGACTTGCGGACATTCCTGCTCAACGGCGTCTGTCTCAACGGCATGGTCCGCGAACGCACCCTCAAACAAGTCCACTTGGGAGGCCGACTCCCCGAAGACCTGCAGCTCTCGGAGGAAACTTACCGGCAGGACACGAAAACGGTCCTCCTCACGGTAAGAGATGCTACCCGACAACTCTACAACAAGGATATTATCCGTAAAAAAGCGCTGGAGATAGAGAGGGCCGGAGATACGGCGGTAGATTTCGAAGCCGAATTGAAGAAACTGGTGAAGAACAACAAAATCCTCAAGAACGAGGAAGTGGCCATCCAGAAAATACTCATGGACCACAATCCCGAAGACGGACTGCAGGGAAGCCCGTCGCTGCTGAACCTTACACAGGCACTCACGGCTTACGGCCGGAACCAGAACTCTGCCCGCACCCGGGATTTTGCGGAAATAGCCGGAGAACTGATGGACCGCGTAAAACAGTAATTCCACACATCGATATTCACATACAGCCTGCGGCCTCCAAAGAAACGTGGAATCCGCAGGCTTAATAGTATTCCATTATGAATAAAAAGTTTAAACACTACGACATCGAACTGAGAAAGAATAGCAAGGAATTCATCGCTATGGAAAGCCTTTTATCCGAGTTGAATTCTTATGGCTTTCATACGGATAACTTCCTTGCTGCCCTGAGCGTGGAACATCACACGACACAGCAGACGTTCTTCCGTCTGATCCAAAGTATCATACTCTATATGGCCGAACCGGATAACGTTTGTATCGACGACCGCAACCGCGCCAGCTACGAGATGTGCAGGAAGATCGCAGATACCGTGCGGGAATGCCACCTGCCCCATATTTAAACCTATCAACGACTATGACACAGGAAACTAAAGATATGATCGTATTGCTGCAGCTCGAATTCAGCGCCGAAATCGAACAGGCAGACCATGACCCGAAATACTCCTATCGGATTTTCCAGCGGAAAACGGGTAATCCCATCTATCAGGCGTGTCGCTTCAGCGATATGTTCCGTTTTTTCAATATCGGTCCGTCGATGAAAATTGAAGATATTGATATTCGTATCCAATGGGGCCGGAAGATCGTCATGCCCGCCATGATCGACACGCCCCGGATACGGGAACGATCGCGCCTGAAACTCGTAAGGTTTTATATCGAATCCGGATACGGTCCGGAGGGGATTGCACAGTACAAGAATCAACTCTTTGAAACGGAAATCCGAAAGATATTCTCAGACCTCGGATTTGAAATCACAAGGAAAACTCCAGAATACAGCTTATCCGCAACAAAGGGCCACACAAATCTTTACTGCCATCCCACACATATCATGGGCCTTTGCGACGCCAGCTCGATTGAGACGATAAGGCAGAACCTCTCAGCGTCTCAAACATTCATTCTTACGTCATCAGAAACGATCCATGAAATCTACGACATCACCCCGGAACAGGAAATGAAATACTATCATCAGTTTTTTAATGGATTTGTCCATCTGGTGCTGATCGGAATATTCAGGACCAAACGCCGTAATCTCTACAAAAGTAAAGACATGATGTACGACATTGGACGCACCATAAAGATCCGTACATTACGTGCAGAACAGGGTTATAAATTTGGACTCCTTGCGGAGAAATTCGTGGAGGAAATCTATCAGAAAATGGTTGAGAACGGGGTGCTGATCGAATCCCCATGCCATCGCAAATGCCGTGCATCCACCTCCAAAGACAAAATAACCGCAAAATCCTAAATACATGGAAAACGCTGAATTAACAGTACACGAAGAGGAAGGTGACTTCTTCAAAATATCTCTCTCCGAAAAAGAGACTCCCCAAGCATTCAAACGTCGTGTCGAAGAACTCATGCTGAGCGGTCTTTCAGAAGGGGAAGCCCGTCACAACGCCGCAACAACACCTGTAGCTATGGAACTCTTCTACGACTGTGGCCGCGGTATGTTTGCTATAGAATCCGAGCCCCTACTGCACATCGGAATCTTCAATCCCTACACCGGGTTTGAAATTCCCAATGAAAACCTGCCCGCGTTTCCCCGGCCAAAGGAATCATCGGTATCCGCGGACAAAATCCCAATAGTCCCGGTCCCGGTCCATTTGCTCAGCATACTACTCGATTACATGTGGCAGGAGGAAAAAAAGAGCTGGGAAGAACTGGTCTTTGAACAAAACAGAACCAAACCCGATGAATACGACCCTCATGCTGTCACAGGGCATGTTTTCCATATAATGAAAGAGCTGTCCGAAATCCTGCTGCTCGACACCCGGTTCTACAGCCAGTCCACCCACCTGACACGGCGCATGCTCGAAGAACTTCCGTCGTCGCTTCAAGTCCGGGAGATCGGAAATGACCGGATGCAGCAGATTGCAGAACTGGCCGAGCAGTTTACAAAGATAAAACTCCACATGCCGCCCGGCTCGCACCTCGATATGGAGGATCAAGACATCGCCGAAATATGGCGCGAAGAACTTATCGCCATTTTACATTCGCAGGACATCCCTCAGCATTGAATACCCACTAACACTTTACGAAGATGGATAACAGCAAACAACAGCAAGTAGCACAAACGAACCTTCAGTTTGTCGCATTCCTGTGCGGACAGTTGATGGCGATCATAACCAAACTCCTGCAACGGGAAAAATTCACTCCGGGCGAAGACCTCGCCATCAACAAGGCTTATGAGGAAATCAGCCGAGCTAAAAACCGTTTGGAAAAGATTCCCGAAAAGTAACACCATTAATACCATATGTACGCGGCGACAGGCAAATGCTTGCCGCCGATTTTGTTTCCCTATAATTCCTCACATCATGCAAGACAAAACACCAGACAACAGCGATATGCTCGCTGTATTCGACCAAATCGAGGTCGATCAGGAGCCGGAAATCCCAATGGATGATAAGGCTTATTGCGAACGAATGCAAGCCCAATGTCATGCCGCGCTACGCCATCTGAAAACATGGCATGACCGATTCCGGTCCGAAGCGGAAAAGTACTCTGATCAATTTGCCATTTCGTACTCTCCGTCCGGATCTGTAGAAATCAGCCTCCTCGTCAGACAAGACGAACAAGAACAAAATGAATTCAAGGAATACTATTTCTATCCCTTCAAAATCATCAACAATATTGCCGATAACTATCGACGCGCCTGTTATTTCTTCGGTAGTGTTATTATGAGGTATTTTGAGGAAAAATACAGATTCTCCATCCTGCGTCCCGACTGTGAGGATACGATCTCTGTGGGCTTCCTTCCCGATTACAAGTTATATGTGGATCACATCATCAGCCGCCTGAACGGACAAACGTTCCGCGAGAAGGCCGAAGAGGAAATCATCATCCGCTCGTTATTCGCTTCAAAACGCCGAGAGCGTGGCACAGCACCCGAATTACGGGATAATAAAATCCTCTTCTACGACATCGTGGAGATGGACGACTACCAACGCAGCATAGGACGATACCAGATTGCTTACGGCACAGATACGTTTGTAAACAATATATGCGCGGGTTTGGTCCTCTATGCTACCCAAAGTATACAAGGTAATATCGGCTCCATCCCGGAATTCAACCAATACAACGTACAGGTCGGAAAGTGGTACGACATGAAAATGGACAAAATCGAGGCCATCAGGTTCTATGTAAACGGCCGTATCGATGTCCGTTTCTCAACACCCACAGCCGCCGCAGAGTGCTTCCACTTCCTGCGCCTCTATTCACTCGCAAACCATTGACATATGAGTTATCAGATCAAGAATCAGACGATCCCCAAGGAAAAGCGGGAAGATTACAACAAGAGAATCCTGAAAGCCATTGACAAGAATAAAGGGGAAATACCCCGGGAAACGATCTTCAACTGCTATACCGGCCTCGGAGGTTTGCACGGCCTCAAACAAGCCAATTTCGGAAATTATAACGACTATTCTCAAGCCAAGAAAGAATTCGAGATGGGGCAGTTCTTCACGCCTCACGACCTTTGCCGCCAGATTGTCGAAATAGCAGCTCCCGAAGCAACAGAAAGCATTCTGGATATGTGCTGCGGCATGGGCAACTTCTTCAACTATCTGCCCAATCCCTACAATGCCTACGGTTTCGACATCGATCCCAACGCCGTGAAAGTGGCCAAATATCTCTATCCCGACGCCAACATCCAAACTCAGGACATCCGGTGTTTCGACCCCGATCAGCGCTTCGATATTATCCTTGGAAACCCGCCTTACAACCTCGATTTTGACAGGGAGCCGTCGCAGTTTTACTTCTGTGAAAAAGCATACAACGCACTCAATCCTGCCGGAATATTCATTCTCGTCGTGCCCATGACCTTTATGAAAAGTGAATTCTGGGACAAGTCGCAGATCGGGGCTATTGATCGAAGATTCTCATTCATCGGGCAAACACAACTCCCTGTATCGACCTTCAGTTCATTGGATGTTGAAAACTTCGCTACCAAAATCATGGTTTTCACTCGCAGAACGGAACATATCGAGAGAAATTCATACAAGGATGATGAATTTGTATCTATGGAATGCCTGAAACAGCGCGTTGCGGACTTTCGGAAGCTCCGACAACCGCTAAAACTCAAATTGCTGCGCGAAACAAACGAACTGCTCTATTCCGAAGACCTTGCATTTCAAGTGAAACTCAAAAAATATCTGTATGAACTCAAAGCACATCCTCATATGCAGGGAAAATATGAAAAGGCGCTGGCGCTTGTAACGAAATTCCGCAATCAGAAACCTCCCCAGAACTACACCCGGACCCAATACGACGAATTTCAAAAAAAGAAACTCACCCATGCCAAGGTGTTGGCAGTAATCTATCGTTACATCCGGCGGCAATATGTAGTGCCACGCAAAGAAGTGGCACTCGTGAAGACCAACTACACATACAAACTCAAAGCATACGCCCCGCACATGCTGGATAATGTCGAATGCAAAGAGGCCCCCATATACCAGCTAACCTTGAACGACGGCGGGCTGCCCACACCCGTAAAGGACATGTCCCCAAACGCGGCGGCACAGTATGCACAGGCCATGCGGGTAATCCACCGCAAACATCGCCAATACCTGCGACACAGCACACCTATACTCGATGTGGAACCCAACAAAGCTCTTGCCAAGCATATCGCGGGGTTGCGCTTCTTCAACAACTACATGGAAGTTTGCCAGTTCAACGACCTGCAGCAACATGATATGAACCTGATTTTCCAAAGACGCTATTCACTCTTGAACTGGCAGCAGGGATCAGGAAAAACCGCCGTAGCGTACTATTACGGCAAATACCTGCGATCTCTGGGCCGCATACGCAACAGCGTCGTACTGGCCCCGGCGATTGCGATTAAAATGACATGGAAACCGTTTCTTATCAAACACAAGAAACGGTTTGTAATCCTGACATGCGAAGAGGATTTCAAAAAGATTCGCCCCGGTATGTTCATTCTCATTTCGACCACCATGCTCGAAAAAAACAAAAGGTCGGTGAAACTATTCATGCGAGGGATTTCCCGCAAAGTCTGCCTGATCTTCGACGAGTCAGACGAAATCACCAACGACGAAACGCAGCGTACACGCAACTCGCTCGATGTATTCCGCCGCTGCAAATACAAATTACTCGCCACCGGCACGACGACCCGCAACAACGTAGCCGAACTCTACGGACAGTTCGAAATACTCTATAACAACTCCGTGAACTTCATGTGCTGGTGCAAGAAAGTGTATATCGAGGATCGGATCACGCATGACATTTTCTGCGAAGATAACACCAACGTCGGAAAACCGTTCCCGCCACGAGAAGGAGCCCGCCTCTTCAAAAACTGTTTCTGTCCGGGAAAAGTCACCGTCTTCGGAATTGAGAAACGGAATCAGGATATTTACAACAAATATGAACTCGCCGAGTTGATTAAGAAAACAATCCTGACCCGGAAATTCAAAGAGTTTGCGGCCGACAAATATGAGATCAGGCATCATGCCGTAATCCCCGGACCGGGAGAGAAGGCAGTATACGCCAAGATACTGAAAGAATTTTGCGAAATATGCTCCTTCTATTTCACAAGCACCGGCGATGCGAAGAAAGATGCAGCATTGCGCTTAGTCCGTCAAATCATGCTAATGATTCGCGCATGCTCCACACCCAACACATTAGCCGGTTACGATGGGGAACCTTTCCCCAGAAAAACTCGCTACATCGCTAACCTGATAAAAACAGAGATTCCAACAAAAGTTGCTGTCGGCTGCACGACAATCGAAGCAATGAATATGTATACCGATTATCTGGGACTCATGTTTCCGGAAAGACCGCTGTTCACAATTCACGGAGAAATAAGTTTCGAGCGCCGCCAAAAGATTATTGCCCAGTTTGAAGAAACAGCAGACGGTATTCTCGTATGTACACAACAAGCTCTCAAAAGTTCGACCAATATTCCATCCTGCGATGACGTGATACTCGAATCCCTGCAATGGAATATCCCCAAGATGGAGCAATTCTACTTCCGCTTCATCCGCATGGATTCCAGAAATAAGACGCGCGTACACTATGTCTGCTACGATGAATCCATCGAACAAAATCTCATCGCCCTGATCCTGACTAAAGAGCGGCTCAATGAATTCATTAAAGTCGGCGAAATCATGGAGGAATCCGAAATCTTCGACGAATTCGACGTATCAACAAACCTGATTGAAAACCTGCTCAAACGAGAACGGGATAAAGACGGTAATTTCTATATCTCATGGGGTAATCAGAAGGTTGCATAACAATTAAAACTACATCATTATGACAAGACAAGAATATTTAAACCGCCCTTTAATCAAAGATGTAATTACTATGGATAAACTCATAGAAAATATCTGCTCGGCATGCCATTGCGGTAAATGCAAGGCACAAAGATACCTCGATTCGGAAATACAGAACCTCCGGGAACTACGTGACACGGGCGAACTGCGCTATGACGATCTTGAAGCTGCCTGCTCAAACTTAGGGGTAGATTTCGATTGCACGGAATATTTCGCCACCGCATTATCGCTGAGTTGACCACAAAGCCATGTTTGGGCGGGAGATCAGTTGCCCGGGCAAACTAAACTTCCTGATATATATTAACCTGTAACCCCGAATTTATCAAACCGCAAATACCACTATACATGAATATCACAAGTATGCAACTTATGGCAGGTGTGACCGAATTGGAAGCTACGCTCGGAACTGCCACGCCTGAACAACGAGCCATCATCGGCAATCTCAAAAAGCAGATACGCGAGAATGGCCTTTTTTTCGAGGTCACCTCTGCATCTCTTACTGTTGAATCTATGCGGGAGCATGGTTATGACGTGACCGACGAGGATGCCGGCATCCTGTCTAAAATCGCTGGGCATGTCGAAGTCGACGCCGATATGCTATGGAATGCCGTAGAAATATGGGCCCGCGAATACAATGTCAAATCAATCAAAGAAGAGGAGGAATAGTTATGCCAGTTAGTGTAGCGATAAGTCGGGAACCTGCGAATCGATCTGCATTGTCCCCGCATCGGGATATGGTCCTCCATAACACACAATGAATTATCTTGATTTTTTCCGACTAAATGAACACCAAGTTTAAAAATCGATTATCTTTAGCCATTATTATATAAAAAATTCATTACAAAATGTAAAAATCATGTCAAACGAAACTATTTCCAATTTAGACCTTAAAGCAATTTATTTAGAAACCGAGGCAGGTGATATTTACGGTCTTTTTTCTGAATATCGCTTAAAAGATGCTGTTTTGCCGAAGGGCCTCATTGCTTATGGAGTAAGGCACTCTGACGACGATGATTCTGTCCCCAGCACTATCGAACCATCGGCAACGGTAAATTACTTTGGCTCGCTCATAGTAGATAGACCCCTTGATTTCCGCGGAAAAGACCATATAGACATTACCGAATGGGGATTCGATGAGGACGAAGAACTTTCAGATTCGCTCAAACAGTATCTTGACAAATAATAACTGCAGACATTTATAAAGAAGCCGCCCAAGGGCGGCTTTGTTGTATTCGCATCAACCCTAATTCTGGTGAAATGTGGCAATCGACCGCGGCGGAGTGGTGAAAAACATATAACAAAAATAAAACATGAACGAACAGTCAAACACCTACCGAGTTTACGACTCAATGGGACGAGCTACGGATGTTGTTTATTGTGCCAGTAATATGAAACAAGCGTATGCGCTTTTCAAGGCTGATGTTAAAAATTATCAACGCTTTTTCAATGGTCATTTAAAGCGGACTTACAATGGAGGCGCAAAAGGATAATCGCGACATATGGGAAGCATCCCCAGAATCCAGCCAAACTCATCGAACCTTTTGTCGGTGTAGCCAAAAAGCAGGCCCCGTTCCTATCCCTTTTCGATGTGACTCTTTTTTAAATAAGATAACACAGGCACGGTCAAAATGGCCGTGCTTTTCATATTTACCTAAAAAATACAATTATGTCAACAAGAAGCGAAAGAAAACAAAACAGAATTGACCGCTACAACGAACTGGCTCGTAAAGCGGAAACAAAGTCGATCGAAGCGTTCGAACATTCGAACAGTATCGTGAAATGTATCCCTATGGGCCAACCGATTCTGGTAGGACACCATTCTGAGAAAAGACATCGCAGGGATTTGGACAAAAGCTGGAATGCTATGGGGAAATCAGTTCAGGAAAGCGAGAAAGCAGAATATTATCGCAAAAAAGCAGAGGCCGCAGAAAACAACAATGCGATCTATACCGAAGACGAAGACTCCGTAGAACGGCTGGAGGAAAAGATCGCACGGCTCGAAAAATTGCAACAGGCGATGAAAGATCGGAACAAAATCGTGAGGGACAAGAAACTCACGGAGGAAGAAAAGATCGCCAAGCTCATTGAAACCGGAATGACGGAAAAAGCGGCTCAAGGTCTAATCGTCCCCGATGTATGTAATGACATCGGCTATGCTGCGTGCTATCTGACAAACAACAGTGCGACTATCCGCAATGCAAAAAAACGCCTCGAAAGAGTCAAAAGACTCAAATCCCAAGAAGAGAAGACATACGAAGTGAACGGAATCCGCGTTGTCGAGAATCCCCAGGAAAACCGCTTCCAAATATTCTTCGTGAAGAAACCTGCAGAAGAAATTCGCCAAAAGCTACAACATGTAGGTTATCGGTATTCCTACGGAAATGGTTGCTGGCAGTGTTACTTGAAAAGATGGAATATCGAGGCCGGAAAACAGATACTCATGTCTCTCGGCAATGACTAAAATATATTCTATCCCTGTTAGCCTAAATAGCGTAATCAACAAGGTTGCTGTTTGTTGATGAATTTTTGATGTACGGATATGTAATGTGCTGATATACTATGCATATGACAATCAGTTATTGAAACCTGCAACATCCTTTTGATAGTCTGTGTGACTTGGCACTGTGCAAAAACCATTATATTTATCAATAGTAGGGATATTGTGCTTACCATAATCTTGTCGGATAGTGCCAAAGCTCCATTGCAATCTGCGGGTAGTCATCGTTCCATCTGCCAAAGGCTGCTGCACTACCTTATATAGTAGTGCCTACTCGAATGTATTGTTCTTCCATAATGCTTGCTTTTAGATTAAACATTTGGATTAACGCTATTAGCAGTTTGTACTTTAGCTTTCAGAAGTGAGGAGATTTCCTTCTTCGAGTAAAGATTACGTCCTCCCAATTTGTGAACTATAATTCTTCCCTCCTTCTGCATACGCCACAAGGTGGTATAGGTTATGTGGAGTCGTTCACATACCTGATCGCGAGTAAAATACTCGTCACTCTCTTCTGGTGTCAAATCGGCCTGTGGCTTTTTCCCAACTAATTCTTCCACCAATTCAGAAACAACCTGTTTCAGGTCATCCTTCTGTAACATTATAAAATTGCCTTGCATATCATGTTGTTTTAATAATTACGCTGCGAAATTACGATGGAATAAAATGAAAGCACCTCGGTAAAAATCATGACGATTTCTGCCGAGGTGCTTTTAACGGAACAGCGTTTCTTTTTAACAAATCAAGCCTTTATGATGCAATCAATATACATCAGGGGAAAGTAAGGTGCGCAGTCTTATGCTTATCAACTTTGCCTGTTCTTTTCCTGTTTGAACAGTCTTTTCTGATAAACTCAAATTATAGTCGTTGCCACGTTCACTGACAATGGCATTATAAAGGGCTTCTCCCCAATCAAAGCCAGACTTAAATCCAAGGGATGGGAATTTTTCCAAGATGGCTGTATGGAAAGTACGATAGTTATAGGTATCATTAAGCAAGCTTCCATTGGTCAGCGCAGCAAAAATATAAGCAAGAATAGAATCCGTATCATTCGTTTCCATCCATTCGGTGAGTATTTTTTCTATCTCGTTGGTAAGAAATTCTGCATGAGGTTGTATAAGCATTTCTTCAAGCAGGACACAGACTTGCTTACGTCCACGTCTGCCTTTACTCTCTTGTAATGCAGAATTAGCTACATCTTTGACTACACGATTGTTTGCTGCTTTCCATGTTCCTTTAGTGTAAGTCGCTTTATCCATACTGGTAAGCATCAAAGAGCGCATAATTTGTTCGCCAAAGTTTTTCTGCCAAAAAGAAGTCTTCTCTCCCATCATTGTTTTAGTTACTAAATCAGCGGACTTCACGAAACCATTATCAAATATCATCCAATAGAACACACTGAACAAGAAAGGATTATTGTGCTGCAATTTATCTTTTGTTTCCTCTTTGTTAAATGTAGAGGCAAACAATTCAGTCAGTTTTTCGTGTGCCTGCTGACTAACATTAGAAAATTGAGCTTTGTTGTAGCTCTCAGTTCCTGGGCATAGGCTTAACAATAATTCGGAGATACCTTTTATACCATCAAGTGACAGCAGTTCTATCAAGTAGGAAAAACCTTTGAAGGCGAAGCTCATGTCACCCTCGTATGCTTTTGTGAAGAGATTTGTGAACTCTTGATATTCTTTCGGGTGTTCGTAATGCCAACGGCGCAAACGCAATAGATTCAGTTCTCGGTCTGATGCCTCTTGAGTTTCCTGCTCTTTATCCTGCAAGTGGAATTTAACCACATCTTTGATATATTGCGCATCCGTAGATTGCTCAAATTTAGTCATGGCACTCTCTATTTCCTTAAACCCATTATCCAATTCCAAATAGCAATGCATACAACAAGCAGCCATATCACCTTCTTCTGCGGCTTTAGAGAAGGTGTTTATTATGTTCTCAACAGGCATATTCTTTGCTGCCATTGCCTCTAAAAGCATATTTTGAAGCGAGTAAGTTTCATCGCATTCTGCCACATTGGTTCCATCTTGTGATAGAATGTCCAATGTGGAATGAATCTTGCTTTTGAACTCTGCATAGATTTCTTGGTTCGCCTCAAACCATTCCTTCATCTTATTGCCCATAAGTGTTATTTTAGCTAATAGGGTTAATCTTTAAGACAAGCCAACGGAATGACTTTCACGCCATCCTGACGAGTGTATGCCATGCTTCCACCAGTCATCACTATCAGCAAATCTGGTTCCCGAATGGGCATCTGTTTCTCTGTTGTGTTATGTTCCTGTATAAGCCTTTTGAGTTCAAGCAGATGCTTGGCTCCATCGTCAATCTCACGACTGCCAAGTTTGCACTCTATCAAGGCATACCGTCCATCTTCCAGATGCAGCACTATATCCGCTTCCAAATCATATCGGTCATGATAATAAGACACGTGACTGTTTAAGTCTATAGTATATGCCTTTAAGTCACGAATACACATCTGTTCAAAGATAAAACCAAACGTCTTGAGCTGCATGCTCAACGCTTCAGGAGACAACCCCAAAAGAGCAATCGGAATGGAAGGGTCGCAGAAACATCGTTTCACGCCACTTCTAATAGCGGTTTTACTTCTAATTGCAGGACACCATGCACTTATGTTCTGGATAACAAATAGCTTTTCCAAAGCTGCAACATAATCATCAAATGTGTCCACGTGGCAACTTACTTCGCCAGATGAGGTCACATCATCCAAAAGCGACTTCTTCTTGACCAGAGTAGAAACATTTCTGGCATACGCCCGAAGTATCATACTGGTCAGTCTGGCATCTCTTTTCTTGCCATCAATGCTGGAAATGTCGTTAGAGCAAATTGTTTGAACATAGTTCTTTGCTACGAGTAGTTGAGCCTTTGGGGTACGAGCCAACAAAGAAGCTGGCCATCCGCCTCGGGAGGCTGCAAAGATTAATTCCTCAACGGTCATCTTAGACATCTTGCCGTCAATATCATAATCTGGATTGTTGAAAAGTTCTTTCAACGAAACTTCACCTGTAGATTCTTGTGATTCCCACAAACTCATAGGCAGCATACGCAGTCTGGCAATACGACCAACTCCAGAATGGTGTATTTGGGATTTGTCAACGGCATTGGAACCTGTAAGTATAAATTGTCCGGGGATTTGACGATCATCAACAACAGTTCGTACTGCATCCCACAACATTGGAGCATCTTGCCACTCATCAATAAGGCGAGGCGTAGCTCCATTTAACAGAATGGACGGCTTAGTTTTAGCGGTGACCAAATACTCCTCACGCAAACTAGGATCTTGCATTCTCAAAATGCTGTTTGCAAGTTGAGACGCAGTTGTAGTTTTGCCACACCATTTTGGTCCTTCTATCAATACAGCCCCAAATGCATCCAGCAAGTCTTGCAACAGGGCATCGGCAGTTCTTTTATAATAACTCATATAATATGCTTTTTCAATTGCAAAGATACACATTTTCTGCGAAATGCATGGCCAATTCGTGTTTTTTGTGGCATTTCAATCCACTTTTTTGCGGTGTTTTATTCGGTATTTTTGTGGCATTTCAATCCACTTTTTTGCGGTATTTCACTTGGCATTCTTGCGGTGAGCAACTATAATTAGTCTGATAAGTTAGCCATCAACTCCGTCCGTTCCTCCTCGCTCAAGCCTTTCAGCATCTCAAGCAGGGCTTTCTTATCTACCACAGGAGTACTTTCTTTCGACTTCTCATTGAGTAGATAATGGTTATACTCCAGCATCTTTGCAAGCGGATAAGCACCGATATAATTGGAAGTAATGTCACCGCCGCCACTATGCCCCATGCTGTCGCTTATATATTTATAAGGTACGACACCAGAGTTATTGAGGTTGGTAGCGAAGCTGTGCCTTGCCCAAGTGGGTGATGGCACCTGTTCCATATCCAATAGTTTGGCAACTTTTGCCATGTGCTCACGTATATATCTGTTGTAGCGTTGGATAACCCATATCTCTTGTTCTGGTGTGATTAACTCACTCATGATGGGGAATACCCTTCGCCCAAGTTTTGGGACATTGCCATACCGGTTGAGTATCTCTTGAATCTCTGGAGTAACAGGAAATATCACTTCGCTGGCACTCTCGTTCCGTTCACGGGTTTTGTGGCGAAGAAAACGAAGCTGTTTGCCATGAGTGGCATAGTATAGTTCATCATAAGTCAGTCGGAGTGTATCTGCAAGGTTCTGCCCATTGCCCAGATACATAAAAAGGAATAGTCCAAGGTCGCGAAATATGGCATACTTCTCTCTGCCGAGGAACAGTTCGTTTCCATCTTTGTCTTTTGCCTCGTCAGCTTTCCAAAAGTCATAGAGCTTCCGCATGGTAGCCACGTCAAGAAACTCATGTTTACGGCTCTGCGCTTTGTTGTAGCCCGTGTCCTTAAACATTTCTTTGGTATCACCTTTCATCAGTCCGTTAGCGATACACATATTGATAATGGTTCTTAGACTACGGAGTGCGATAGCAATAGTGGTGGTGCTCAATTCATTCTTCTTCATGTTTTTTACCCACTTCAAGATAAAGTCACGGTTAATATCTGCAAACGATACATCCGTTCCCAAATCTTTCACAAAGCGATTGCGTACATCCTTACTACAACGAGCGGAACCCACCTTACCTTCATTGGTCTTAGATTGAATGTACGAATCCCAAACAGTGATGATGGTGCTATCATCGTCTTTCTTGCCTTGGAACCTATCTTGCAACTTGCGAAGAGAGAAATTGTTTTCTGAAATCAGTTGATTAGCCATCTGCTCCACTCTGTCCATCAGATTCTTCATATCGTTACGCTCCGCTAATTGGATGCGCCGACCGCTTTTCTCATAATCGCAAAGAACCAACCATTCTTCCATAGTGTATGATTTTCCTAAGCGCAGGAAAATCTTTTGTCCACCATGACACACACGCACAGCTACTGGAAGCGGTTGCGAATAGTCGCCCGCTTTTCGTATGTCAAGAGTCAGCGAACCATACACATTGCCATTCGCAGCCGTAAATTTCGCAAGGCATTTTTCTCCTCTTGCATTGGATTTTCCGTTCTTCTTTGCCATTTCGGTGACCTTATTCGTTTTTTCAATCTCCATAATGCACTTATTTATAGTTAATATTCTGCTCGTTTTGGTGACCTTCAGGTGACCTTTTCGCACGAAAACCACTGCAAATATACGCATTTCCCTGCAAACAACAAAACGTGTTAGATGCTGATTATCAGTACAATTACACTTTATGCAATCCTATGAAATAATCCACAAAAAGACTTGATCTGATTGTCGTCGTTGCGGTATTGGCCGCCGTAATTGGTGGCGTCCCAGTTGCCCTGCATCTGTTGCGTCAGCGGGCTCATGTATCGGTTGCAAATCGAGCCGATGTCCATACTGCCCCATTGCCTGAGTTCGATGCCGGTGAGCTGGAAGTTCGGATTCAGGTTGGCGGATTTGGTAGGATCGTTGTTCAGATCCTTGTCCACGCACGAACCCAGTAGCAGGAGCGATAAGATGAGCAGTATATTGATTGGTTTCATGTTGATTAGAATTTGAGGTTAATGTTGAATCCGAAACTGCGGCGCGAGGGCAGCGAGCCGTACTCGATTCCTTTTCCGTTGCCGTTGTTGTAGTTGGAGTCGGGGTCGATGTTCGGAACGTTCTTGAAGATGATCAGCGGGTTTCGGGCTACGAACGACAGGGTCAGTCCGTCCAGCGCCTTTCCGATCATCCTCCGCGGGAAGCTGTAGCTGAGCGTCATTTCGCGGATCTTGACGTAGGAGTTGTCCAGCACGAAGAACTGGGGAATGTTGTTGGAGATGAAGTTCCAGTAGCTTTCCGGGTTGCAGTAGCGGGTATTGGGCGCCCAGCTGATCGTGCCGTCGTCGTTTTTGACCTGAACTACGCCATCCACCAAATAGCCTCCCGTAGGATTCCATGCTGCCGTTTCGAGTCCGGCGGCAAGGCGTCCTTCTTCGGACTGATACCAGCCGTCCCGTCCTTTGAGCGTCTTTTTGGAGCGTCCGGAGCTGTAGGTGCCCCGCATGGTCGAGGTGTAGAGGTCCGCGCCGACTTTGATGTCGAAGATGGCGCTGAGGTTCCAGTTCTTGAACCGGACGTTGGTGTACATGCCGCCGGTGAATTTCCAGTGGGCGTTTCCCAGCGCGGTGTAGTTGTCGCTGACCGAGGGGATGCCGGTGGTCGGATCGACGATGATGTCGCCGTTTTCGTTGCGTTTGTAATCCTTGCCCATGATCGTGCCCAGCTCTTCGCCCACCACGGCCATGACGCGGACGCCCGCTGCGCCTACCCATTCGGCGTTCTCCACCTCGTACATCTGCGATTCGCCCAGCGAGTGCACCTTGTTGGAGTTGCGCGCGAAGTTGAAGCCCAGATCCCACTGCCAGTTCTTGGTCTTTACGGGAATGGTGTTGAGCTTGATCTCGATGCCTTTGTTGGTGAGCACGCCCGAATTGAGCAGGGCGGTCGAATAGCCGGTGCTGATGGAGGTGTTGACGTGGCGGATCTGGTCGCGGCTGGTCTGGCTGTAGTATGTAAAGTCGAGCACGATGCGCTTGTTCAGGAAGTAGAGCTCGGTGCCGACCTCCCACGAACGGGTCCGGGTCGGTTTGAGATCGCGGTTGGGTACGGTCGAGTTGGAGATCTGACCCGACGATACGCCGCCGACCGGATGCGGATAAAGTGCGTAGTTGAGCGACATCTGATAGGGGCTGGTGTCATTGCCGACCTCGGCCCACGAAGCGCGCACCTTGCCGAACGACAGGATTTTGGATACGCTCGACGGTAACAGTTCGGAGAAGATGAAGCTGCCCGATACCGACGGATACACGTACGTGTTGTTGATCAGCGTGGAGGTGTTGTCGGCCCTGACGGTGACGTCCAGATAGGCGAAATTCTTATACCCCAGATTGACCATGGCGTAGGCCGAGTTGATTTGTCTCTGGTAGGGCGATTCGACGATCGTCTTGTCGGAGAAACTGTTGATTTTCTTGATTTCGGGTTCGGCCATGTCCTTGCCCGTGATCGTGGTCTGGAAGTTGTCCACACGGTAGAGGTTCAATCCGGCCGTTCCGACCAGACTCATGTTTTTGCCCAAGTTGGTGCTGTAGGTGAGCACCGCGTCCGCGTTGATCGTGCGGTTGCTGTTGGTCTGGGTCTTCAGATAGCCCGATTCGTGGCTCGGCGTGGAGATCGGCGCGAAGTCCTCGAAACTGAACTCGGTGATGTCGGCGCCTCCGGAGAGCTTGAATTTCAGCTTGTCGGTGATCTTGTATGAGATGCTGGCCGAGGAGATCAGACGGTTCTTTTTGGAGGTGTTGCTCATCTCGTTGATGATCCAGTAGGGATTGACCCGGTTCACGTCGCCGTTCCAGTTGTAGTATTTTCCCTCCTCGTCCTTATAGTTGTCCCGCAGCAGGTAGAGGTCGTAAGTCGAAGGCAGCGAGGAGAGGTTCTTGCCCTCGTTGTTGCGGTCCCCTGCCAGAGCGGGACGGTTGTTCACTTTCTCGTAGACGTAGTTTACTTTTACGTCCACGTCGATCTTCCGCCCGATTTTGGTGTTGGTGCGGACCGTGAACGTGCTGCGGTTCATGCCTGAGTTCGGCACGATATCCCGGTTACGCAGATCGGAATAGGAGAGTCTGATGCCGGCATCCTTGTAAATCTTGTTGAGCGTGATGCTGTTGTTGGCCGTGACGCCGAGCCGGAAGAAATCCTCGATGCCGTGGTTGGAGATGGTGTAGGGACGCAGTACGTTGTCGAAATACCATATTTTCAGATTCTTGTCGATTTTTGGGCCCCAGCTTTTCGAGGAGTTCGAGCGGTCGTCGATCGTTCCGTAGATGCGGCCGTTGGATCCCTGTCCATATATATATTGTACGTCGTCGAAGCGTGTCAGCTGCTGCTCTACGGTCGTGGTGGAGTTGATCTCCACGCCGAGGGACTGTCCTTTGCGGGACGAGGCCTTCTTCGTGGTGATCATGATGACGCCGTTGCCGGCCTGCGAGCCGTACAGGGCCGATGCGGCGGGGCCTTTCAGTACGGAGATGTTCTCGATGTCGTCGGGGTTGATGCTCGAAATGCCGTCTCCCAAGTCATATCCGCCGTCCTTGTTCGCACTGCCGAAATTGGTGTTGTCGATGGGCATTCCGTCCACTACGTACAGCGGCTGGTTGTTTCCCGTGAGCATCGAGCTGCCTCGGATCTCCACATGGGAGGAGCCGCTGGGGCCTCCGGCGGTCTGGCTGATGATCAGGCCCGGTTCGCGTCCCGCCAGCGAGTTGATGACGTTCAGCTCCCGCACCTTTTCGAACGCTTCGCCTTTGATGTCTCCTACCGAGTATCCCAGCGATTTGCGTTCACGGGTCATGCCCAGCGCGGTGACCACGACGTCTTGGATCGTCTCGCTGGTCGTTTCGAGCTTGATGGTGAGGTTGGTCTGGGTTCCCACCTTAACCTCGGCTGTTTTGTAGCCGAGGAACTTTACTTCGAGGATCGATGCCGGGGTTACCTGAATCGTGAATTTTCCCGCAGTGGTTGTCGTTCCGGTTGTCGTTCCCTGAACGATGACGGTGGCGCCGCTCACCGGATTGTCGTTTTCGTCGGTAACCATACCGGACACAGTTCTCTTTTGGGTGTTACCCCCCCCCTGCCCATAGGCGGGACTCCCGAAAATCATTGCGCAAAATAACGGAAGCGCAGTGTAAATCAATAATAGTCGAATTTTGTTCATCGGGTTAATAATTTAAGTTGGTTTTTATAAAATGGGTTTTTCGCTCGGATTTTTTTGCCGTTAGCTAAATAAGCCTTTTTTTGGTTTAAATAGTGACTGAATATTGTATTTGTATGAAACAAAATTGCGATTTACTTAATTTTGTAAGATATTTATAGGTTTGTATAATTATGTGGCATATGGAGAGACGAAATTCGGCTTATCTTTAAAATATTAAAAATAAAGAAATAGAGAGACGACTTTATCGGTGGAAAAGATGGGCGGACGGATTCATATTTGGATGGCTTGTGTCGTGACGGCGTTCTTTGCGGTCGCAAGGGCGAATGCCGGAGCATATACGTTTAAAAGTTATCAGGTCGAAAACGGCCTTTCGCAAAACAGCGTGCTTTCCATCCTGCAGGACCGGGAGGGATTCATGTGGTTCGGTACCAAGGACGGACTCAATTGTTTCGACGGTTATTCGTTCAAGGTTTATCGCCGTCAGAGCGGCGTGGAGACCTCGCTGGGCAATAATTTCGTGTTTTCGCTCCGTGAGGATTCCCACGGCCGGTTCTGGGTGGGAACGGGCCGGGGCGTCTGGCTGTTCGACAAGGAGCGTGAGACGTTCCGCAAGTTTCGCGTCGAGGTTTCGGGCCGGGATATCCTGACCGCGCAGATCAGTGCGATCATGGAGGACGATGCTGGCGACATATGGCTGGCGACCCACGGGCAGGGGCTGTTCCGGATCGACAGGAATCTGGCGTGTACGCACCATTTCCAGACTCCGCAGATTCCGTCCAATTTCATCGGGTCCGTCGTTCAGGACAAGATGGGCGGCATTTGGGTGGGAACCGTCGGCAAGGGAATCGTGATGCTCGATCCCGCGACTTCGCGGGTCGATTCGCTGCCCGAATATGTTTCGGAGGGAATCCGGGACAAAGTGATTTCGAGCCTTTATTGCGACGACAACAACAATGTCTGGGTCGGCACGTCGAAAGAGGGGCTGCATTGTATCAACAACCGTGCGCTGCGGGTGCAGCACTACCTCGACAAATCGATTCTGAACATCCGGTCGATTACGCAGTATCTCGATGACGTAATCGTTATGGGGTCGGACAACGGGCTGGTCATGCTCGACACCTCCACCGGCGAATATCGCCTGACCAACAAGTCGCTCAACAGCAATCTGTCCGACAATTCGATCTTCTCGATTATCCGTGACCGGGAGAATTCGCTTTGGATAGGCACCTATTTCGGCGGCGTGAACTATTATTCCCCGTTGATCAATCGTTTCGAGCATTATTATTCCAGTAACGGGCATCGCAATTTCAACGGGAACATCGTCAGTCAGATCCGGCAGGACAAGAACGGGAAGATCTGGATAGGAACCGACGACAAGGGACTGAGCCTGTTCGATCCGCAGACCGGACAATTCGAGCCGAGTGCGTTGTGCGGAAAGGTCACCTACCACAACGTGCAGGCGATTCTTTGCAATGACGACTACCTGTGGGTGGGCCTTTACAACAAGGGAATCAACCGGATCGACTTGAAAACGGGCCGCGTGAAAAACTATGTCAGCCGTCCCGGAGACAGCACGGGCATCGACGACAGCAACATATTCGCCATCACACGGCTCTCCACGGGAGAGCTGCTCTTCGCCACGCCGATCGGGGTGAACGTCTATAACGCCGCAGAGGATAATTTTACGCGGATTCCGCAACTGGTCAATGTCTTTGTGAAATCCATTTTGGAGGATTATCTGGGCAATCTCTGGTTCGCCACCAACAACGAGGGAATCTGGTGCCGGACCAAGAGCGGTCAATGGTGCCGCTACGTCAACAATCCCGCGGACTCCAATTCGTTGAGTTATAATGCGGTGAATTATATCTACGAGGACCGGAAGAACCGGCTCTGGTTCTGTACGGACGGCGGCGGGGTGTGCCTGTGGAATCACCGGGACAAGACGTTCCGGACGATCGACGAAAACCGGGGGCTGCCCAACAATGTGGTCTACGCGATCGTCGACGATTTGAACGGGCATCTCTGGGTCAGCACCAACAAGGGACTCGCGGCGATCAGCGAGGAGGACTGGACCGTCAGGACCTACAACTCTTCGCAGCGGATACAGAACGTACTCTATAATTACAATGCCGTGCTCCGGGACCGGGACAATTATCTCTATTTCGGCGGCGTGAACGGCTTCGTCCGTTTCGATCCGCGGGAAATCACGCCCAACGATTTTACTCCGGCGGTCAAGATCACGGCGGTGAGCGTGCTGAACCGGGATATTCCCGTATCGGAGGACGGGGACAAACGGTTTGTGCTCAAACGCAATCAGTCCACCTTCCGGTTCGACTTCGTGCTGTTGAGCTACGTTTCGCCGCCGGATAATCTCTATGCCTATAAACTGGAGGGCTTTGACCGGGACTGGACTACGGTGCAGGGTTATCCGCACGCCCATTACATGAATATCCCTTCGGGAAAATACAGGTTCCGGGTCCGGGCCGCCAATAGCGACGGGGTATGGAACGACCGAAGCGACGAAATAGAAATCGTTGTCAAACGTCCGTTCTTTTCTTCCGTGGCGATGCTCGTGCTCTATACGGCGTTGCTGCTGGCCGGAATCTGGTTCTGGGTCCGAAGGTTCAGGTCCCGCGTCAAGGCCCGGAGCGAGAAGAAGTTTCTGGAAGACAAGATCAACTTCTTCACCAACATCGCCCATGAGATACGCACTCCGCTGTCGCTGATTACGGCGCCGCTCGAAAATATCATCAAATCCGGTGACGGCACCGTGCAGACGAGAGACAATCTGCACGTGATCGAACGCAATTCCAACCGCCTGCTCGAACTTGTCAATCAACTGCTCGATTTTAGAAAGATCGAGGAGGAGATGTTTATCCTCAACCGGGAGAGGACGGATATCAACGGTATTGTCCGCAAGGTGTACGCGCAGTATGAGTACGAGGCGCGGGCCAAGAACATAGACCTGCGGATCGAGCTTCCCGGAGAGGAGGTCGGGTGTCTTGTCGATGCGGAGGCGATTTTCAAGGTGATCAGCAACCTGATGTCGAACGCCATGAAGTTTACCCGCGACACGATCTGGCTGGAGCTGTGCCGGGATGAGGGTACGGCGGTGGTTCGGGTGCGCGACAACGGGGCCGGACTCGATGACCGGGACGCCGGCAGGATATTCGATCCCTTCGTGCAGGGCAGCAACAATACGCTGAGTGCCGGTTCCGGAATCGGACTCGCGCTTGCGCAGGCGCTGGCAAGGAAAAACAAGGGCGAAATCGAACTTGACCGCAGCTGCGGTCAAGGCGCCGTGTTCGTACTGACGCTTCCGCTGGCCGAAGCCGCTGCGGACGAATCTTTGGCCAAGCATGCGACTCATTCGTTCGGAGGCGCCGCCGAGGACAATCGCCAGCGGATTCTGGTCGTCGAGGACAACGATGAGCTGCGGGAATTCATATGCCGCAGCCTGAGCGATCAGTATACGATTGCCAGCGCCGTTGACGGAATGCAGGCGCTCAAGGTTTTGGATAACGAAGGGGTGGTGGACCTCGTTATCTCGGATGTCATGATGCCCCGGATCGATGGATTGGAATTGTGCAAAAGGATCAAGAACGATCCGGCCTATTCGCACATTCCGGTCATTCTCCTCTCCGCAAAGGTAGACCAGTCGGTTAAGATCAAGGGGTTCGAACAGGGCGCCGACGTGTACATCGAGAAGCCGTTCTCGATGGACCAGCTCAAGGCTCAGATAGGCAGTGCGATCGAGAACCGGATGCGGCTGAGGGACAATTTTGTCCGTTCGCCGCTGCAATACCTCCGGGAAAACCACGGCGGTTGTGACATCCAGTTCCTCAACAAACTGAACGATACGATTCTCTCCAACCTGACCAATACCGAATTCTCGATAAACGGGCTGGCTGAACTTTTTTGCATGAGCCGGTCCAGCCTGCATAAGAAGATCAAGGCGCTGACGGGGCTGACTCCCAACGACTACATCAAGCTGATCCGGTTGAACAAGGCGGCGGAGCTGCTTTCTTCGGGGAGCTACAAGGTGAACGAGGTGTGCTATCTGGTCGGGTTCAACACTCCGTCGTATTTTGCGAAGTGTTTTTATAAACAGTTCAACAAGCTGCCCAGTTCGCAGCTCGACTGATTGTGCGGGCAGTTTGACCGCCGTTCTTTGTATTGTGCAATAACGTTGTATATGTGGCGCAGATATTGGTAGGCGCGGATCGCCGTGCCGGTTATATTTGCACGGCCGTCTGTATGATGGCGAGTGTACTAACCTAAATGATCTGTAGATTTATGAAAAGAATTGCATTAGCGGCGTTTTTGTTTGTGACGCTTGTTCTTTCTGCCGCAGAGCCGGCCCCTACGCTCAGGCGCAATACGGTGGACGAGGTGATCGCCGCCATGACGCCTGAGGAGAAGGTGCTCATGGTGATCGGCAACAAAAACAACGACCGGCGCAGGTATATCGGCGAGGGTTCCACTTGGTATTGCGCAAGGCTCGGTCTGATGCCGACCGTCATGTGCGACGGTCCTGCCGGAGTGCGCATGAAACCCTTCCGGGACGGCGACTCTACCAAAGCCTATTACAGCACCGCTTTCCCCACAGCCACCGCGCTGGCCGCTACGTGGAATACCGAATTGGTGGAGACGGTCGGTGACGCGATGGGTAACGAAACGCTTGAATACGGTGCCGACGTGCTTCTGGCCCCTGCGATGAATATTCAGCGCGATCCGCTGTGCGGACGGAATTTCGAGTACTATTCCGAAGATCCGCTTCTGTCGGGGAAAATGGGCGCCGCGATGGTGCGCGGGATTCAGTCGCAGGGCGTCGGGACTTCGGTCAAGCATTTCGCGGCGAACAATCAGGAGAGCAACCGCAAGGGTGTCAATGCCGTGATCAGTCAGCGGGCGCTTCGGGAGATTTACCTGCGCGGCTTCGAGATCGCGATCAGGGAGGCTGCGCCGTGGACCGTCATGTCGTCCTATAATCGGCTTAACGGGGTGTACGCCTCCCAGAACCGCGACCTGCTGACCACGGTGCTGCGGGACGAATGGGGCTTCGACGGAATGGTGATGACCGACTGGTTCGCCGGCGACGACGGGGTGGCTCAGATGAAGGCGGGCAACGATATCATCATGGGCGGCTTCCCTCACGGTCATTACAAATACCATCAGCCCGAAATTCTCAGCGCGCTTTCCGACAAGACGCTCGATGAGGAGGTTCTTGACCGGAATATCCGCCGGATACTCGGCTTCGTCAAGAAAACGCCCTCTTATAGGGAATACGCCTGCTCCCTGAAGCCCGATCTTGCGCGGCATGCACAGGTCGCTCAGCGTGCTGCGGACGAAGCGATGGTGCTGCTGAAAAACGACCGGAATACGCTTCCGGTCAGAAAACCGAATCGGGTTGCGCTTTTCGGCAAGACGTCCTATGATTTCATAGCCGGAGGTACGGGCAGCGGCGAGGTGCATTACGGTCATGCGGTATCCCTCAAAGAGGGGCTGTCGAACGTCGGGTTCCGGATTTCGTCCGCTGCGGACCGTTTCTACACCCGGTTCGTCGATTCGGTGTTTGCTGCCGGCGGGCACAAGAAATATGCGGTAACCCGCTCTCAGGAACCTCGGATCGACAAGGCTCTCGTCGAAGCGGAGGCGAAGGTTACGGACATGGGAGTCGTGACTCTCGGCCGGTTGTCCGGAGAGGGCGTGGACCGTAAGGAAGAGGGTTACTTCACCCTGACCGACAATGAAAAGGAACTGCTCGGAGCCGTGTGTTCGGCCTATCATGCACTCGGAAAAAAAGTGGTTGTCGTACTCAATATCGGAGGGGTGATCGAAACGGCTTCGTGGAAAGAGCTGCCCGACGCGATCCTGCTCTCGTGGCAGACGGGTCAGCAGGGCGGCGCTGCCGTTGCCGAGCTGCTTCGGGGAACCGTCAATCCTTCCGGAAAGCTGCCCGTGAGCTATCCCGTTTCATATGCCGACGTTCCGTCGTCGAAATCGTTTCCGGGAATTCCCGCCGACCTGCCGGTCAACTCCTACTATAACGAGGGTGTGTATATCGGCTACCGCTATTACACGACGTATGATGTCCCTGTGTCCTATCCGTTCGGTTACGGGCTTTCTTACACTCGGTTCGAATATTCCGACCTGACGCTGAGCAGCGATTCGTTTCCGGGACGGATCGATGTCTCGGTAAAGATCTCCAACACGGGCAAAGTCGCCGGAAAAGAGGTCGTTCAGCTTTATCTGACGGCGCCGGCCGTCTTGCAGGACAAGCCGGAGCGGGAATTGAAAGGTTTTGCCAAAACCCGGCTTCTTGCGCCCGGTGAGAGTCAGGTGCTTACCTTTACGCTCGATCCCCGTTCGCTTTGCTCCTTCCGCAGCGGCATCAGCAGCTGGGTGGCCGAGGCCGGGCGTTACGAGGTGAAGATCGGCGCTTCGTCGCAGGATATCCGTCAGCGAGCCTCCTTTACGCTCGGAAAGGAGCTGGTCGTCGAGAAACTGCACGATGTCCTCGCCCCCAATGTGCCGATTAAGGATATGGGGACGACCTCGGCAAAAGTCCTTGGAACGGATCAGCCTTTCGACCACTACCATGAACTGGATTATAAATTCAACTGGCACTGGTAACTTTCCGTTCCCGTTCGTTCGGGGACGGCTCTGCGCCCGAATTGTTCCGCCCCGTCTCCGCACTTTCTTCCTGAAAAGCAAAACCGCGTTAGAAACGATTCTAACGCGGTTTTCAGTGCCCAGGACAAGACTCGAACTTGCACGAACTAAACGTTCACTACCCCCTCAAAGTAGCGTGTCTACCAATTTCACCACCTGGGCCTTACCTCCGAATTTCGGATTTCGGGTGTGCAAATATAGGGTATAAATTTTAATCCGCCAAATTTTCAGGACGGTTAATGGCAATTTTTGTGCTTCTTCGGTTCTCTTATTCGGAAACGGGGCCGTTTCTCCGCCCTGCGGCGGCAAGGCGGGCCGGCCGGCCTGCGGTACGACGTGCATCGAATCCTCCGGCGGCGCCCCGGAACTACTCCCCGTGCTGCGGGGAGAGGACGAGCATGCCTGCGGGTCTTCGCGCGTCTTCCGGCAGCGAGACACCCGCTATCGGCGCGATGCCTGCGGCGCTCCGGCCCGGAGCGGGCGTGTAGGTGCGGCCCGTAATCAGGCTCAGGGCCTTGGCGAGCATCGGCTCCTCAGGTCCGAAATCCACCAGTCTGTTGTTCCAGTCGGCGACCGCATAATTGACCGCGAGTCCGGCCGGATTCACCGTCTCCTTTTTGGCGTTGTAGCCTTCGAACGTGATCGGGGCCAGTTCGTACGAATAGTCGCCGTCGTCGAACTTGTCGATCTCCATGCCCACGTTCTTGCCGTTGGTCTTCTCGCCGATCAGCGTCACGCCGATGTCGATTCCCCTCAACCCGTTGATGACCGCTTCGCTCGACGACGCCGTGCTGCCTGTCGTCAGCACATAGATGTTCTGCAGGCCGAGGGCGTACTGCTTGAGGTCCGCCCCGTAGTAGTCGCCGTAGCTGAAATTCTCGTAAAAGAGCGCTTTCTCCCGATCGTACGTATTGCCCGTCTGCTTCTGGGTTTTCGCCGGATCGGCCATGCGGCTGTCGTTGTAGCGGTAATACTGGAAAACCTTGCCGTCGCATTTTTCGCCTGCGATGCACGTCGCCAGCATCTTTGCCGAAATCACGTGTCCGCCGCCGTTGTAGCGCAGGTCGAATACCAGATCGGTGATTCCCGCGTCGCGGAACTTCCGGAGGGAATCCAGCAGGTCGTCGTCATATGCCGCGTCGAACCCGTTGTAGACCATGTAGCCGATCTTGTGCTCACCCTCCTCGATGACCTCCGCGCGGAGCACCGGGTTCGGGTAGAGCCGTTCCGCCGTGAGGGTGGTCTCTTCACCCGTCTCCCGGACTTTGAAGAGGACCGACGCGGCTCCCGAAGGGCTTGTCAGTCGCTTGTATACGGGGGTGTATTCGCTCTCCGAATCGGCGATCTCGGCGCCGTCTATCTCCGAGAAGATCGTACCCCGTCTGAATCCCGCCCTGTCTGCCGGGGAGCCGGGATATACCGCCATCACGTAAAACCCGGCCTTCCCCGTGTTGGAGAACCGGACCACCCCCAGCCGGGCGAATCCGAACCCGTATTCCGTCTCCTTGCGGACGCCGTGATTGACGCCGCGCGTTTTCGGCCCCGTGGCCGCGCGGCTCCGGGCTTTGCGGGTGATGTAGGAGTAGAGTTTGTAATAATTCTGTCCCGTGCCGTTCGTATACCTCTTTTTGTCGAGGGTGTTGGAGGTCATCCCCAGCAGGGTCCTCGTCAGGAAGTTGTCATTGTCGGCGGCGTATTCGATCGTCAGGTCGCGGGTCATCTGCCCATACTCGCTGTTCCATAGATAGCGTTCAGCCAGATAGCTGTCTATCTTGTCGTTGTACGACTCCGTGGTTCCCGTGCCGCCGTTCCCGGCCGTATCTTTGGCGCAGGAACCCGCCGCCAGCGCCGAAAGGAGCGCGGCGGCCCATGCGCAGTGAATTATTCTCATCTGTCGAATTTTTTATCCGCTAAAGGTAGCGATATTTTTCTATTTCCTCTTGCCGAAGTCCATTTCGCCGAACAAATAGCCCGCCCCGCCGATGCGGTCGATCACGAACAGCACGTAACGGATATCCACGGCTATGTTGCGGCAGATCGTCTCGTCGAAGGGCACGTCGCTCATCGTCGAACGCCATGTGCGGTCGAAGTTCACGCCGACCAGCTCGCCCCGTGCGTTAAGGATCGGCGATCCGGAGTTGCCGCCCGTGGTGTGGTTCGTGGCGAGGAAGCAGACGGGCACCGTCGTGCGGCCGTCGATCCGCGTGGCCCAGCGTCCGTACTCCTTCGAGGCGTGGATGTCGCGCAGCGCCTGCGGAATGTCGTAGTCGTAGATTTCGGGGTTGTCCTTGGCGATGATGCCGTCGATCGTGGTCCGGGGCTTGTGATACTCGCCGTCGGCGTATTCGTACCCCGCCACGTGTCCGTAAGCCACGCGCAGGGTCAGGTTGGCGTCGGGGAAGAACGCCCGCCCGGCGTCCCACTCGCGCAGTCCCTTGATGTAGGCGGTGTAGAGTTCGTTGAGCCGTGCGCTGTTGAGGTTGCGCAGCGAGCGGGTGCCCAGCAGCCATTCGATATGGTCCTGCATCCGCTTGGCGCCTCTGGCCAGCGTATTGACCGCCGTGGTGTCGGAGCCTTCCCATACGTCGCTGAAAATCCGTTCGGCGAAGGCTTCGGGCGATCCTGCGGCCGCTGTGCCCGCGAGGAACTCCGGCGCCTGATACTGGACCGGACAGCGGCGCGCGTACTCGCCGAAGAGGTATCTGTAGAGGGCGCGCTCGGTCGCTTCGCGCTGTGCGAAGACCGCTTCGGCCCGCTCCGCGGCGGTGTAGCGCTTGGGCAGGGCGTCGAGGGTCTCGCGGGTGATCTCGCGTGCGAAGTAGGCGTCCGCGATGCGGGCGTATTCGGCCTTCAGGTCGGCCACGACGCTGCGGTATTCGGGTTTGTCCTGCGCCCACGCCGCGAATTCCTCTTCGTAGGCGCGCTTCGAAGCCACCGTTCCCAGCCGGTTGATGCCCAGTACTTCGCCCTGCCATTTCTTCCATGCGTTGGCGATCGAGGCGTGCTTGGCGGCGTAGTGGATGCGCAGCGCCGGATCGCTCTGCTGCGCCGCCGAGATGATGTCGAGACGGCCCGTGCGGACGGCGATTTTCGCCGGGTCCGAACGTTCGGCGATGTAGGCCACGGCGTCCGAGAGAATGTACTCCTGCGTGTTGCCGGGGAAGCCGTAAATCATCGTGAAGTCGCCCTCTCCGACCCCCGCGGTCGAGATTTTGAAATGCCGCTTGGGTTTGTAAGGCACGTTGTCGGGCGAATAGGCCGCGGGTTTGTTGTCCCTGCCGGCATAGATGCGGAACAGCGAGAAGTCGCCCGTGTGGCGGGGCCATATCCAGTTGTCGGTGTCGCCGCCGAACTTGCCGATCGACGAGGGCGGGGCGGCCACCAGACGCACGTCGTCGAACTGCTCGTAGACGAACAGGAACTGCTGGTTGCCGTAATACATCTGCTCCACGGCGGCCTTGTAGCCCTTGCCTTCGGCCTCGGCCCTGCGGACGATCTCCTCCTGCGTCTGGCCTGCGGCCAGCCGGTCGGTCACCTCCTCCATGCGGACGAGGAATTTCACGTTGAGCTTCTCGTTGGGCAGCTCTTGGGCGCGCGACATGGCCCAGAATCCGTGGGTCAGGTAGTCGTGCTCGACGCTCGAATGCGACTGTATGGCGTCGTAACCGCAGTGGTGGTTGGTCAGCAGCAGTCCTTCGGCCGAGATCAGCTCGCCCGTGCAGCCGCCGTCGAACAGCACCACGGCGTCTTTCATCGAAGCCTTGTTGATCGAATAGATGTCTTCGGCCGTGAGCCGGAAACCTTTGGCGCGCATGTCGTCGATGCGCTGCGAAATCAGGCTTGGGAGCCACATGCCCTCGTCGGCCGAGGCCGCGAGTGCGAAAAGCGAACAGATGAGGGTAAGCAGTGTGCGTTTCATTATTGCAGAAATTTTTCCAATTCGACGTAAACTTTCTGGATCGGCAGTCCCATGACGTTGTAAAACGAGCCGTTGATCTTCTCGATGGCGGCGTAGCCGATCCACTCCTGAATGCCGTAGGACCCCGCCTTGTCGTAGGGGGCGAAGGTGTCGAGGTAGTAGCCGATCTCCTCCTCCGAGAGGGGCCGGAACCAGACGCCGCTTTCGGCCGAGAAGGTGTGCATGCGGCCGGCGGTGCGCAGCGTCACGCCCGAAACGACCGTGTGTCGGCGTCCCGAAAGGCGGCGGAGCATCTGCGCGGCCTGCCCGCGGTCGCAGGGCTTGCCCAGCACCTCGCCGTCGGAGATCACCACCGTGTCGGCCGTCAGCAGAATGTCGCCGGGGCCGAGCGGCGCGGGGTATGCCTCGCTTTTGAGCCGCGAGAGGAACAGCGGAACCTCTCCGGCGGGCAGGGAGTCGGGGTAAATCTCCTCGCACTCGTATTTCGGGGCCGGTTCGTAGGGCAGGCCGCAGCCCGTCATCAGCTCCCTCCGCCGCGGCGACTGCGACGCCAGCAGCAGGCGGTAGGGTTCGAGTTTATCTTTCAGCAGCATGGTCTTGTTTTTAGGGTCTTTATTATTTAATGTTATATGCGGTTTTTGCCGTATCGCCTCCCGGCCGCCGCCTTTGGCGGCGTTTGCAAATCCGGTCCGCCCCGGAAGGGCCTCCTGCCGCCGTGCGGCGAAACCGGCGATGCGGAGCGTCGGAACGAAGGGCGCATAATCGTCTTTTTATCGGTGCGGAGTCTGTCTCCGCGCCGTCAGCGTATGTCGAAATTCAGCAGTTCGCGCCCTTCGAGCACGGCCCGCAGGTTGTCGCCGGGGCTGACCGGTCCCACGCCGGCCGGCGTGCCGGTGTAGATCAAATCGCCCATGCGCAGGGTCATGTACCGCGATACGGCGGCGATGATGCGGTCCACCGTAAAGAGCATCTGCCGCGTGTCGCCCGTCTGGCGGGTCTGGCCGTTCACCTCCAGCGTGAAGTGCAGCTTCTGCACGTCGCCGTCCAGCTCCTGCAAAGATACGAATTCCGGCGAAATCGCCGCCGAGCGGTCGAACGCCTTGCTGCGCTCCCACGGCAGACCTTCGGCGGCGGCCTGCCGCTGCAGGTCGCGGGCCGTGAAGTCGATGCCCAGCCCCACCTCCTTGTAATAACGGTGTGCGAAACGCTCGGCGATGCTCTTTCCCACGCGGTCGATGCGCACCACCAGCTCGCACTCGTAATGCACCTCCTGCGAAAAGGCGGGAATGTAGAACGGGTCGTTGTTGCGCAGCAGCGCCGTGTCGGGTTTCAGGAACCAGATCGGCTCCGGGGAACACTCCCCGCAGCCCGGCCGGTTCCGTTCCGGCAGAGTATCCGCTCCGCCCCCGGCTTGCGGCGACGGTTCTGCCGTGCATCCCGTATTGCCCCCGTCCAGCCGGGGGAGTTCTGCCGTGCACTCCGTGGCATTGCCGATCTGTCTCAGTCCTGACGGATACTCCGCTCCGCCCCCGGCTTGCCGAGACCGTTCGGCCGGGTCTTCCGCCCCGCCCCTTATCTGGTGGTTCAGCTCCTCGGCGTGTGCGGTGTAATTGCGTCCTATGCAGATGATTTTCATGGTTTTCCGTTACTGTTTGTTGTGATCGTACCGCTGTGCCCGGATCAGCATCCAGACGACGTAGACCGGAAGGTAAATTACATAGACGACCGGCAGGGCATCCTGCTGGCCGGTCAGGTTCAGGACTGCTGCAAGTAAAACCCATAACGCCCCGATAATCACCAGATGCCGCCGCATGAACGACGGCAGCCCTGCGATATCGACGTTTTTCTTCTTCTCCGCAGGCATGGTGTTGTAGCCCGCAATCAGCATCGGAAACCGCTTGACCAGCAGTCCGACGACGATCAGGAATACGCCGGTGAGGATGTGTATGAAAATTTCGTCCATAACTTCAGGTTATTGTGCTTCGGTCGCATGCAGCTCTGCGACCATCCGGGCGGCGAATCGGTCGCTGGCGCCGGGACCTCCGATAACTTTGCGTAATTCGCCGAAGTCGGAGAGCATCTTTTCGCGCTTCGCGCCGCCTGCGACAATGGCCCGCAGTTCGCGCTCGGCGCGCGTGATGTCGAGCCCCGACTGGATGATCTCCGCAACCGCCTCGCGGCCGAGGTTGAGGTTTACGAGCGACACCCAGGGGACGTTCAGTACGTAAGGCTGCAGTTTAACCTGAAACCATAATGTCCTGTAAACCACCACTTCGGGGATGCCGAGCAGCGCCGTTTCGAGCGTCGCCGTGCCGGAGGTCACCACGGCGGCTTCGGCCGCGGCGAGCGTTTCGTAGGTCTGGTCGCAGACGTAGCGGATGTCGCTGCCGGCCATGTACTGTTCGTAAAGCGCCCTGTCCAGCCACGACACGCCCGCGACGACGAACTGGTGGCCGGGGAACTTCTTCGAAAGGTCGGCCATCAGCGGCAGGTTGTCGCGGATCTCGCCCCGGCGGCTGCCGGCCAAGAGGGCGACGATCGGCCGCCCGTCCAATCCGTTGCGGCGGCGGAATTCGTCGGGCGAGGGGAGCGCGGCGCGTTTCGCCTCGATGGCGTCCACGAGCGGGTTGCCCTCGAAAATCGGTTCGATGCCGTGCCGGGGGAAGTAGCTGCGTTCGAAGGGGAAGATGATGAAGAGCCGGTCCACGTATTTGCGGATCGCCTTCACCCTCCATTCGCGCCACGCCCAGACCTTGGGGGCGATGTAGTAGAAGGTGCGGATGCCGTGCTCCTTGGCCCAGCGGGCCATCTTCATGTTGAAGCCGGGGTAGTCCACCAGAATCAGCACGTCGGGGGCGAACGCCGCCACGTCGGCCTGACATTCGAGCATCTGCCGTTTGATCGTCCGCAGGTTTTTGAGGACCTGCACGATGCCGAAAAACGAGGTTTCGCGGTAGTGCTTCGCCAGATTCGCGGCGCCGCCCGCGGCGGCCATGCGGTCGCCGCCCCAGAAGCGGAACTGCGCTTCGGGATCGGCCTTGCGAAGCCCTTCGATCAGGTTTGCGCCGTGCAGGTCGCCCGAAGGCTCGCCGGCGATGAGGTAGTATTTCATGCCTTTGCGGTTTGTTGCGGTTACTCTTCGTTCAGCAGGTCGGGGCGGAGCTGCCGGGTGCGCTGGTAGGACTGTTCCTCCTGCCAGCGGGCGATCTGGGCGAAGTTGCCCGAAAGCAGGACGTCGGGGACCCGCCAGCCGCGGAATTCGGCGGGGCGGGTGTAGACCGGAGGCGCCAGCAGGTTGTCCTGAAAGCTGTCCGTGAGGGCCGAGGCTTCGTCGCCGATGGCGCCCGGAATGATGCGCACGACCGAATCGGCGATGATGCAGGCCGCCAGCTCGCCGCCCGTCAGCACGTAGTCGCCGATCGAGATTTCGCGCGTGACGAGGTGTTCGCGGATGCGGTGGTCGATGCCCTTGTAGTGGCCGCAGAGGATGATGATGTTGTCGAGCGTCGAGAGCCGGTTGGCTTCGTGCTGGTCGTAGCGGACGCCGTCGGGCGAGGTGTAGATGATCTCGTCGTAGTGCCGCTCGGACTGGAGTTTCTCGATCAGTTCGAAGACCGGTTCGCACTTGAGGACCATGCCCGCTTCGCCGCCGAAGGGGTAGTCGTCGGTGGTCTTGCGGCGGTCGTGGGTGTAGTCGTGGAGGTTATGGACGACGATCTGGACCAGACCCTTCTCCTGCGCGCGGTGCAGGATGGATTCGTTGAGCGGGGAGGTCAGCAGTTCGGGGACGACTGTCAGGATGTCGATGCGCATGTTTCTGAATTGAAAAATTGAAATTACTGCGGGCGGAAGATGATGTCCTTGACGCTTGCGGCGGTCAGGGGGATTTCCCGTCCGTGTTCGAGGGTGAAGGCCTTGTAGCCCAGCGCCGTGAAGAGTTCGACGATGCGGGGGCGGTTGCCGCCGCCCGTCTCGACGAGCGCCGTGGGGCGGAAGCGTTCGAGCAGCGGGCGCAGCTCGGTCAGCACCACGACTTCGTAGCCTTCGATGTCGCATTTGACGAAGTCGAGGCGTTCGAGTCCGGCGAAGAGTTCGCTGCCCCGGCGCATCTGGGCCGAGAACTCCGCGGCGGCGGCCGCGCCGCTGTCGTTGACGAAGTTCTGTCCCGTGCCGAAGTAGCCCGTTTCGCGCGCCGAGTCGTTGGCCATCGTGATCGGTTTGTTCTCGGTGCCCAGCGCGTAGGGGAGTATCTCGACGTTGCGGCAGCGGCGGAGGTTGCGGCGCAGGACGGCGAGGATCGGGGGAACCGGCTCCACGGCGTAGACCCTGCCCGCCGGGCCGGTTAGCCGGGAGAGCGTGCGGGCGTAGTAGCCGAGGTTGGCGCCGATGTCGATGGCCGTGTCGCCCGCGCGGACGAGCTGCGGCAGGTGGTAGACGTATTCGGTGGCGGGGGCGTAACGCCCGATGCCGAGCCGCTGCCAGAGGAAGAACAGGCGGCTCACGGCGCGCAGGTAGCCTTCGAGCGGCAGGGTTCGGTAGAGGATTTTATGGATCAGTGTCTTCACGTTTCCGGTGGTTTGCGGAGCGGATTTTCCCGGACGGCGTCCGCTGCGGTGTCGAGGCGGGGCCTCAGTTCTTGTAGTTCACTTCTTGGTTGAGGACCTCGACGACGAAGGGGTTGTAGAGCATTTCGTGGCCGATGGTCGATTCGGGGCCGTGGCCGGGGTAGACGCGGACCTCTTCGCCCAGCGGGATCAGGGAGTCGAGGATCGAGCGCATGATCCACGAATAGTCGCCGCCCGGCAGGTCGGTGCGGCCGATCGACTCGCGGAAGAGCGTGTCGCCCGTGAAGAGCGATTTGGATTCGGGGTCGAACAGCGCCACATGGCCGGGGGTGTGGCCGGGGGTGTGGATCACGCGCAGGACGGTGTGGCCGAAGCGGATTTCGGGCGTCGTGTCGAGGTCGATGTCCGCCGGGGGCATCTCGCCGACCGCAACGCCGAAGATGCTGCCGCTGGTCGAGGCGTTGTCCAGCAGGAACTGGTCTTTGGACGAGAGCGCGAAGGGGATGCCGTAGCGTTTCTTGAGGTGCGCGACGCCCAGCGTATGGTCGAAATGGCCGTGGGTGTTGACCGCCAGAACGGGTTTGAGTCCGTGCTGGGCGATGAAGTTGTCGAGTGCGGCGTCTTCGCGCGGGTTGCTGTTGCCGGCGTCGATGACGACGGCTTCGGAGGTGTCGTCCCAGACGACGTAGGTGTTTTCCTGTATCGGGTTGAATTGCAGGCAGGCTATTTTCATAATTCGGTCGTTTTTCGGAATCGTAATGTATTTGTGCAAAGACTGTGCAGACCGGACGGGCCGGGCCGCATCGTCTCCGGGCGGATGTTTATCATGGGCAAATATAGCGTTTTTTACCGGATTTTACCTATCTTTATGACCCGAATAAACTTATCTCGACATGAAACGACTCGTCGCTTTGATTTTCCTGCTGGCCGTGTGTGGCGCGGGAGCCGCGGCCCGGCCGGGCGCTTACAGGACCGTGAAAAACATCGCCTACCGCGACGCCGGGGGCGACCGGAACATCGACACGATGTGCCGGCTGGACCTCTATTATCCGGCGGACGGGGAGGGATTCACGACCGTCATATGGTACCACGGCGGCGGCCTGACGGGCGGGCGGCGCGAAATTCCCGAAGCGTTGAAGGAGAAGGGATTCGCCGTGGTGGGCGTGGAGTACCGGCTCTCGCCGCACGTGAAGGTGGCCGACTGCGTGGACGATGCGGCCGCGTCGGCGGCGTGGGTGGTGAAGCATATCGCCGAGTACGGCGGCGATCCGCGGCGGATTTTCGTGGCGGGTCACTCGGCGGGCGGTTATCTGACCTCGATGATCGGGCTGGACAAGCGCTGGCTCGAACCCTACGGCATCGACCCCGACACGACCTTCGCGGCGCTGATTCCCTACAGCGGGCAGGTGGTGACCCACTTCGCGCGCCGCCGCGAGATGGGGATTCCCGACACGCAGGTGGTGGTGGACGACATGGCGCCGCTCAATTACGTGCGGCCCGACTGCCGCCCGATCCTGATCCTTTCGGGTGACAGGGAGCGGGAGATGCTGGGCCGCTACGAGGAGAACGCCTACTTCTGGCGCATGATGCGCGTGGCGGGGCATCCCGACGTGCGGATTTACGAGTTCGACGGCTTCGATCACGGCAACATGCCGCAGGCCGGGCACTTTGCGGCGGTGCGCTATATCCGCGAGATGGAGCGGAAAATGGAGCGGTAGTTGTGTAGAATCGGAGCTATGAAAATAAACGGATATGCGCTTTTGCAGGCCGCGGCAGCCTTGTGCGCCGCGCTTGTGCTGACGGGGTGTTCGCTGCTGAAGGTCGCCGTGGCCACGGGCGACCCCCTGTCCAAAGAGGAGATGAACGTGCGGACGATGACGCGCGGATTCTATTACGACATGGCCGCAGAGGTGGCGCGCACGGCCGATTCGATCGCCCAAGCGGCGCCGGAACTCGCCGTGCGGGTCGCCGCGGTGCGCTGGAAGATACATGCCACGCGGGCGGGAGTCTCGGCCGCCATGCAGGGGATTCCCGACGTGGCGCTGGCCGACATGTGGATACTCTGCCGGCGGATGAACGAACGCTTTGCGGCGACGCCCGATTCGCTGCTGTTCGGGGCGCAGAGCGGCATGGCGCGCGATGCGGCGGCGCGGCTCGACCGCCGGGCCGCGCGGCTGGCGCGGCAGGTGTTGGCGGAGGAGCGTTACGCGCTGATGGAGCGTTTTGTCGCGCAGTATGTGCGGGACAATCCCTCCGACGAGGGGATGGAGGCTTCGAATACGACCCTTGCGTGGATCGAGTTCCTGCGCGAGAACGGCGTAGAGCACGCCTATGCGACGGGTTCGATCGCCGAAGTGCTGGCCGACGTGAACGACCGCGTGAGCAGCCAGACGCAGCAACTGGCCAGCAGCGTCGGCTGGTCGAAGGACATTCTCGAAATGCAGCTGCAGCAGGACAGCCTGCGCATGGAGGTCGGGGCGCGCCTCGACTCGCTCGAACGCAGTTTCACGCGCATCGTCGTCGTGGCCGAGCATCTGCCCGAAATATCGGACCGGGTGCTGGACGAGCTGAACAAACAGGTGACGCAGCTGATATATACGATGAATTACAGCGTCGATAACGCCTTTGCCGATTTCGACCGCCAGCGCGACGAGCTGCAGCGGTATGTGACCGGAGAGCGGCAGGCGTTGGTCGAGCAGCTGCGGCAGACGGCCGGCGAGGTGGTGCGGACGACGCTCGACGCGGTGCCGGGGCTGGTGGGCAAGGTGTTGCTGTACGTGGTGTTGGCGCTCGCGGTGCTGATCGGGGGACCCTTTGCGCTGGGGTTCTGGCTGGGCGGCGTGAGGGCGAGGGCCGGAGCGAAGAGAAAGGAGTAGGCGGCGGTCCCGACCGGACTGCGGGTGTCTGAAACGGAACGGGTGCGGCGGCCAGATCGCCGTGTCGGCGGAGGTGAAGGACGAGGGCGGCGCTTCGGCAAAATGCAAGCGAACTTGCTTTTGCCCTCAGTTTGCACTATCTTTACAGAACATAGGCGGCGGCTCGGCAATGTCCAAATAAATTTGGCATTGCTCTCGCCTTGCACTATCTTTGCCGCAAATTGGAAGACGATGGCTCGCAAAAAGGCAAATTATCCCCTCATCGAGGGGCTTGAAATAACGACGCTCGCCGCCGAAGGCAAGGCGATGGGACGCTGGAACGACGTGGTGGTGTTCGTGCCGCTGACCGTTCCGGGCGATGTGGTGGATGTGCAGATACGCTCCAAGCGCCGCAGGTTCATGGAGGGATTCGTGGTCCGCTACGTCAGAAAATCGCCGCTGCGCGCGGAGGCCTTCTGCGCCCATTTCGGGGTTTGCGGGGGCTGTAAGTGGCAGAATCTGCCCTACGAGGAGCAGCTGCGCTTCAAGACCGAGCAGGTGCGCGACCAACTGACGCGCATCGGCAAGATCGCACTGCCGCAGATCGCGCCCTGTCTGGGTTCGGAGCAGACCCGGTTTTACCGCAACAAACTCGAATTCACCTTCGCCGACCGCCGCTGGCTGACGCGCGAAGAGGTGGAGAGCGGGACGGACTTCGATGCCGCGCCCGCGCTCGGATTCCATATTCCCAACATGTTCGACAAGGTGCTGGACATCGACAAGTGCTGGCTCCAGCCCGATCCGTCGAACGACATCCGCACCGAGACCAGACGCTTCTGCATCGAAAACGGCTACACGTTCCACAACGCCCGCGAACACCGGGGGCTGATGCGCAACATGATCGTCCGCACGGCTTCGACGGGCGAGGTGATGGTGATCGTGGTGTTCGGCGAGGACGACCGGGAGCGGATCGCCGCGCTGCTGGACCATCTGGCGGCGAATTTCCCGCAGATCACGTCGCTGTTCTACATTGTCAACACCAAATTCAACGATTCGGTCGGGGACCTCGATCCGGTTTGCTACAAGGGCAAGGACCATATCGTCGAAGAGATGGAGGGGCTGCGGTTCAAGGTGGGGCCGAAGTCGTTCTACCAGACCAATTCGGCGCAGGCGTACGAGCTTTACAAGGTGGCGCGGGAGTTCGCGGACCTCAAACCGGAGGACGTGCTTTACGACCTCTACACCGGGACGGGGACCATCGCCAATTTCTGCGCCGCGCGGTGCAGCCGGGTGGTGGGTGTGGAGTATGTGCCCGAAGCGATCGCCGATGCGAAGGTCAATTCGCAGATCAACGGCATCGGGAATACGGTTTTCTATGCGGGCGACATGAAGCAGGTGCTGAGCGACGGGTTCGTCGCCGCCAACGGCCGTCCCGACGTGATCATCCTCGATCCGCCGCGTGCGGGCGTGGACGAGCCGGTGATCGGCGTGATCCTGCGCGCCGCGCCCCGGCGGATCGTCTACGTGAGCTGCAATCCCGCCACGCAGGCCCGCGACTTGGCGCTGCTCGACGCCGATTACCGCGTCGAGGCGGTACAGCCCGTGGACATGTTCCCCCACACGCACCATGTGGAAAATGTCGTGAAACTCGTACGGCGATGAGACTGGACGGTTTCGGGATATTCGTCGAGCGGATGCCGACCATGGTCCGCTTCTACCGCGACGTGCTGGGATTCGAGATCCGCGAGGATGAAAACGCCTCGAACGTCTATCTGGAAAAGGACGGAACGCTGTTCCTGCTCTACCGCAGGGCGGATTTCGAGAAGATGACCGGCCGCAGGTTCGGCTATGCCGGCCCGGTGAACGGGCATTACGAGATCGCCCTGTGCGTCGAAAACCATGCGGCGGTCGATGCGGCCTTCCGCGAGGTCGTCGCCAAAGGCGCCCGGCCCGTCATGGAACCCACAACCGAACCGTGGGGCCAGCGCACCTGCTACGTGGCCGACCCCGAAGGCAACCTGATCGAAATAGGGTCGTTCAAGGCATGATTCCGGAGAGGGGATGCAGTATTTCGGATTTTTGGCGTTTTATTTGCAAGACAGTTACCTAAAAAACGGAAAATATGAAAAAACTGATTTTAATGGCGGCGGTGGCGCTGATGGCTCTTCCCGCGGCGGCACAGATGCAGGAGGCTTTCCCCAGCTATATTCAGGTGAACGGACGCGCCGAGAAGGAGATCACGCCCGACGAGTTCTACCTCTCGATCGTCATCAACGAGCGCGATTCGAAGGGCAAGATTTCGGTCGAGAGCCAGCAGCGCGACATGATCGCGGCCCTCAAGCGGCTGGGCGTGAACGTCGAGAAGCAGTTGAAGGTGGCCAACCTTTCGAGCGAGTTCTTCAAGAAGAACACTTCGGTGGCGACGGCCAAGTACCAGCTTCAGCTGGGATCCTCGGCCGAGGTGGCCAAGGTGTGGCAGGCGCTCGACGGACTCGGCATCTCGAACGTTTCGATCCTGAAGGTGTCGCACTCGAAGATCGACGAGTATAAGGAGCAGGTGCGCGTCGAAGCGATGCAGAACGCCAAGCAGAGCGCCCAGACGCTGGCCGGGGCGATCGGGCAGAATGTCGGCAAGTGCTTCTATATTTACGACTCGAACAACAACGTGATGCCGGTGCTGTATGACAACATGGCCGTGATGCGCAGTGCGAAGGCCGGGTATGCCGAAGAGGCCGCGGCGGACGAACCGCTCGACTTCAAGACCATCAAGCTGCAGTACAACGTGCAGGCGAAATTCGTGCTGGAGTAGCTCTCCGGCGGCATATGCGAAGAGGATGTCCCGCGAAGGGCGTCCTCTTCGTCGTCTCAGGGTGTCGCGGACGGAGGTTGTCGCGCTTCGGGTTCCGGATTCGCGGGCGGAGTGCGGAGGAAGGCCGGGCGTGGTCGCGGACGAAGCCCGCCGGGTGCGAAAAACGGCGCCGGATGGTGCGGATTCCGAAAAATTATACTATCTTTGTTTACTTTGCCCCTTAAAAAAGGAGGAGTTATGGAAAAACAGTTTTGTTTCAACTACGAGCATTATGCGGCTCTTGCCGAGCTGTCCGATGCGGACCGTGAGCTGGTTCGGGAGGCCGAACGGGCCACGGCGAACGCCAATGCGCCCTATTCGAAGTTCCGGGTGGGGGCGGCTGCGCGGCTGCGCAGCGGGAAAATCCTCTACGGAAGCAATTTCGAGAGCGAGGTCTATCCCGCGGGGCTTTGCGCCGAGCGGACGCTGATGTTCTATGCGCAGGCCAATTATGCCGACGATCCGATCGAGACGCTGGCGATCGCTTCCGATCCCTCGGAGCGCGAATGCTATCCCTGCGGCCAGTGCCGTCAGGTGATGGTGGACGTCGAACGCCGTCAGGGCGCGCCCATGCGGGTCATCATGAGCGGCGGCGGCACGGCGACGGCCGTCGATTCGGCGGCGCTGCTGCTGCCCTTCACGTTCGTGCTCTGACCCGCAGCGAGCATGTCCGAGATACCGGCTTCGGCGGCGCGGCCCGCCGACGGCGGAGAAACGTTGCGTTGAAGTACAGGCCGCTTTTAGAAATACCCGAAAAATGTTCACTCCCGAAGATATCCTCTACGAAGACAATCATCTGCTGATCGTCAATAAACACTGCGGCGATCTGGTGCAGCCCGATCCGTCGGGCGAAAGCGCGCTCGAAGACCAGATAAAGGCCTTTGTCAAACGCCGCGACGCCAAGCCCGGCGACGTGTTCCTCGGCGTGGTGCACCGCATCGACCGTCCGGTGAGCGGCGCGGTGCTGTTCGCCAAGACCTCGAAGGCCCTGACGCGGCTCAACGAGATGATCCGCGAGGGCCGCATCCGCAAGGTCTACTGGGCCTTGACCGAACGGACGCCCGACCCCGAAAGCGGCGAACTGCGCCACTACATCCTGCGCGACGCCCGCACCAACCGCTCGCGGGCCTGCGACGGGCCGAAGCCCGGCGCCAAGGAGGCGCGCCTGCGTTACGAAACGCTGGGGGCGGGGACCAACTATACGCTCGTCGAGGTGGAGCTGCTGACGGGGCGTCACCACCAGATCCGCGCCCAGCTCTCGAAGATCGGGTGTCCGATCCGCGGCGACCTGAAATACGGCGCGCGGCGTTCGCTGCCCGGCGGCGGCATCTCGCTCCATTCGCGGCGGGTCGAGTTCGAACACCCCGTGCGCCGTGAACCCGTGAGCGTCACGGCTCCCGCGCCTGCGGACGACAACCTGTGGGCTTATTTCGAAACCCGTTGATTTCCCGGAAAATATGCGATTGTTGATTCAGCGCGTGAAGAACGCTTCCGTCAGCGTCGGCGGCGATGAGCTGTCCCGGATCGGGCAGGGCCTGCTGGTGCTGGTCGGCGTGGGCGTGGAGGACACGGACGAAGATATGGAGTATCTGGCGGGCAAGCTGGTCCGTCTGCGGATTTTCGACGACGGGCAGGGGGTGATGAACCTCGACGTGCGGCAGGTCGGCGGCGAGGTGCTGGTGGTGAGCCAGTTCACGCTGCAGGCTTCGACCCGCAAGGGCAACCGCCCGTCGTACGTCAGGGCGGCGCCCGAAGCCGTCTCGCGCCCGATGTACGAGCGTTTCACGGCCCGCGTGGCCGAGCTGCTGGGCCGGGAGGTGCCGACGGGGGAGTTCGGCGCCGACATGCAGGTGGCGCTGGTGAACGACGGTCCGGTGACCATCTGGATAGATTCCAAAATGAGGGATTGTTAACCGAAAAATAGAAGATGAAAAGATTATTGACAGTTTTGCTGGCAGGTATTTCCGCAGTTTTCGCCTCCTGCGGAGACGACGGCGCGGAGAAGGGGGACACATGGTTCCTGAAACCCGAAGCGGTGGTTTCGGGAACGACGGCGGAGATCTCCTGCCGCACGAAATTCGCCGACGGCGTGCTGACCGAGAGCGGCGCGGGGTTCGTATACACGCGGATCGGAGCCGCGGACGGCTATTTCGACGCCGAGCCGGTGGAGGTGAGCGGGAATGCGCTTTCGTGCCATTTGAGCGACCTCGAACCCGAAACCGACTACTTGGTGTACGCTTATCTGGAGCTGGGCGGCGCAGGGCGCATGCAGAGCGAATCGGTCTCCTTCCGGACCGGGAAGGGAAGCGATCCGGGGAATGCGCCGGCATTCGGACAGCCCGCCTACTCGGAGGTGACCTCCTCTTCGGCGGTGGTGAGCTGTACGTTCTCCTATCAGGGTGCGGAGCCTGTTTCCGAGGTCTATTTCCTCTACGGGACGGGCGGCGTTTCGAAACGCGAAGCCGTGAGTGCGCAGCCCGGCGCGAAGAGCGTCCGGCTTTCGGGGCTGGACGCTTCGACGGACTATACGTTCCGTTTGTGCGTCGCTGCGGGCGGAAAGACCTATGAGAGCGGAGAGGCGGCCTTTACGACCGATGCGGGCGACGGGCCCGGACCCGGTCCGAATCCGGGGCTGACGAAGTTTTCGGGCTGGCCCGAACTGCCCGTCGAGGTGAAGAACGGCGATTACCATTACGCCTACCATACGATCAGCGACTTCAAGGTCGGAAACTACAACGCCCGCAACTACACGGTATGTTACAGCGCCGAGAATCACGGTCCCGTATGGGTGGCCGCGCCGCTGCACAACTGTTATGTGACCACGAGCGGGAACCGAAGTTACAGTCAGGATCCGGATGTTCCGGCGGGCATACAGCCGGCGTCGAAGTCCCTCGCCGATCCCTACAACAAGGGTCACATGCTGGGCAACCGCGAACGTTCGAGAACGGCCGTCATGCGCAGGCAGGTCTGCTATTACACCAATATCGCGCCCCAGCACAGCGGGACCTTCAATACGGGCGGCGGCGCGTGGAACAACCTCGAAGACGTGATCGACAAGTATTGGGACGCGACCAAGAATTCCAGTGTCGGCGATACGCTTTATGTGGTCGTCGGGGCTTACTACAAGACGTGGACCGACTCGTACGGCAATACGGCTTCGCCCAAGAAGGCCGCCTTCGGCGGTCAGCAGGCGGGCGTTCCGACCATGTTCTACTACGCCATGCTGCGGACGAAGAACGCCAAGTCCGGCAAATCGGTGCTGCGCTGTTCGCGCGAGGAGTTGCAGTGCGCGGCCTTCGTGATGAGCCACGCCATGCAGAAGGGGCACAAACCCTCACGCAGCGATATGCGCAGCGTCGCGGAGGTCGAGCGGCTGAGCGGGTTCCAGTTCTTTACCAACGTGCCCAATGCGCCCAAGGATACCTATAACCCTTCGGACTGGGGATTGTAGCGATGTATGCGTGGGGCGATAACAGGCGGTTCAACTCCTATTCGGGGTATTTTCGCCGCATGTTCGGCTGCCGCGTGCAGAAACTGTCGGTGGACGCCGGGTTCACGTGTCCCAACCGGGACGGAACGATAAGCGGGGGAGGATGTACGTTCTGCAACAACGGGGCGTTCACTCCCTCGTACTGCATGCCGGCCAAGGGGGTGCGGCGGCAGATCGAGGAGGGGATCGAGTTCCACCGCAGGCGTTACCGCACGGCGTCGAAGTATCTGGTCTACTTCCAGTCGTTTTCGAACACCTATGCGCCGCTGGAGCGGCTGAAGGAGGTGTACGGCGAGGCGCTGGCGCATCCCGACGTGGCGGGCATCGTCGTCGGCACGCGGCCCGACTGCGTGGACGCCGAAAAGCTGGACTATTTCGCGGAGCTGGCGCGCGGGAGGTACGTGGCCGTCGAGTACGGCATCGAATCGACCCGCGACGAGACGCTGCGGGCGGTGAACCGCGGGCATGACTTCGCCTGCGCGCGCCGCGCCGTGGAGATGACCGCCGCGCGGGGGCTGCACGTCGGGGCGCACTTTATCCTCGGACTGCCGGGCGAGACGGACGCGATGCTGCTGGAGCAGGTCGCGGCGATCAATTCGCTGCCGCTCACGACGCTGAAATTCCATCAGCTGCAGCTCTTCCGCGGCACGACGATGGCCGCCGAATACGACGCCGACCCCGGTCGCTTCCGCTTCTGGGAGATCGGCGAGTACATCGACCTTTTCGTCGAGGTGCTGCGCCGCCTGCGGCCCGATCTGGTCGTCGAGCGGTTCGCGAGCGAGGCGCCGCCCCGCTACCATTACGGCCGCAACTGGGGGCTGGTGCGCAACGAACAGCTGCTGGCGATGCTCGAAAAAAGATTGGAGGAACGAAATGCGTATCAAGGCGAAATTTTTGTATCTTTACAGTCGCTGTGATAGGTTCGGACAGGCGGCACCGCGGCAACCGGCAAATTTATTTGCCATTGCGCCCTGCCTGCACTATGTCTTAGATAGGCGGCGCTTCGGCAAAATGCAAGTGGACTTGCTTTTGCCCTCAGTTTGCACTATCTTTGCCTTCGCAATTGCTAATATTTCCGTACCGAAATGAAACCCATCATTAAGGAGCTGATGCTGAAGCCCGTCAAGGAGTATTTCCTGATGACGGTCGGCATGATCATGTACTCTTTCGCGTGGATCGGCTGCATCCTGCCCGCCAAAGGCGTCGGCGGAGGGGCCGCGGGTCTGTCGCTCGTGTTGTGCCATGCCGTCGAGGAGTGGCTCGGCGTCTCGATTCAGATCGGTACGATGGTATTCATCATCAACGGAATACTGCTGCTGATCGCGGGATTCATCATCGGCTGGAACTTCGGCGTGAAGACCGTCTACTGCGTCGTGGTGATCTCGCTGGGGATGAACTTCTGGCAGTCGGTGCTGCCGGAGGGCGACTTCCTCCACCTCGAACGTATTCTGTCGGTGATCCTCGGCGGCATACTGGCCGGCATGGGCGTGGCGATGTGCTTCGCGCAGGGCGGCTCGACGGGCGGCACGGACATCGCCGCGATGATCATCAACAAGTACCGCACGATCAGCTACGGCAAGATCGTCATCTACTCGGATTTCGTCATCATCGGATCGTCGATGCTCGTGGGATTCCATATCGACACGGTGATCTACGGCTATGTGATGACGGCGGTCTTCGGCTATACGGTCGATATGATCATGGCCGGGAACCAGCAGTCGAGTCAGGTCTTCATCGTGACGCACGACTATGAGAAGATGGCGGAGGCCATCGTCGAGAATATCCACCGCGGCGTGACGCTCATCGACTCGCAGGGGTGGTACACCAAGAAGCAGTCGAAAATCGTCATGGTGGTATGCCGCAAGCGCGAGACCGCGATGATCCTGAAATTCGTCAAGACGATAGATCCCGACGCCTTTATGACCGTGGGGTCGGTGATGGGCGTTTACGGCAAGGGATTTCAGGCGCTCAACAAACTCTGATGCCCCTCTATGCCGACATAGTACTGCCGCTGGCGCAGCCCGCCTATACGTTCGCCGTGCCCGAAGGGATGCACGTGGCGGAGGGGACGGCGGTAGCCGTGCAGTTCGGACCCCGCAAATTCTATACGGGCGTCGTTTGGCGGGTGCATGACCGCCGTCCGCCGTTCAGGACAATCAAATCCATACAGCGCGTGCTGTACGACGCGCCCCTGCTCTCGGCGCAGCAAAAGGCGCTCTGGGAGTGGATCGCCGCGTACTACATGTGTTCGGCGGGCGAGGTGATGCGCGTGGCGCTGCCGTCGCTGATGAAGCCTTCGGGCGATACCGAGGAGGAGTTCGCCGAAGACGAGTTCCGCCCCCGCACGGAGTGCTACGTGGCGCTGGCGCGGGAGCTGCACGACGAAGGGCGCCTGCACGAGGTCTTCGAGAAGCTCGGACGGCGCGCGCCCAAGCAGTACGAAGCCCTGCTGGAGATCGCGTCGGCGGGGGACGAGACCCGGATTTCGACGGGCGAGGTGGCCCGCCGCCTGCTGCGGGCCGACTATGCCGTGCTGCATGCGCTGGAGCGCAAGGGGCATATCGTCTGCACGGAGCGCGAACGCACCGTCGAGCGGGGCGGCTCGGCGTTCCGGCTGCCCGAACTGACCGCGCCGCAGCGCGAAGCGCTCGGTTCGCTGCGGGAGCAGTTCGCCGAAAAGCCTGCGGCGCTGCTGCACGGCGTGACGGGGTCGGGGAAGACCGAAATTTACATACACCTGATCGCCGAAACGCTGGCGCGGGGCGGCGACGTGCTGCTGCTCGTGCCCGAAATCGCCCTGACGGCGCAGCTGATCGGGCGCATGGAGCGCATCTTCGGCAGCCGCGTGACCCCCTATCATTCGAAACTTACGAACCGCCGCCGCACGGAGACCTACCTGCGGCTGAACCGCTCCCAAGGGGGCGAGTTCGTCGTCGGCGTGCGGTCGTCGATATTTCTGCCGCTCAAGCATCTGCAACTGATAATCGTGGACGAGGAGCACGACGCCAGCTACAAGCAGGCGGATCCTGCGCCCCGCTACAACGCCCGCGACTGCGCCGTGGTGATGGCCCGCCTGTGGGGCGGCCGCACGCTGCTGGGAAGCGCCACGCCGTCGCTCGAAACGTGGCTCAACGCCGAGGGCGGGAAGTACGGCCGCGCCGTGCTGGCGGAGCGTTACGGCGACGCCCGGCCGCCCGAAATATTGGTTTCGGATACGATCCGCGCCGCCAAGCGCGGCGAGCGGCATGCGCATTTCAACAAACTGCTGCTGGACAAGATGGAAGAGACGCTGGGGCGGGGCGAGCAGGTGATGCTGTTCCAGAACCGCCGCGGATTCTCGCCCTACGTCGAGTGTTCTCAGTGCGGGTGGACGGCCCGCTGTCCGCACTGCAACGTGACGCTGACCTACCACAAGGGCGGCGCCAGACTCGTCTGCCACTACTGCGGCTACACGGCCCCGGTGCCGGCGAAGTGCCCTTCGTGCGAGGTGACGGAGGTGCTGCCGCGGGGGTTCGGCACGGAGAAGGTCGAGGAGGAGATCGCCCGGCTCTTCCCCGAAGCCCGCGTCGCCCGGCTGGACCGTGACAGCGTGACTTCCGAGCGGGCGTTCAACGCCATAATCTCCGATTTCGAAGCCCGCAAGACCGATATTCTGGTCGGGACGCAGATGATTACGAAGGGATTCGACTTCGGCGGCGTGTCGCTGGTGGGAATTCTCAATGCCGACAACCTGCTGAACAACCCCGATTTCAGGGCTGCGGAGCGGGCCTTTCAGCTCATGCTGCAGGTCGCCGGACGCGCCGGACGCCGCTCGGACGGCGGCGAGGTGGTGATTCAGACCTCCGAGCCGGGGCATCCCGTGATCCGGCAGGTCGTGGCGGGCGATTTCGCCGGGATGGCCCGCATGCAGCTCTCCGAACGCAAAGCGTTCTTCTATCCGCCCTATGCGCGGCTGACCTCGCTGACGCTGCGCCACCGCGACGTCGCGCTGCTGCGCCGCGGCGTCACGGAGCTGGCGGCGCGCCTGCGCGTCAGGTTCGGCCGCCGCGTGCTGGGGCCGATGACGCCCCCGGTGGACCGCATCCGCGGCGAGTATCTCGCGGGTCTGTTGCTCAAGATCGAAAGCGGCGCTTCGTCGGCCAAGGCCCGCGCACTGCTGGCCGCCGAGCTGAAGGCGTTCGCCGAAAATCCCGAATTCAAAACGATCACCTTCATCTGCAATGTCGATCCTCAGTGACCTGCTGCGCGACGTCGCGGCGCTTTTCTTTCCGCCGCGCTGCCCCGTCTGCGGCGTCCCGCTCGCGCAGGGCGAACGCACGGTGTGCACGCTGTGCCGCACGACGGCGCCCCTGACGGGGTTCTGGCTTGAGGCGGACAATCCCCTGCTGGCGAAGTGCCGGGACATGCTGCCCGTCGAGCGGGCTTCGGGTTTTCTCTACTACATTCACGGAAGCGGGTGGCGGGAGCTGATCCGCGGATTCAAATACCGCGGAGCGTGGCGCACGGCCCGCGCGATGGGCGAGTGGTACGGACGCTGTCTGAAGGAGAGCGGGCTGTACGACGGGGTGGAGGTGGTCGTGCCCCTGCCGCTGCACCCCGTCAAGCGGTGCAGGAGGGGGTACAACCAGTCGGAGTACATCGCCGAGGGGATCGCCTCGCAGCTGGGCGCGGAGGTGGACCGCCGGAGTGTCCGCCGCAAACGCAATACGGAGAGTCAGGCCCTCAAGCCGCGGCGCGAACGCGCCCGCAACGTCGACGAGGCTTTCGCGGTGCGCCGTCCCGAACGGCTCGAAGGGCGGCACGTACTGCTGGTGGACGACGTCTTCACGACGGGCAGCACGATGCTTTCGTGCGCCGGGGAGATGCTGCGCGCCGCACCCGGATGCCGGATCAGCATCGCGGCACTCGCCGTCTCGCGGCGGGAGCTGGGGGTGAGGGAGTGATCGGAAATTAAAAATTCTTTTTCAACAGGGCGTTATCCCCTGCTGCGGGGACTGTCTGCGGGTGAATCGTGTCATCAACACGATTTTCGACAACAACTTTGCCGCGGCCGTTTTGTTTTCTCCGCCCGAATCGCTATTTTTGGACTCTGAACGAAAGCATAAATCATGGCTAAAGATTATAACCCCTCCCAACGCAACAGGGAGGCATTCGAGGCGCTGACCGACACCGCCGGCAACGTGCCCCCGCAGGCGGTCGAACTGGAGGAAGCCGTGCTCGGCGCGCTGATGCTGGAAAAGGACAGCATCATCGCCGTGCAGGAGTACGTCACGCCCGACGCTTTTTACACCGAGGAGCACCGCACGATCTACCGCGCGATCGAGGAGCTTTCGATGGAGCTGAAACCGATCGACCTCTATACCGTCACCGAGCGGCTCAAGGCCAAGAAGGAGCTGAAGAAGGTGGGCGGCGCGTCGTATCTGGCGCAGCTGACGCAGAAGGTCGGTTCGGCCGCCAACGTCGAATTCCACGCCAAAATTATCGCCCAGAAGTACGTGCAGCGCGAGCTGATCCGCTCGGCGACCGAGATTCAGAAGCGGTCGTACGACGAATCGACCGACGTGACGGAGCTGATCGGATATGCCGAGGGTGAGATATTCAAGGTGGCCGAAGGACACGTCAAGCGGTCGGTGCAGGCGTCGAAGGATATTCTGGCCCGCGCGCTGATGCAGATCGAGGAGGCGTCGAAGAATACGAGCGCCTTCAACGGCGTGCCGTCGGGCTTCATGGCCATCGACCGCGTGACGCTGGGCTGGCAGCTCTCGGACCTGATCATCATCGCAGCACGCCCTTCGATGGGCAAGACGGCGTTCGTGCTCTCGATGGCCCGCAACATGGCGGTCGATCACGAGCAGGGCGTGGCGTTCTTCTCGCTCGAAATGTCCGCCGTACAGCTGATGATGCGTCTGATTATCGCCGAGACGGGACTGAGCGGGAACGACGTCAAGTCGGGCCGTCTGACGCCCGAACAGTGGCGGCATCTGGAGTCGGCGACCAAGCCGCTGGGCAGCGCGCCGCTCTATATCGACGACACGCCGGCGCTTTCGGTCTTCGAATTCCGCTCGAAGGCCCGTCGTCTGAAGATACACCACGACATCAAGATCATCATCATCGACTACCTACAGCTGATGACCGGCAATCAGGATTCGAAAGGAAACCGCGAGCAGGAGGTGGCCTTTATTTCGCGTACGCTCAAGGCGATCGCCAAGGAGCTGAACGTGCCGATGATCGCCCTGTCGCAGCTGAGCCGCGCCACCGAAATGCGCGGCGGCTCGAAGCGTCCCCAGCTGTCGGACCTCCGCGAGTCGGGCGCCATCGAGCAGGACGCCGACATCGTGGCCTTCATCCACCGTCCGGAGTATTACGGCATCAATCAGGACGAGAACGGCATGCCGACGGCGGGTATGGCCGAGATCATCCTCGCCAAGCACCGTAACGGCGCCGTGTGCGACGTCAACCTGCGCTTCCTCAAGGAACAGGCGCGTTTCGCCGACGTGGACGACACGATGCTGCCGCCGTCGCAGGCGGCTGACAGCCAGCAGGCCTACGACGACTATGCCAGCGGTTCGAACGCCGTGCCGGGAGCCGGAATCGGCGGCGGACTGGGCGCGGGAATCGGCGGCGGGGAGTTCGACCCCAATCCGCCCGCGCTGAACGACGAGGCGCCGTTTTAGAGGGAGTGCCGTTTTAGAGCGAGTGCCGTTTTGGAGGGATGCTGCGGCCGGAGCGGAAGGTGCGGCCGATGTGGCCGGCGAAGTCGGTGCGGCTGAGGCGGTCGGTGCAGGCGATGCAGGCAGTGCGGCCGACCGTGGAAGAGGCAGGTAACAGAATGGTTAATTGATAATGTTTTTCTGATAGATGTTTGTCCGGACCTATGCAGGGGCGATCGTGGGGATCGACGCCGCGGCGGTGACCGTCGAGGTCAATATCGCCGGCGGCGGATTGGGAATGTACCTCGTGGGGCTGCCGGACAGCGCCGTGAAGGAGAGCGAGCAGCGCATACGTGCGGCGTTCGAGAACTCCGGGGAGCGGATGTCGGGCCGCAAGGTGGTCGTGAGTCTGGCTCCGGCTGACCTGCGCAAGGAGGGCGCGTCGTTCGACCTGCCGATCGCCGTCGGGATTCTCGCGGCGATGTCACGGGTGAACGCCGAAACGCTTGCCGGGACGATGTTCGCCGGGGAGCTGTCGCTGGACGGGACGCTGAAACCCGTGCGGGGCGTGCTGCCGATGGCGGTGCGCGCGCGGGAAGAGGGATTGCGGCGGCTGGTGCTGCCGGCGGCGAACGCCGCGGAGGCGGCCGTGGTCGAAGGCGTCGAGGTGATCGGGGCCGGAAGCCTGAAGGAGGTGATCGGACTGCTGAACGGCGAACGGGAGATGACGCCGGCGGTGCCTGCGGACGGGGAGCCGTTCGGGGCGGAGTCGGGCCGTTATGAAGAGGATTTTGCCGATGTGAAGGGCCAGACGCATGTGAAGCGTGCGCTGGAGATAGCCGCCGCGGGCGGTCACAACGTGCTGATGATCGGGGCGCCGGGTTCGGGCAAGACGATGCTGGCCCGCAGGATGCCGACCATCCTGCCGCCGCTGTCGCGCGAAGAGGCGCTGGAGACCACCAAGATACACTCCGTGGCCGGGAATATGGCAGCGGGCGGTCTGCTGGCGCGGCGGCCTTTCAGGGCGCCGCACCATACGATTTCGCAGGCGGCGCTGATCGGCGGGGGACAGTCGCCGCGGCCCGGCGAGGTGTCGCTGGCCCACAACGGGGTGCTGTTCCTCGACGAGCTGCCCGAATTCGGGCGCAGCGTGCTGGAGGTGCTGCGGCAGCCGCTGGAGGAGAAGAGGGTGACCGTCTCGCGGGCGAAATACAGTGTGGAATATCCCGCCAACTTTACGCTGGTGGCGGCGATGAACCCCTGTCCGTGCGGCTATTACAACCATCCGGCGAAGGAGTGCGTATGTTCGCCGGGGTCGGTGCACCGCTATATGAGCCGGATTTCGGGTCCGCTGATGGACCGGATCGACCTGCATGTGGAGGTGACGCCCGTGCCGGCGGCCGAACTTTCGGCGGCGGCGCCCGGCGAGCCGAGCGCCGCGGTCCGCGAGCGGGTCGTACGGGCGCGGGAGGTGCAGGCGGCGCGTTTCGCGGGGACGGAGGGCGTGCATACCAACGCCATGATGAACGCGGCGATGCTGCGCGAATACTGTCGGCCGGACGCCGCTTCGGCGGTGCTGCTGGAGCGGGCCATGGAGCGGCTGTCGCTCTCGGCGCGGGCTTACGACCGCATTCTGAAAGTGGCCCGCACGATCGCCGATCTGGCGGGGCGCGAAACCATAGCGGCGGCCGATGTGGCCGAAGCGATCAACTACCGCTCGCTGGACCGGGGAAACTGGGGGCGGTAAAAGGTGGACGAAAGGGCGGCGAACGGGAAGAATTCGTAATTTTGCAGGCGGCTTGCCTTGGAATGTTGTCCGGGGCGGAGGCCGGCACCCCGGTTTTCGGATCGCCGGGTCTTAGGACCGCCGGGGACGGCCGCCGGGGGCGGTGCCGCGGTCAGACCTTTGAGTTGTCGGGGCCTTCGGGCTGTCGGGTTAGCAGGCTGTCGGGTCTTCGGGCTTTCGGAAGCGGGGCGGAAAGATATTGATTGTAAGTAAAAAAGATAAAATAGCATGACAAGGAAAATCATCCTTTCGGGCGGCGGAACGGGCGGACATATCTATCCGGCCGTGGCTGTTGCGGAAGCGTTGAAACGGCGGTTCGGCGACGGGGTCGAGATTCTCTTCGTGGGCGCCGAGGGCAAGATGGAGATGGAGAAGGTGCCCGCGCTGGGCTACCGCATCGTGGGACTGCCCATAGCGGGCCTGCAGCGGCGCATGGACTGGCACAACCTCGCGGTGCCGTTCAAGGTGCTGAAGAGCGTCTCGATGGCCAAGAAGACCATTCGTGAATTCGGGGCCGATGCGGTCGTGGGATTCGGCGGCTATGCCAGCGCCCCGGTGCTGTGGGCCGCGCAGCGGCTGGGCGTGCCGACGGTGATTCAGGAGCAGAACTCCTATGCCGGGCTGACCAACAAGATTCTGGCCAAGCGTGCGAAGCGCATCTGCGTCGCCTATGAGGGGATGGAGCGTTTCTTTCCGGCGGGCAGGATCACGATGACGGGCAATCCCCTGCGGGGCCGTTTCTCGAAAGAGGGGGCCGACCGGGGCGAAGCGTTGGAATATTACGGCTTTACGCCCGATCTTCCGGTGGTGCTGGTCGTGGGCGGATCGCTCGGAACGCGGTCGCTGAACGAGATGATGAAGGCGTGGATACTCGCGCTCGAAGGCGCGGACGCTCCCGTGCAGGTGATCTGGCAGACGGGCAAATATTATGAGCGCGAGATGCAGGCGTTCTTGGCGGCGCATCCGGTTGCGAATATCTGGCAGGGGGCCTTCATCGACCGCATGGACTATGCCTATGCGGCGGCCGATCTGGTCCTCTCGCGCAGCGGGGCGGGGACTGTCTCGGAGTTGTGTCTGGTGGCGAAGCCCGTACTGTTCGTGCCCTCGCCCAATGTGGCCGAGGATCATCAGACCAAGAATGCCAAGGCGCTGGAAGCCAAGGGCGCGGCGGTCGTGGTGCCCGATGCCGAGGCCCGGACGGCGGCCATGAGGCGGGCGATGGAGCTGCTCTCGGACAAGGAGGCTTTGCGGACGATGAGCGAAAACCTCGAAAAGCTGGCGCGCCCCGATGCGGCGGAGCGGATCGTGGATGAAATCGAAAAGGTAATGAAATAGCGCCGCTTCCGGCGTTTCCCCTGCGCCGCGCGGCGGGTGTTTTTGCCGTGCGGGCGATGAATGCGGCGGGGGCCGTGCGGAGGGAGGAGCGGTGCGGAGAACGATAAAACTTAATCGGATGGAGTTTCAAAATATCTATTTTCTGGGAATCGGCGGCATCGGCATGAGCGCCTTGGCGCGTTATTTCCTGCATGAAGGCAAGCGGGTGGCCGGTTACGACCGCACCCCCTCGCATCTGACGGACGAACTGGCGGCCGAAGGCGCTGCGATCCATTTCGAGGACGACGTGCGGCGGATTCCTGCGGAGTTTCTCGACCCGGCGGCGACGATGGTGGTGTATACCCCGGCCGTGCCGCAGGAGCACGGGGAGTATCAATATTTCGTGAGTCACGGGTTCTGCGTCGAGAAGCGTTCGCAGATGTTGGGACATCTCGCCGAGGGCAAGTATGTGATGGCCGTGGCGGGGACGCACGGCAAGACCACGACCTCGACGCTCGTGGCGTGGCTCAACCGCGGCGTGACGGGCGGAGGAAGCGCTTTTCTGGGCGGAATATCGAAGAACTTCGGCGGCAATCTGGTGCTGGGCGCGGGGGCGCGGCTGGCGGTCGAGGCCGACGAGTTCGACCGTTCGTTCCTGCGGTTGTATCCCGACGTGGCGGTGATTACCTCGGCGGATGCCGATCACCTCGATATTTACGGCACGCACGAGGCGGTGAAGGAGGCTTTTTCGCAGTTCGTGCGGCAGATCAGGCCGGGCGGGTTCCTCATTATCAAAGAGGGGGTGGATATCGTGCTGGACAATCCGCAGATCACCGTTTACCGCTATTCGTACGACGTGCCGTGCGACTTCTACGCCCGCAACGTGCAGCTGCTCGAAGGCGGGCATTACCGCTATGACATTGTGACGCCCGGCGGCGTGGTCGAGGGGTGCACGCTCGGCATTCCGGGATGGGTCAATATCGAGAATTCGGTGGCGGCCGCGGCGTCGGTATGGTGCGCGGCGCAGGCCGAAGGCACGACGCTCGATGCGGAACGGCTGAGAGAGGCGCTGGCGTCGTTTGCGGGCGTGAAGCGGCGTTTCGAATTCTATGTCAATACGCCGAAGCAGGTTTACATGGACGACTACGCCCACCATCCGCGCGAGCTGGCGGCGACGCTGACGTCGGTGCGCAAAATGTTTCCGGGACGGCGCATCACGGCGCTGTTCCAGCCGCACCTCTACACGCGGACGCGCGACCTTTACAGGGAGTTCGCCGAGGCGCTGTCGCATGCCGACGACGTGGTGCTGCTGCCGATCTACCCGGCGCGCGAGGAGCCGATCGAAGGCGTGACGTCGGAGATCATCGCCCAAGGCGTGACGGTGCCGTGCCGCATCGTGGAGCGGGCGGCGCTGGCCGATACGGTGGCGGCGATGGACACGGACGTGGTGGTGAGCTTCGGTGCGGGCAACATCGACGCCTGCTGCGGGGCGATCGCCGAAAAGCTGAAAGCGAAGAGTTAGCCGGGAGAACGGCGGCCGGGGCGCATGTCCGCCGGGCCGGATGTAAAAACCGCAGAAGACGAAACGACGGATAATTAGAGAATAAAGACGATTTTGAGAAAATACCTCCGATACGCACTGCTCACGCTTTTGTGGGGCGCCGTGGCCGCATATGTCGTTTATGCGGGGACGGCGGCGGGGAGGCTGCGTGCCGGGAAGAAGGTCGGCAGGGTCGAGATCGAGGTGGTGGACAGCTCGTCGATGGGCTATCTGGTGTCGGGCCGCATGGTGCGCGAGTGGATCGCGCACAGCGGAATCAAGACGAACGGCACGGCAGTTGATGCGGTAGAGCTGGCGGCCATCGAGGCCCTGATCGCCAAAAACGGATTCGTGGAGCGCGTGGACGCCTATGTGACTTACGGCGGCGTGCTGCATATCGACATCAGCCAGCGCAGGCCCCTGCTGCGGCTGCTGACCGACGGCGTGGATTCGTACGTCACGCCCGAAGGCTATGTCTTCGCCGCGCCGCGCGCCTCGTCGCTCTACGTGCCGGTGGTGACGGGGGCTTACCGTCCGCCGTTTCCCGCGTCGTTCGTCGGCTCCGTGCGCGGGCATATCGACCTCGAACGGGCGAAGATCGACAAGCGGATCGCGGAGCTGGAGCGTGAGAAGTACCCCTTCTTCCGGCGCGAACTGCAGAACGACCGCAACATATCGGCGCTGCGCCGCATGCGCATCAAGAAGCAGTGGTGGCGGATGGAAAGCTCCGCGGCGTTCGACGCGCGCGTCGAAGAGCTGCGCGCCCGCAAGGCGGAGCTGCGGCGCAAATACCGCTACGAAGCGCGTCTGGTGCAGGAGGGAATAGACCGCATCGCGCAGCGGCAGGAGGCCGAAAGGCTGAAACAAAAAAAGTTGGAGAAAAGCTACGAAGATTTCATGAAACTGCTTACCTTTGTAGAGTTCATCGAAGATGATGACTTCTGGAGGTCGGAGGTGGTGCAGATTGCGGCGCATACGACCCCCAGCGGAGCTTTAGAGGTGGAGCTGGTGCCCCGGAGCGGCCGCCATACCATCGTCTTCGGACGTATCGAGCAGGTGGAGCGCAAATTCGACAAATTGCTGTGTTTCTACCGCAGCGGTCTTATGAACATCGGTTGGGGAGAGTACCGGACAATAGATATCAGATACAACGATCAGGTGGTTTGCAAGAAATAAAAGGATTATACCGTGGAAAGAAAGAATTATACCGTTGCCGTCGATCTGGGTTCGTCGAACGTCGTGGTGGCTGTCGGCGAGAAGAACGCCGAAGAGCGGCTCGATGTGGTGTGCGTCGTGTCGAAACCCGTCGAGGGGGTCAATGCGGGCAAGATTGAGAATATCGAACTGGTGAGCCGCGCCATCCGCGAAGCCGTGTCGGAGGCCGAGGAGCAGTTGGGAATCCGCATCACCGAGGCCTATGCCGGTATTTCGGGCGACTTCGTGCGCTGTGCGCGGCATATGGACCACGTCTTCGTCTACGATCCGCAGAACGGTGTCAATCAGAAGGACGTCGATGCGCTGTTCGACCGCATGCGCAACGTGCAGGCGCCCGACGACGAGACCATCATGGACCGCGTACCCCAGAACTATGTGGTGGACGACAATCAGGAGGTGAAGAATCCCGTGGGGTCGTTCGGCAAGAAGCTCTCTTCCACGTTCAACTTCATCCTCTGTCTCAAGACCCCGATGCAGCGGCTCGACATGGCCCTCAAACGGGTGGGAATCAAGATGCTGAGCGTTACGTCGAACGCCATAGCCACGGCCGAGGCGGTGCTGCTGCCCGACGAGAAGGAGGAAGGCGTGGCCGTGGTGGATATCGGCGGCGGCGTGACCGACGTGGCGGTTTACTACCGCAACGTGGTGCGTTATATCGCCACGATCCCGATGGGGGCGACGGCGATCAACCGCGACATCCGCACGATGAGCGTGCCCGAAAAGCATGTGGAAAGTCTCAAACAGAAATACGGCTCGGCGGTGGCCGAGCTGGCTCCCGAAGACAAACTGATCCGCGTGAACGGCCGCACGGCCCGCGAGGCGAAGGATATTCTGCTGCGCAATCTGGCGACGGTGATCGAAGCCCGCGCCACGGATATCGCGGAGTTCGTATTGCAGGAGATCAAGGATTCGGGATATATCGGCAAGCTGGCTTACGGGATCGTTCTGACGGGCGGTTCGGCCAAGCTGAAGGACCTCGACGAACTGTTCCGCCGGGTGACGGGCATGGATGTGCGCGTCGCGTCGGCCGAGACCGGGATTGCCGAGGAGTCGAAAGAGAAGGCCGCCGATCCGGCTTACGCCACGGCGGTCGGCATTCTGCTGAAAGGCGCCGAGCAGGGCGCCTGCGCATTTGTCGAGCGGCCCGTGGCCCGGCCTGCGGAACAGCAGGGCTTCCGGCCCCCGCAGCCGCAGCCCGCTCCTGAGTTCCGCCACACGCCGCGCTTCCAGCAGCCTGTGCAGGCGCCGCCCGCAGCTCCGGCGGCGGAAGAGGCGGAGGAGGATGCCGCTGCGGAACGTGAGGAGGCCCCGGTGATCGAACCCAAGCGCAAGCGCGACTGGGGCTCGATTTTCCAGAAGACCTTCGACAAGATCAACAAGAGTTTCACGGCGGCCGAGGACGAAGAGATTTAAGGGATAATTTGCCGCGCCCCGGTGTCCGGCCCACGCGGCGGTCTTACGGCGGTGTTTGCGGCATGAATTTCGTGTTTGCGGGGACGGTTCGGCGATGTGAAGGTCCGGCGATGCGGCCGCGGTTAACGCCGGTTTTGGCCGGGGAGCGGTTTCTGCAGATGTGGCGGACAGCCGGGGGAAATTCGGACGGCGGGATTCAGCGGACGGCGGATGCCGCGGATGCCGGGAGCTGCGGACGGGACGCCGGGCAGCGGTTTTTTGAATTCCGCGGATTGCGGACGGAGAGCCGGATGGCGGAGTCTGTAGATGCCGCGGACTGTGAACGGTCGGCGGGAATGGGTAGATGCCGCGGGGTGCCGACGAAGATTCGGACGGCGGGATTCAGCGGATGTCGGGAACTGCAGACGGGAAGCCGGCTGCGGGAATGATTTATAGTTAAGAATGTGGAGAAAGGAGTTAGAGATATGACAGACGAATTGATGTCGGAGATCAAAGCCCCGAAGACGGACGGTTCGATCATTATGGTGGTGGGCGTCGGCGGTGCCGGCGGCAATGCCGTGAACCATATGTGGAACCTCGGTATACGGGGTGTGACGTTTCTGGTTTGTAACACCGACCAGCAGGCGCTGGACAAGAGTCCCGTGGAGTTGAAGATACGCCTCGGCGCAGAGGGACTGGGGGCCGGAAACGACCCGGAAAACGGCCGCCGCGCGGCCGTGGAGTCGCTGCCGGAGATTCGTCAGCACCTCGAAGAGTCGGGGACGCGCATGCTCTTCATCACGGCGGGCATGGGCGGCGGAACGGGTACGGGCGCGTCGCCCGTCATCGCCAAGCTGGCCAAGGAGATGGGACTGCTGACCGTGGCGATCGTCACTTCGCCGCTGGCCGTCGAAGGCAAGATCCGCTACGAGCAGGCTTTCAGGGGCATCGAGGAGCTGCGGCAGAACGTGGATTCGCTGCTGATCATCAATAACGAGAATATTCTCGAAATATACGGACGCCTGTCGCTCAAGCAGGCGTTCGGCAAGGCCGACGACATTCTGTGTTCGGCGGCCAAGGGCATCGCCGAGATCATCACGGTGGAGAGCGACTTGGTGAACGTCGATTTCGCCGACGTGTCGAAGGTCATGCGAGACAGCGGCCGCGCCCATATGGCCGTGGCGACGGCCGAGGGCGACAACCGCGCCGAAGCGGCGGCCGAAGCGTCGCTGCGTTCGCCGCTCTTGGACCACAACCTGATTTCGGGGGCGAAGAACATCCTGCTCAACATCTCGGTCGCGGATGCCGACGGCCTGATGTACGAGGAGGTGGTGCGGATTCTGGAGTACATTCAGGCGCACGCCAGCGTGCAGGACGACAACGGCGTGATTCACAACGCCAATATCATATGGGGTACGAGCGAGAAGCCCCAGTTGGGCAACGCCATCGAGCTGGTGGTCGTGGCCACGGGATTCGCGGGCGACGTATCGGCGGCGGGGACGATGAAGCAGATCATTCCTCCGGTGCGGAATGTCGAGCCGGTGAAGGACCCGGTGGCTCCCGTGCTGGAGCCGATCAAGCCGGTCGTACCGCCCAAGGCCGCCGTGCAGCGGCCGCCCGAACAGGTGATGCTGGGGGCGAAATCGACGCGTTACAGCAACATCGAACTGTTGCTGAGCAAGCCCGCCTATCAGTCGCGCAACTCGAAATTCGTCGTGCAGATGCCCGGCGGACGCAAGGAGGTGCTGAAGGAGGAGAACGATGCCGGCCAGCAGGCGCAGCAGGATGCGCAGGGCGGATCGCTTTTTGATTAACTAATAGACCGCCGGTTTGGAGGAGACTACAACTTCGTGGATTACGTTTAACGGGTTTTCGGCCCATATCGCCGTACTGTGTACGGTGACGCTGGGCCTGCTGTGCGTTTCGGCGCTCGTGTCGGGCGCTGAAACTTCGTTTTTTTCATTGTCGCACAACGATATACGCCGCCTGCGCAAACGCACGACGGCGTCGGCCGAGGCGGTGCTCCGCCTGCTGACGAACGTGGACCTGTTGCTGGCGACAATTCTCGTGGTGAACAATCTGGTGAATATCTGCATCGTCATCCTCACGTCGAGCATCATAGATTCGGTTTTCACCTTCCTGCGGTTCGAATTCCTCTTCAAGACCGTACTGGTGACCTTTCTGCTGCTGCTCTTCGGCGAGATACTGCCCAAGGTGCTGGCGCAGACCATTCCCGTGCGCTTCGCGCAGTTCGCCGCGCGGCCCCTCACGGTGCTGCGGTGGATTTTCTATCCGATCTCCTATGCGCTGGTGCGGACGAGCAGCCGCATCAGCGAGAAGGCTTCGCACAAGAGCGAGATTTCGCTCGACGAGCTGGCCGACGCGGTGGACATGACCCAGAGTACGAGTCCTGAGGAGCATGTGATGCTGTCGGGAATCGTCAATTTCGTCAATACCGAGGTGCAGGAGATCATGAAGCCCCGCGTGGACATCACGGTGCTCAACATAACCGACGATTACGAGACGGTCAAGAAGACCATTATCGAGTCGGGATTTTCGCGCATCCCCGTCTACGAGGACGACATAGACAACATCAAGGGAACGCTTTATGTCAAGGACCTGCTGCCCTACATCAACCATGGCAGCGAGTTCGGCTGGCAGCAGCTGGTGCGCAAGCCCTATTTCGTGCCGGAACACAAGAAGATCAACGACCTGCTGGCCGACTTCCAGTCCAACAAGATCCATATGGCGATCGTCGTGGACGAGTACGGCTCGACGCTGGGACTGGTGTCGCTGGAGGATATCATCGAAGAGATCGTGGGCGAGATTTCGGACGAAAGCGACGCCGACGAAAGTTTCTTCACGCGGCTCGACGAGAAATGTTTCATCTTCGACGGCAAGAGCCATCTGGGCGACTTCGAACGGGTGCTGGGGCTGGACGAGGAGATTTTCAACGACGTGAAGGGCGAGGCCGAGACGCTGGCCGGGCTGATGCTCGAACTCAAGCGCGACTTCCCCCGCAAGGGCGACGTCTTTACGTCGCACGACATCCGTTTTACGGTGCAGGAGATGGACGGGCACCGTATCGACAAAATCCGTGTAGATTTGCTGGCATGACGAAGGGGCTCTTCATCGAGCCGCCGATGACCGAGGCGGAAGCCGCTGCGCGGGTGACGCCCGGCGAGCGGGCCGCCGCGCAGGAGTTTCTGCGCGAACGCCGCCGCAGGGAATTCCTGACATGGCGTGCCGTCGTACGCCGCGAGCTGGGGGACGACGTGTCGATCGCCTATGATGAGGCGGGGGCGCCCGTCATTCGGGGGCGCGAGGTGCATATCGGGGTTTCGCACTGTCCGGGCCGGGTGGCGGTCTGCATATCGGATGCGCCGTGCGCCGTCGATGTCGAACCCGAATCGCGGGATTTCAGCCGCGCCGCGTCGCGTTACATGTCGCCTGCCGAGCGGGCGCTTTCTGACGATCCGTTGCTGCCGGCCGCAGTCTGGTGCGCGAAGGAGACCCTGTACAAATATGCCGGGCGGCCGGGGCTGGATATGCTCTACGACCTGCATGTCGAGGCGGTCGATTTCGAAGCCGGAGTCGTCGTGGGGCGTATCGCGGACGGGGAGCCGCTGCGGCTTTCGCTTAAGCGCGCCGACGGGTTTATCGTTGTATATATTTTGTAGTTTCGGGGCGTGTACCCGATAATAATCCTCTAAAATCCTGCTGGGAGCCGTGCGGCTGAAGCTGGAAGTCGAGGGGAATGCGGGGGCGGAACCGGGGTTAGGATTGCCGGAGCGGATGAGGATAAGGCCGGAGGGACCGAGGGGCTGCCTGCGGGGTTGCTTGTGGGATGGAGTCGGGATTTGCTGCGTCTGCCGGAAGAGAGTGGCCGGATTGCCGTTGTCTCAGAAGGCTTCCGAAGCGGTGAAGAGGAATGCCGAGGAGCGTTTGCGGTCCCACGGGAGGTTGTGGTTGCCGTAGACGCCCCAGCCGTAGTCGAGACGGATGTTCATGCGGTTCTTGAATTCGAAGCGGTAGCCGCAGCCGAAACTGTAGAGCGTATTGTCCCACCGGAATTTGTCGGTGCCCCAGACCTGACCGCCGCCGATCCAGCCCACGATGCCGTGACGGCGGTAGATTTTCTGCCGCAGTTCGATCTGCGTCTCGACGAGCCGTTTGTCGCGGTAACGCCCCTCGTAATAGCCGCGCATGCGTTCCATGCCGCCCAGCTTGGCGTACATGTGCCACGACGGGGTGCCCGCCGTGCAGTCGGCATAGAGATCGTAGGCGAAGATGGCGCCTTTCCAGAGTTTCTGATAGAAGTCGAACGTCAGTGTGAAACGCCCGAAGTTACGGCGCGTATTGCCCAGCCACTGGGGATACCATTTGGCTTCGGCCTTGATGAAGATGCCTTTCGAGGCGTTGAAGGTCACGTCGCGCGTGTCGTACTGCGCGAAAATGCCGAGATTGGTGTTGAAGGCGTTCGGTTTGTCGCCCGTGGCGGCGATGAAGTTCGAGAAGGGGTCCTGTTTCTCCGGGTCGTAACGTTTGTTGTCCTTATATAAATCGTAGAGTTCGCCGATTTGACCGCCGGGTTTTTCCTTTTCGTGGTTGTCGATTGCGGTGAAGTACTCTCCCATGCCGCTCGACTTGTATTTGGCGCCGGTGTAGTCGATGCCGCCGCTGACGCCGATGTAGAACCGTCCGACGAGCGACGTGCAGTAGGAGATGCGGAAAATGCCCATCGTCGTGGTCAGGTCCTGCGCGTAACCCTCTTTTCCGGCCTTGTGGCCCACGCCGTAGAATGCGCCCGGAAAGTAGACGAAGGCTCCCGAATAGCTCAGACGCCGTTTGTTGTGCTGGAAGATGTTGTCGCCCGAAAAGCGGAGCAGCAGGAATTTTTGGGTCGTGATGTTGCCGTAGATCGAGATGTTGGAGGGAGCGGTCACCGAGTCCGTGCGGTCGAGACGGTACAGACCGGCGACGAGGAAGCCCAGACCGAAGCCGACGTCGGACGAGTAGTTGGGACCGGGGGCGATGCTCCAGTCGATCTTTTTCTCGAACGTGCGGTCCACGTTCGAGCGGCTGTAGTAGTCGATGATCCGGCGGATGAAGCCCTTGCGCTGGGCGGACGTCGTGAGCGCCGCCGTGTCGGCGGGCTGGCGGCCCGGCCGCGCTTCGGCCGCGCCGATCCGGGACAGAGCCTCCTGAGTCGAAGGAAAATTGTCTTTCGAGGTGTCGGTGGTTTGGGCCGTTGTCGTAAATATCGTCAGCAACAGGCTGACAGTTAGGAAGATCCTATATCCCTTTTCCATTAAAAGTGAGGTTGAAAGCGGTTTAAAGATAGCAATTTTTCGCCAATGTTCAAAATGGACACATTCAGGGCGTTCGGGGTTTCCCGATACGGAGATAAATTTCTATCTTTGCAGGGACCGGTGCCGGCCCGTCCGACTGTGGGACTTGTCCGGCTGTGGGATCCGTTTGCTGTCCGGCCCGATGATTGCCGGACACGCTGATTGCCCGATAGGCCCGGTTGCCGGATCGGAAATTTGCCGGACCCGATGATGTCGGATCATTATTGAACTGCATGGAAATTACACGCCCCGTACCTTCGCCGAATCCGGTTGAACAGACCGACGCCGCTCTGCTGCAGACCGCAGAGGAGGTGTCCGATGCGGTTTTCCGCAGCGTGCCCCTGCCCCCGCTGATGCGCGAGCATTTCTGGGTGCAGTCGTCGGTGTTTGCGGGTTGCATTTTCCCGGCGCCCGTGTTGCAGGGTTCTCATTTTACGGACGTCACGTTCCGAAACTGCGATCTCTCGAACGCCGATTTGTCGGGATGCAGTTTCCAGCGGGTCGAATTCGTGGAGTGCAAGCTGGTCGGCGCCAACCTTTCGGAGGGGACGTGGCAGCATGTCGTTTTCGAACGCTGCAAGATGGAATTCGCCAATTTTACGCTGGGAAAATTCCGGGGCGTCCGTTTTGCCGGCGGAACGATGCGCAGCGTCGGATTCGACGAATGCCGGTTCGAACGTGTGGAGTTCTCGCTCTGCGACCTTACGATGGCGGAATTCAGTCGGACACGGTTGAAGGGGCTTTCGTTCGTCGATTCGGATATTCGCGGAATCCGGGTAGGCGATACCGGATCGTTCGAGCTGAAAGGTTTGAAAGTCAGTGCGCTGCAGGCTTCGGAGCTGGCGCGTCTTCTGGGACTGGAAATCGAGGAGTAATTGTTATTCAAAAAATTTACATAATTCTTAAAAAATATTAATAAAAATGTTTGGAAGTTTGTTTTCCGGGCATTACCTTTGTCGCATCTTAGATGATAAAATATTTTAAGAATTATTTAAAATTATTTAGTATGAAGGCGAAGATCAATGCGTGGTTCCGTACCGCTATGGTTCTGTTGGGAGAGAGCATCAAACTGAGAGCGATGTAAGGCTCCCCTTTTTTGAGACAACAATAAAACTTCGATATACGAAAGAGTCCCGGCTTTACGGCCGGGACTCTTTTATTTTGGGTTTCCGCGGGGGCGAGCTGGATTGCATCCGGGATGCAGGGTGAAGTGCGCCGGATTTCAGCAGTTTGTTCCCACCGGGTTGCTCCCGCTGAACGGTCCTGCCGGCGGCCGGCCCGGAACTGTTCAGCGGACTGCGGTATCGGAGCGCTCCGCTGAATTGTTCCGCCGTTTCGTACGGTCGGCTTGTTTCACGGGACTGCTCCGTCCGCTATTTGAGCCCCAGCCGCTTGGCGGTCTCCTTGGGCAGCGCGTTCTTGTTGACCATGATCGAAGTGGTCTTGTACTCGACGAACGGCCGCGAGAAGTACCAGAACCCGTCGTAGGGCGGGCGTACGTCCCACGAATTCTGGACCTTGAAGTAGCGGTTGCCGGCCTGATCGGTCGCCGTGCCCATGATGACCATGCCGTGGTCGTCGGTGGTCTCGTAGTTGTCGAACGCCTGCTGGCGCATCTCCTGCGTGATTCTCAGCTCCTTGCCGGGCTTGTCGAACTTATAGAGCGCATCGTCCTTCTCCTTCTGGGTCAGTTTGCCCCAGCGCTCGGCTTCGGTGCCGTCCATGTTCGCAAGGTCGGCTTCGGGGATGATGCCGATGGCTTTGGTACGGCTGAAACCCTTCTCGCTCACGTCGGTGCCCCACGATACGGGGTAGCCGTTGGCCAGCGCGTTGTCGATGACGGTCATCATCTCGTCGAGCGGCAGGTTGTAGACCGTGCCCCACATCCAGTTGTCGGGAATCTCGATGATGAACTGCGTATAGAACGGATGATGCGTGAAGGAGGTGATGTCGATGTAGTCGTCCATGTCGATCGGCAGCGATGCGGCGAACGACCGGGGCGTATACTCCTTGCCCTCGTAGGTGAATGTTTCGGGCATCCGGCCGAAATACTCGTCGAGGATGGCGTCGAAGCCGCGTTTCCATGCCGTCGAAAGCGCTTTGTCCGAGGATTTGCCGCTGGCTGTGATCACGGCGTCGAGGTAGGCCTTCAGCACGAGCGACAGTTCGTGGAAATCGGCTTTCTCGGTGCCGTAGTTGAAGCCCGGATAGGCCTCCTGCGGTACGATGCCGTGGTTCTTGATTCCTTCGGTCACGTCGTGCGAAGCGCCGCCCTCGGCGAAGTTGATCTCGCCGTGCATGCGGACGTATTTCACGGCCTTGTCCATGAACGTGTGGCGCACGATCCACATCTCGGAGAGGTGGACCGGACGGCCGCCGGCGCGCAGGATCTCGCCTTCGAGGAACGAGAGGGTCGAGTAGCACCAGCAGGTGCCGCTGCGGTGCTGGTCCTTGACCGGGGTCATGGGGATCAGCCTGACGTCGGTGAATCGGTATCCCTCCGGCTCGGTTGCGGCGGGAGTCTGCGCTGCGGCCGCGAAGGCGGTGCAGAACGCAAGGGCTGTCAGCAGGAATTTTTTCATCGCTTGTGCTGTTTGGGTATTGGTGTTCGGTTACTTCTTCGAGGAAGAGACGATCTTCCGGCACTCTTCGAGCGTCAGCGTCTCAGGCTTGGCGCCTTTCGGTAGGCGGTAGTTCTTGCCTTTGTAGGCGATATAGGGTCCGTAACGGCCGTTCTTGACCAGCATGTCGGGATCTTCGGGGAAGCTGCGCAGCGGAGTGTTGGCCGCGGCTGCGGCAGCCTGCTGGGCGCGCACGACCTCCACGGCGCGCTCGTAGGTGAGCGTGTAGGGGTCGTCGCCTTTCTGAAGCGAGGCGAACGACTTGCCGTGGCGCACGTAGGGCCCGTATTTGCCGATGCCGACCGAGAGCTGCTCGCCCTCCAGCTCGCCGAGGTCGCGGGGCAGGGCGAAAAGCTCCAGCGCCTCTTCGAGCGTGATCGACTCGATCAGCTGGCCCTTCTTGAGCGACGCGAAGCGTCCCTTTTCGCCTTCGTTGCCTTCGATCTCGACCATCGGGCCGTAGCGGCCGATGCGGGCCTTGACGACATGTCCGGTTTTGGGATCGTTGCCCAGAATGCGGGCCTGACTCTTCTTGTCGGTCTGCGTGCCGATGGCCGTATCGACCATCTGGTGGAAGGGCCCGTAGAAGTCGTGGATCATCGTGTCCCAAGTGATGTCGCCGTCGGCCACGCGGTCGAACTCCTTCTCGACGTTGGCTGTGAAATTGTAGTCCATGATGGGCTTGAACTGCGTTTCGAGGTAGTCGTTCACGACCATGCCGATGTCCGTGGGCGAAAGGCGGTTCTTCTCCTTGCCGAAGTTCTCCGTGAGGTTCTTCGAGGTGAGTTTGTCGCCCGTGAGCATGAGCTGGACGTAGCCGCGTTTCTGGCCGTCCTTGTTCTGTTTGACCACGTAACCGCGGTTGATGATCGTGGTGATGGTCGGGGCGTAGGTCGAAGGACGGCCGATGCCCAGCTCTTCGAGCCGCTTGACCAGCGACGCCTCGTTATAGCGGGCCGGGGCCTGCGTGAAGCGCTCCGTCGCGGTGATCTGGGTCGAAACGACCCGGTCGCCCGCGGTCATCTTGGGCAGCAGGCCCTCGCCGCTCTCGGCGGCCTGATCGTCGTCGGTGGACTCGGAGTAGAGACGCAGGAAACCGTCGAAACGGACCACTTCGCCCGTGGCGACGAACTGCTGCGACGAGCCGGACATGTCGATCACGACCGTCGTGCGGTCCAACTCGGCGCAGACCATCTGCGAAGCGACCGTACGCTTCCAGATCAGGTCGTAGAGTTTCTTCTCGGCGGGCGTGCCCTCGATGGTGTGGTTCTCGATGTACGACGGGCGGATGGCCTCGTGGGCCTCCTGAGCGCCTTTGGTCTTGGTCTTGTAGTTGTGCCACGACGAGTATTTCTCGCCGTAGAGTTTGGTGATCTCCTCCTTGCACTGGGCGAGCGCCTGTTTGGAGAGGTTCACCGAGTCGGTACGCATGTAGGTGATCAGACCCTGCTCGTAGAGGTGCTGGGCGACGGACATCGTCTGCGAGACGGACATGCCCAGCTTGCGGCCGGCCTCCTGCTGGAGCGTCGAGGTGGTGAACGGCGGCGCCGGGAAGCGCTGCGCGGGCTTCTCTTCGGCCTTGGCCACGGTGAAGGTGGCACCGATGCAGGTGTTGAGGAACTCCTCGGCCTGCTCGCGGGTCTCGAAGCGCGACGAGAGCTCGGCCTTGAAGATCGTTTTGTCGGGATCGCCGGCGGCATGGAACTGGGCGACGACGCGGAAGTAGGGCGTAGAACGGAAGGCGATGATCTCGCGTTCGCGCTCGACGATGAGCCGCACGGCGACGCTCTGCACGCGGCCTGCGGAGAGCGACGGACGCACCTTCTTCCAGAGGACGGGCGAGAGCTCGAAGCCGACCAGACGGTCGAGGATGCGGCGCGCCTGCTGGGCGTTGACCAGATCCATGTTGACCGTGCGGGGCTGCTCGATGGCTTCGAGGATGGCCCGCTTGGTGATTTCGTGGAAGACGATACGCTTGGTCTTGTCAACGGGGAGACCCAACACTTCGGTCAGGTGCCATGCGATGGCTTCTCCTTCGCGGTCTTCATCGGACGCCAGCCAGACCGTTTTGTCCTTGGCCAGCTTGGTCAGCTCGTCCACCACCTTTTTCTTGTCGGCCGGGATTTCGTAGACGGGTTTGAATCCTTCGCCGATGTTTATTCCCAAGTCCTTTTTCGAGAGGTCGCGGATGTGTCCGAAACTCGATTTGACGACATAGTCCTTGCCGAGGAATTTCTCGATGGTTTTTGCCTTGGCCGGGGACTCGACGATTACTAAATTTTCCTGCATGCGTGTATGTTACTTTTCAGAAATGCGAAAACCTAAGTATGTCACACTTAGGTTTCGCTTTTCAGGCTGTTTGTCTCTTATTTGATCAGGTTGTACGTGACGTCGATCTTGATCGGAACGTCCTCCTCGGTCACGCCGTCGGGCGTCATGCCCTGAAGGACGCTGTACGTCGTCGTATAGACGCTGTAGGCTTCGGGACCCAGATAGATCGTGCGGTTCTTGATCTTCTCCTTCAGCTCGTCCCACGGGGCGTCCGCTCCGAGTTCCGCCTTGGCGGACCGGTAGCTGTTCCACAGACTCTGGGCGTAACCCGTGATGTCCATCACATAGCAGCCGCGGCTGCGGTTGATGTAGCCGCCGTAAGCGAGCGTCGTGCTGTAGTTCTGCTCGTAGGCATAGGCGTAGTCGGGAATGGCCGAAAGCGTCTTGTAGTTGGTGTAAAGGCCCAGACGGGTTTGCGACTTGTCCATCTCCCCGATCATATGCGGCATGTCGGTCAGCTTCGTCCAGTCGTAATTGCTGCCCTTGAAGTAGATCGACATGCGGACCTGAGTCATGGCGAGCGTCTTGAAGTTCTGGGCGCCCTCGTTGCCTGCGACGATCTCGGCTTCCAGCGCGTCGAAGAAGGGCTTGTCGAACGTGATGGCGGTTACCACGCCGCCCATGCCCTCGACATAGATCTGGTCGTAGGTCGGGTGGTCAGTGATCGGTTTTCCGGCCTCCTCCTTGGCGTCGGCGATGTCGAACTTGGCGTCAGCGCTGGTCGCCATGCCGTAGTCGCGGCGGATCGTATTGACCGAAACGTTGCCGTACTCCGTGGAGATGCTCGTATTGTAGAATATGTAGCCCATGTCGATCGTATCCTTGATCAGCGTCGGGTCGCTCTCGACGCGGTTGCGCGCATAGACCATGAAACCCGAACTTTCGAGCTCCGTGGCGTAGATGTTGCCCTTGCCCTTCTCCTTCTGGTCTTCGGCCGGAACGATGTAGAGACCCTTGAACTCCTCCACCCACTGCTTGAGACTGTCGGTGCTGTAGATCGAGTAGTCGTCTTCGTAGGCGGTGCCCGAACCTTTTTGGAGCATCAGGCGGTCGATGAAATTCTGGGTTGCCGGGGTCGTGTTCATGGTGACCGCCGTGGTGGCGGGACCCGTCGTCTCGCCGTCGGGGAAGGTGAAAGTGAAGACCGGCTCGTCGTCCGCGCCGATAACGCCCTCCTTGACGGGGTCGAAGTTGAGGTAGAAGACCGTGTCGCGCTCGGTTTTACCCGCGGCGACCGGCTTCTCGGTCAGGTATTTGTTGCTCTTGATTTCGTAGACGTTGTACTTCTGCGGCGTGAGCGTGTCGTTTCCGTAGCTGGTGATCGTGATCAGGATCTGCGCCGAGTCGAAGATCGGGCGGTAGCCGAAATAGCCCTCCTTAACCTTGTAGACGTTGAGGTACTGGGTCAGGAATCCCGCCGTGCGGAGTCCGAACGTGTCGCTGAGCATCGAGCCCATGTAGCCGTAGGAGATGTTGGACGCCTTGAGCGAGTCGCTCTGGAACAGACGCGTCTCGACGTATTTGGCCGCATCGAGTTTCCCCGCGAGCGTCCGGGCGCCGAGCGTCGTGTAGCCCACCTTCATCTGCTGGTTGTCCGGCACGAGGTTCGAGCCCAGCGTGTCGTCGACCTTGGTACAGCCCGCGAACGTCATGAGGGCGACCGCAGCCAGAACGGCGGCGGCGCGGAACATGCGGCGGAAATTATTGCAATGCTTCATAAAATCGGTTGTAATTATCGAAAAAGTCCGCTGCTTCGGGCGACTGGTATTCGAGCATCGGCTTGCCGCTTGCGCGGGCGATCTCCAATACCTTCGGTTCGACATCCGGGGATGCCGCGACCACACCGTCGGCATACTCCATAACGAAACGGCAGAGATTTTCGTATGACGGGGTGTCGAGAATTGCGAGATTTTTATCTTTGACCCCTTCGCCGGCGATCTTCTTGCCGAAGGCGTTGTCCAGTTCGCCGGGGAAACCGTCGCCGTAGAGCGAAACGACGATCTTCACGTTGCGGAAGATGGGGTCGTCGGCGAAAATCCGCTTCAGGTAGACCGGAATCACGCTCGAAAACCAGCCGTGGCAGTGGACGACGGTCGGGGTCCAGCGCAGTTTCTTGACCGTCTCCAGCACGCCGCGGGCGAAGAAGATGGCCCGCTCGTCGTTGTCCGGGAAAGGCTTGCCCTCCTCGTCGGTCAGCACGAATTTGCGCGAGAAGTAGTCGTCGTTGTCGATGAAATAGATCTGTACGCGGGCTGCGGGGATGGACGCGACCTTGATGATGAGCTGGTGGTCGTTGTCGTCGATGATCAGGTTCATGCCCGACAGGCGGATCACCTCGTGGAGCTGGTGCCGGCGTTCGTTGATGCAGCCGTAACGCGGCATGAACGTGCGTATTTCATTCCCACGCTCCTGCATCGCCTGCGTGAGAGCGCGGCAAAGTCCGGAGCTTTCCGTCTCTGGAAGATACGGGGTAATCTCCTGACAGACGTACAGAATCTTATTTGCCATGGTTCGAGTGTTTTGTCTTTGGACTTCCGTTTTCGCCGCCTTGTATGCTCCGGACGGGGCCGGAGCGGTCCGGGCTTGGCGGAAACGGCCGCTATCTGTTTTGCAAAGATAGTGAAAAAATCTTAAAGAATGAGCATCGCGTCGCCGTAAGTGCCGAATCGGTATCCTTCCTCCTTGGCCACCTTGTAGGCGTTCATGACCGTTTCGTAGCCGCCGAAAGCCGCAACCATCATCAGCTGCGTGGAGTAGGGCAGGTGGAAGTTGGTCACCATGGCGTCGGCCACCGTGAATTCGTAGGGCGCGAAGATGAATTTGTTGGTCCAGCCCTCCATCGGCTTGATCATGCCGTTGGTCGAGACGGCCGTTTCGACGGTCCGCATGACGGTGGTGCCGATGGCGACGATCTTGTGTCCGTCGCGTTTGGCCGAATTGACCGCTTCGGCGGCTTCGTCCGTCACGAAGAACTGTTCGGAATCCATCTTGTGCTTGGAGAGGTCTTCGACGTCCACCGTGCGGAAGTTGCCCAGACCGACGTGCAGCGTGATGAAGGACTTGTCGATGCCCTTGATCTCCATGCGCTTCATCAGGTGCTTGGAGAAGTGCATGCCGGCCGTCGGGGCGGCTACGGCGCCTTCGTGCCGGGCGAAGATCGTCTGGTAGCGCTCGGCGTCCTCCGGCTCGACCTTGTCGCGCACCCACTTGGGCAGCGGGGTCTCGCCCAGACTGAAAAGCGCCTGCTTGAACTCCTCGTAGGAGCCGTCGAACAGGAAACGCAGTGTGCGGCCGCGCGAAGTGGTGTTGTCGATCACCTCGGCAACCAGCAGGTCGTCGTCGCCGAAGTAGAGCTTGTTGCCGATGCGGATTTTGCGGGCCGGATCGACCAGCACGTCCCACAGGCGCAGTTCGCGGTTCAGCTCGCGCAGCAGGAAGATTTCGATCTCGGCGCCGGTCTTCTCCTTGTTGCCGTACAGACGGGCCGGGAAGACCTTGGTGTCGTTGAAGACGAAGAGGTCCTTTTCGTCGAAATACTCGATGATATCCTTGAAGATGCGGTGTTCGACGGTGCCTTTGGCGCGGTTGATGACCATCAGGCGCGAGTCGTCCCGGTTTTCCGTCGGATGTTTCGCCAGCATTTCGGGGGCGAATTCGTACCCGTATTGTGATAATTTCATGGTGAAAAAATACTCTTTTTACGTCCTAAAAAACAAAACAGATTATTTTCTATACGCAAAAAAGTCTATTTTGTTTCAAGTTCCTGCAACTTTTTGAGAAATTCTTCGAATTCAAAGGCTTTTTCGAGCGTAAAGCCGCCGCTGCGGGTGCGGCGCAGCGACGTCAGGTGGGCGCCGCTTTCGAGCGCCTGTCCGATTTCGTGGGCCAGCGAGCGGATGTAGGTGCCTTTGCTGCACCGCACGCGGATGCGGATGCGAGGAAGGTCGTACTCCAGCAGTTCAAGTTCGTAGATGTTGACCGTCGCCTTGCGCATCGTGACCTCCTCGCCGGCGCGGGCCAGCTCGTAGGCGCGCGTGCCGTCGATCTTCTTGGCCGAGTAAACAGGGGGCTCCTGAAGCCGCTCGCCCGTGAGCGAAGAGAGCGCTTCGAGGACCTTTTCGCGCGTGATATGTTCGGTGGGGAAGGTCCGGTCGACGGGGTGTTCGAGGTCGTAGCTTGGGGTCGTGGCGCCCAGCATCACGTCGGCGACGTACTCCTTCTCCTCGGCCTGCAGCGCATCGACCATCTTGGTGGCGCGGCCGATGCAGACCAGCAGGATGCCGGTGGCGAGCGGATCGAGCGTGCCGGCGTGGCCGACCTTGATTTTCCGGTAGCCGAGGCGGCGCAGCGTGAACTTGATTTTGCGGACCACATCGGTCGAGGTCCAGCGCAGGGGCTTGTCCAGTACGGCGATATAACCCTCTTCGAAGTTGAGACCCCGCAGGTCGATCGGTTCTTTCATTAACAGATATAGCTTAGGATGGATACGAGGCCCGCGGCGGCGCAGTAGAGCGCGAACCAGATGAGTTTGCCCCGCTTGACGATCTCGATCATGAATTTGCAGGCCAGACAGCCCGTGACGAACGAGGCGAGGAAGCCTGCGGCGAGAGGACCGGCGGCCACGCCGGCCGTGAGGTCGCCGCTGACGGCTTCGAGCAGCGTCTCGCCCAGAATCGGAGCCAACACCATCAGGAACGAGAATTGCGCCACGGCGGCTTTTTTGTTGCCCAGCAAGAGGCCCGTGGCGATGGTTGTGCCCGAACGCGAAAGGCCCGGCATGGCGGCGCAGGCCTGCGCAAGGCCGATGATGAAGGCGTCGCGGTAGGAGATGGTCTCCTTCTGGCGGGGTTTGGCGTAATAGGCGAAAGCCAGCAGTGCGGCCGTGAGCAGCAGCATGGCGCCCACGATCACGAGGATATAGGGGGCGTCGAGCAGGGCGTTGATCCGCTCCTTGAACAGGAAGCCGACGAAGCCGATGGGAATCATCGAGAGCACGAGTTTGAGCACGTAGGCCTGCTCGGCGTTGAAACGGCGCGAGAAGAGACCCTTCAGGAGACGCCACACTTCGCTCCAGAGTACGACGATGGTGCTCAGGACGGTGGCGGCGTGGAGCGCCACGTCGAAGGTGAGATTCTCTTCGAGCTCGACGCCCAGCAGCTCTTTGGCGATCTGGAGGTGGCCGCTGCTCGAAACGGGCAGAAATTCGGTGATGCCCTGCACGATGCCGAGCAGGATGGCTTGTAGAGTGTCCATTTACGGATAAGCGGGGTTATGAGTCGTCGCGGCGAATGCCGGACCTTGGGTTGCGTGAATTATTTGTATCTTTTCAGGATGGCGTAGATTTCGATCACGAATCCGCCGATCACCAGAATCGGGGCCAGCGTGATGCGGCGCCATGAGAACATCGCGTAGTTGAACTGGTCGGGCGAATCGCTGCCGCCGCCGGCCATCAGCACGAAGCCCAGCAGGATCACGGCGAAGCCGATCGCCAGCAGGACGTAGTTGCGGCGGGTAAGCGGCATTTTGGGGGGGTCCTGCTCCGCAGGGGTGTTCTTATTCGCTTTTTTCATTTAATAAAGGTATATCTTGTTCGACTTCATGTTGACGAATTTGTTGAGGGCCGCGACGGTGAAGAGTCCCGATATGACGACGCCGCCCGCAATCATCGCGCCGAGGATGACGGCGATTTTGCCGCTCTCGGCGATGGTCGTCAGTTCGGGGACCGCTTCGTTGAGTCCGAAGACCGAAAGCCCGAACAGCAGCGAGGCCCCCAGTCCGGCCAGTATGCCCTGTGTGATGCTGCTGCCGAGGAAGGGCTTCATGATGAACCACTTGGTAGCCCCGACGAGCTTCATTGTGTTGATCAGATAGCGTTTCGAGAAGATCGCCAGCCGGATGGTGTTGCTCAGCAGGATCAGCGAGATGATCAGCAGCGCGCCGCCGAAAAGCAGCAGGACGAGCCGGATTTTGCCCACCGTGGCGTGCAGCCGCTCGGCCATCAGCGCGGGGTAGCTGACCCGCTCGACGCCCGCGATTCCGGAGACGGAGGCGATGAAGCCGTCGAGGAGCTCCTTGTCGGCCGACTCGGCCGTGAGGGTCAGCTCGAACGAGTCGAGGAGCGGATTTTCGTCGAGAATCTCCTCGAATTCGCTTTCGAACATCTTGCGGAATTCGGCGTCGTCGGCCTTCTCCTCCTTCGTGACATAGGCGACGGTCGCGACCAGCTCCTCGGCGGTGAGCCGTTTGTTGATCGTTTCGCGCTGCTGGTCCGTGATCCCGTTTTGCAGTTCGACGGTGACGGCGATGCTCTCCTGCAGGGTCTGGGCGACCTTCATCGCGGCGACCATCAGGTATCCTACCGACCCCAGCAGGAACAGTACGAGCATGATGCTGACGGTCGATACGATGTAGGAGTTGCGGACTTTTCGTTTAAGTCTCTTGTCGTCTTTCATAGTCTTATGCCTTTTTCTTGCGGAAACAGTATATCAGTGCCGCGGTGGCGCCGAGCAGGATCAGAAGCGACGAGACGAGCGTCACGGCTTCGGCCGCGGCCCAGCCCGGAGCGCGGAACCGCCACTCGACGGTGTGCCGGCCGGCGGGCAGTTTCATGGCGCGCAGGATGTAGTCGGCCCGGAAGCCGGGCATCGCCTCGCCGTCGACGTAGGCTGTCCAGCCGTGGTCGTAGAATATCTCCGAGAATACGGCGACCGACTCTTCGGGGGCCGTGTATTCGTATTTCTGGTAGTTGGGACGGTACTCCGTGAGCGCGATGCCGCGCACGAGCGTCGTATCCGCCTGTCCGCCCGCCTGCCACACCTCGGCGAACGCCTTGTCGGCGGGGGCGGCGACGGCCGTCGTTTTCAGATCGACGCTGCCCAAGAGGTCGATCTCCTGCTGCGGGGTGTCGGCTGCGACGATCCCCTCGACGAACCACGCCGGACCGTTGGCCGTCGCGCGGCGCACGGCCTGCGGCTGTCCGTCGTCGCCGGGGACGATCAGGTAGCGGGTGTTGAGCATGTCGAGCACCGCGTCGTTGCGGTAGCTCAGGTAGCGGTCGATCAGGTCCTGATAGCGGGCCAGCTTGGCACCGTGGTAGCCGCCGACCGAACGGTGGAAATAGGAGGTCGTGGCGTCCTGAAACGGGCTGACCGTGAGGTTGAGGACGCGGAAGCCCGGATCCTTGTCGGCCAAGATCGCCTTGTCGGCGGCCGTGGCCGTGATCTGCCGGCGGCGCGCCGAAATGAAGTCGTCGTGCGAGAGGAACCGCAGGTCCACGGGAACGAGGTCGAGCAGCATCACCGCGCCGAGCAGCGCCGTGAGTGCGTATTTGTTGATTCTGCGCAGGGCGAACAGCGCCACGCCGCCCGCGGCGAGCAGGATCATCAGCAGCGAACGCCATGCGTCGGCCTGCATCATCGAAGCGCGTTCGGCGGCCATGGCGTCGGCCGTGGCGATGCCCATTTCGGCGTCCATGCCCCGGTCGAGGTACTCCTGCATGTTGTTGGCTTTGAGTATCTGGTGGAACTGCTCGGTCATCATCGCCGCGCTCTCTTCGCGGCCGAAGTCGAAGAGCGAGCCGCCCGCGACGGCCAGCAGCAGGCAGAGGCCCCCCGTGACGCCCGCGGCCCAGCCGAGGGCCTTGAAGAGCCGCCGGCGCGGAATTTCGTCGCGCCAGAGCCGCATCAGCGCCAGTGCGCCGAGCAGGGGAACCGTCCACTGCACGACGACGAGGGCCATCGAGACGGTGCGGAATTTATTGTAGCCGGGGAGCCAGTCGAAGGCCAGCTCGGTGAACCACATCAGGTTGCGGCCCCATGCCAGCAGGAGCGTCAGCGCCGAGACCGCTACGATCCACCACTTGTTGCGGCCCCGGACCAGCGCGACGCCCAGTGCGGCGAGGAAGATCGCCGCGGCGCCGAGGTAGGTCGGACCGCCGGTATAGGGCTGCGTTCCCCAGTAGGCGGGCAGCTGCTGCGCGGCGCCCCGCAGTCCGTAGTCGTTGAGCACGGCGGCCACTTCGCCGTCGGGGGCGAAGGCCGTGCCCGATTCGCGGCCCATGAAGTCGGGAACCAGCAGGTTGAGACTCTCCGTGCGGCCGTAGCTCCACGCCGTGGCGTAGTCGAGGGCCAGTCCGTTTTTGGACGTCTCGGCGGTCGAAGCCAGCTCGGAGCCGCCGCGCATGGTCTCCTTGGAGTGTTTGGCCGTGTACCAGAGGGGCGAGAAGTTCGAGCCGACGGCCAGCAGGCCCGCGGCGGCGAGCACGGCGGTGCGGAGCGCGAAATTCCGGAAATGCTTCTCCCGGAAGGCCGTGACACCTTCGCTGATCCAGAAGGCGGCCATCGCCAGCAGGAAATAGTAGGTGATCTGCGGGTGGTTGGCGCCGATTTCGAGCGACGCCGTGAGCGCCGTGAGCGCGCCTCCGGCCCACATGTTGCCCCGCAGGGTCATCCACGCGCCGCCCATCATCAGCGGGGCGTAGACCAGCGCCCACATCTTGGTGATGTGGCCTGCGCCGATGATGAGCAGGAAATAGGTCGAAAGGCCGTAGGCCAGCGACGCGACGACGCCCACCCACGGATTGACGCCGAAGATCAGCAGCATGAGCCACATGGCCGTCATGGCGAAAAAGAGGAAGGCGGCGGGGGTGTCGATGATCTTGACGACCCGGCCGAGGGTGTTCTTGACGAGCTGCGCCGGGTAGGCCACGTTGATCAGGTAGGCGGGCATGCCGCCGAACATGCGGCCCGTCCACTGGGGATCTTCGCCCGTGGCTTCGCGCATGTCGTTGATATCCTTGGCCATGCCGTCGTACTGCACGACGTCGTGCTGGGGCAGCACCTCGCCGCGGAACTGCGGGGCGAAGTAGACTGCGCTCACCACGAAGAAGAGCGCGAGGGCCGCCGCTGCCGGCAGCAGCCGGCGTATGATCGTTTTCGAAGATTCCATATTTCAAGTCGTTATCCGGTGGCCGGAGACCGTGCAGGCTCAGGGCGGAAGCCGCGCGCGGTCCGCATTCCGCCGGGGCGCACGCTGTCTGAGTGAACGTGTTAAGCTTCGCAAAGGTACGAAAAAACATTTACTTGACGAGCGGCGATTGCGAAAAATCACTATCTTTGCCAAAGATATGCGGCGACCCGGTGTGCGGGGCATTTCCCGAACAGGCCTTCGCTCCGGGCCGTGTTGCGTCCGTTGCCGCGAACAGATTAGGCTTTATGATTACACTCGATACGATCCGCAAACCCGTGACTGCGGAACTGGAGGCGTTCGACGAATTCGTCGATCGTCAGTTTACGGCCGAGGGGGAACTGCTCTCCGACATGCTGCGTTACGCCCTGTCGTCGCGCGGCAAAGGCATCCGGCCGCTGCTGGTGCTGTTGTCGGCCGCGATGAATTCGCCGGTGGCGGAGGCGGCCAAGGGGCGCCGGGTCCATCTGGCAGCCATGCTCGTGGAGATGATTCACGTGGCGTCGCTGATTCACGACGACGTGATCGACGAAGCCGACATGCGCCGCGGCAAGCCGTCGGCCAATGCGCGCTGGCAGTCGCACAAGGCGGTGATTCTGGGCGACTACATTCTGGCCCGCAACCTGAGCATCGGCCTGACGAGCGGTCAGTTCGATCTGGTGACGCACGTCTGCGGGTCGATGGCGGCGCTCTGCGAAGGCGAGGTGCTGCAAAGCGAGTGCGCCGAAAAGCATACCATGACGCGGCAGGCGTACCTCGACATCATCTATAAGAAGACGGCGTGTCTGATCGGCGTCAGCGCTTCGGCCGGGGCGATGGCCGTGGGCGCTTCGCAGCAGAAGGTGGCCCTGATGCGCCGCTTCGGCGAGGCCGTGGGCATGGCTTTCCAGATACAGGACGACATTCTCGACTACACGCGCACGGCGCATACGGGAAAACCCGCCAACAACGACCTGCGCGAGGGCAAGATCACCCTGCCGCTGCTGGCCGTGCTGGACAAGGCGCCGGCCGAACGCCGCACCGAACTGCTGGGGCGGCTGGCCTGTTGTCACGACGACGAGGAGTCGGTGGAATACCTGCAGCGTACGGTCGAGAACGAAGGCGGACTGACCTTCGCCGCCGAAGTGATGCGCAGCTATATCGCGCGGGCCGTGGAGATGCTCTCGGAATACGAGGCGTCGGATTACCGTACGGCGCTGGCGAACCTCTGCGCCTACATCGCCGAACGGGACCGGTAAACGGGAAAACTCATTAACCTAAATTTCATAAAACTCAATGGAGACGAAAAAACAAAATTACACTTTGCCGATCATTGTGATGATCTTCCTCTTCGGTATGATCTCATTCGTGACGAATCTGGCATCACCTATGGGTGACATTCTGAAGTACCAGTTCAATGTGCCCAACTGGATGGGAACGCTGGGCGTGTTCGCGAACTTCATCGCTTATGCGATCATGGGGTATCCTGCCGGCAACATGCTGCAGAAGTACGGCTACAAGAAAACCGCACTGATCGCTATCGCCGTCGGCTTTACCGGCGTCGGCATCCAGACGCTCTCCGGCTCGGTCGAGAGCTTCGGCGTCTATCTGCTCGGCGCCTTCATCGCAGGTTTCTCCATGTGTTTGCTCAACACCGTCGTGAACCCGATGCTCAACAAGCTCGGCGGAGGCGGAAACAAAGGCAATCAGCTCATTCAGGCGGGCGGCTCGTTCAACTCGCTCTGCGGCACGGCGGTCATCATCCTGACCGGCCTGCTGATTCCGGAGGGTATCAAGAATGCGCAGATCAGCAACGTATTCCCGCTGATGTACGGCGCATTGGCCATTTTCGCATTCGCATTCATCGTGATCGCGCTGACGAAGATTCCGGAGACCCAGAAGACGGAGGGCAAGAAAGTCGCCGAGACGTCCAAATACAGCCCGCTCTCGTTCCGTCACTTCATTCTCGGCTCCGTGGCGATTTTCGTCTATGTGGGCGTCGAAGTCGGCGTTCCTAACGTGTTGCAGAAGTGGCTGCAGAATCCTGAGCTGAATGTGCTGGGCAGCGGCGTGAACGTCGAGGCCATCGCAGGTTCGGTCGCCGCTACGTATTGGCTGCTGATGCTGGTCGGCCGGCTTCTGGGCGCGATGATCGGCAGCAAGGTGTCGGCGAAAAGCATGCTGATGGTCGTATCTTCGGCCGGTCTGCTGCTGACGCTGGGCGCGATGTTCGCGCCGAACGTGCCGGTCAATCTGCCGGTTTTCAACGGCGCGGAGGGCTTCGGACTGGTCAACGTGCCGGTGAGTGCCGCGCTGCTGGTGCTCGTCGGTCTCTGTACTTCGATCATGTGGGGCGGTATCTTCAACTTGGCGGTAGAAGGGTTGGGTAAATATACGGAAAAGGCTTCCGGTATTTTCATGGCGCTGGTCTGCGGCGGCGGCATCCTTCCCCTGCTGCAAAACGGCATCGTCGATTTGACGGGCGGCGTAGGCTACCTGACGAGCTATTGGGTGATCGTAGCCGGTCTGGCCTATATGCTCTACTATGCGCTTATCGGTTCGAAGAACGTCAACAAGGATATTCCGGTGGACTGATGCTCCGGTCGGAAAACGAAAAATCCCGGCGCCGAGTTTGCGGCGCCGGGATTTTTTTGCTGTATGCCGGGTAGGGCGGCGGTTGTTTGCAGGCGACGGTTGTTTGCAGGGGGCGGTTGTTTGCAGGGGGCGGGGGCTTGCAGAGGGAGGGGGCTTGCAGAGGGAGGGAATGCTTAATCCGATCGGCGGAATGGCGCGCCGGGATGGACCGGAGCAGGGAGCGGAGAAGGGGCCGCACAGGAGCAGGAATGCGGATGCGGAGAGCTGCCGCAGACGGCGAGCTGCAGGCGGCGGCGAGCTGCAGGTGGCGGGGAGATGCAGGTGGCGGGGAGATGCAGGTGGCGGGGAGGTCGGGTAGGAAACTGAATGGCGGAGCGGAATAAGAAGCGGAGGACGGGGCGGGCTGAAGGGGACGGGCGGCGGCTTCGGATGGAAGAGACGGCGGATAAGAGAAAAGGCAGCCCGAACAGAAAGACGGCGGCTATGGATATGAATGAGAAACAAGTGATGCGCTCGTGGGCGTCGGACTGCGGGACGGAATGGAAAGAACAGCCGGTTGAAGAGAAAGGACGAAGCGAAGGGGCGGAATGAAAACGGAACGGGGCGCAGGGGGCAATAAAAAAACAGGGGAGCCGGAGCTTCCCTGTTTTTCTTGCTGACCGTCCGGATTATTTCTTGTCCGCGCTGGTCATGCGCTTCTCCTTGATGCGGGCCTTCTTGCCGGTCAGATCGCGCAGGTAGTAGATACGTGCGCGGCGTACTACGCCGACCTTGTTGACCTCGATCTTGTCGATGTGGGGCGAGTAGAGGGGGAAGATACGCTCCACGCCCACGCCGCCCGAAATCTTGCGGATGGTGAACATTTTGGTCTTGCCCGAACCCTTGATCTGGATAACTACGCCGCGGAAACTCTGCACGCGCTCCTTGCTACCCTCGACGATTTTGTAGGATACGGTGATCGTGTCACCGGCCTTGAACGACGGAACATCGGCATCCGTCTTTGCCCACATCTGCTCGTTTACGAGCTTGATGATTGCGTCTTTGTTCATTGTTGCAACAATTATTGTGTTTCGCACCCAACATTCCCGCTGTGCCCGGCTTACCATACGGATACCCTGATCCGTAATCCTGCGTCCGCGGCTTCGGACCGCCTGAGCCGTCCCCGCCCTCCTGCGCAACTGCGCGGCACCCAATGAAAGAGGTTGATATACGCCCTGAAAGGGAGTGCAAATATACGAAGTTTTTTTCATTCGGCGCAAACGGGGCGTAAAAATATCGTTTCGGGGCGCGATTTATCGTTGTCTTTACGGAAAACGGGGAACGGTTCGGGCGGAACGGGAGACGGCTTTGGTGAAGCGGAGGGCGGCATGGCTACAACAGGGACGGCATGGACACAACAGGGACGGCTTCGACAAGAGGGGAGGCGGTTTTGGTAAACAAGGGGCGGCATGCATAACGGGAGGGGCGCTACGGACGCAACAGGACGGCATGGATACAACGGGACGACGCGGACAACAAGGTGCGGTTCGGACGAAACAAAGTGCGCCACGGACAAAATCGGAAACAAATTTTCGTTTTGTCGCCCGCCTTTCACTATCTTTGCGGGGAGACAGACGCCGGGCCGGCAGGTCGAATCCGGCAAAATTTTGTGCGGATACGCATTTGAGAACGGTTTATGCTGTCTTTGCGATAAACTTGAGATATGAAGGAAGAGAGACTGATACTTGTCACCAACGACGACGGCTACGATTCGAAAGGACTTGCGGCGGCCGTGGAGGTCGCGCGCGGCTTCGGCCGCGTGGTCGTGGTGGCGCCCGAAACGACGCAGAGCGGCATGAGCCAAGCCATCACGATGTACAACCCGCTGTACCTGCGCTGTGTGCGGAAGGAAGAGGGGCTGGAGGTGTACGCCTTTTCCGGCACGCCGGTGGACTGCGTGAAGATGGCGTTCGATTACCTGCTGCGCGAAGAGCGCGTCGATCTGGTAATTTCGGGCATCAACCACGGCTCCAACTCCGCCGTGAACGTGCTTTATTCGGGGACGATGGGCGCGGCGATCGAAGGCAGCTTCTACGGCTGTCCCGCCGTCGGGCTGTCGCTCGACGACCACGGCGAGGACGCCGATTTCGAGGCGGCGGTGGCGTACGGCAGGCGGATCGTGGGCAGCGTGCTCGAAAACAGGATCGAGCTGCCGCTCTGTCTGAACGTGAACGTTCCGGTCGGCAGGCCCGACGAGCTGCGCGGCATCCGTCTTTGCCGCCAGAACCGCGGCTTCTGGCGCGAGGAGTTCTACCGCCACGAGGATCCCCGCGGCCGGGAGTATTTCTGGCTTACGGGAGCCTTCGTCAACGAAGAGCCGGAGGCGCAGGACACCGACGAATGGGCCTTGTCGCACGGTTACGTCTCGGTGGTGCCCGTGCAGGTGGACCTGACGGATTACCGTCAGCTCGGAGCGCTTGCCGAAGTGCTGAAATAATCGTATATTTGCAGTAAAGTAAATAGTCAGGCCTATGCTGATCAAAATCCTGCTCGTCATTTCGATCATCGTCCAGACCCTCGCCACGGCTTACGCCCTGCGGCTGGTACGCGCCACCAAGTACAACTCGGTGTGGATTCTCTTCATCGTGGGCTTTTCGCTGCTCTCCGTCGAGCGGTTCGTGCAGCTGCTGATGGCCGGCGGGCACTACGTGCCGCGCTGGTGGTTCGGCTATCTGGGGATCGTGGTCTCGGTATGTCTGTCGATCGGCGTCATGTACGCCCACAAGCTGTTCAAATACATCGACCGTCTGAACCGGCAGCGGCAGCTGCTCAACAAACGCATCCTCACGGCCGTGCTCCGCACCGAGGAGAAGGCCCGGTCGCGCTTCTCGAAGGAGCTGCACGACGGACTCGGCCCGCTGCTGTCGTCGGCCCGGATGTCGCTCTCGGTGCTTTCGCGCGAGGAGCGCTCTGCGGACCAGCGCGAGATCATCGACAATACGACCTATGTGATCGACGAGGCGATCCGTTCGCTGCGCGAGATATCGAACAACCTCTCGCCGCATGTGCTCAACGATTTCGGACTGGCGCGCGGCGTGCAGAACTTCATCGACAAGAGCGCGGCGATGCACGACGCGAAGATACGCTTCACGACGAACCTCCGCACGGAGCGTTACGATACGGATATAGAGGTGATCCTCTACCGCGTGATCTGCGAGCTGATAAACAACTCGCTCAAGCACGCCGCCTGCACGTCGATCAACCTGTCGCTGTCGCAGAACGGCTCGGAGCTGGCTCTCGACTATACGGACGACGGGCGCGGGTTCAATCCGCAGGCGATGATGGACTGCGGCATGGGGCTTTCGAACATCTCGTCGCGCATCAATTCGCTGGGCGGGACCTTCGACATTTCGAGCGCCAAGGGCAAAGGCATGCGCGCCGCGATCCGGGTCAATACGCAGCAGGAACCGGCGCTCCCGAAGCGCAAACGCCGTAACCGGTAGAATCATGGAACGCAAAATAGTACTCGTAGACGATCATTCGCTCTTCCGCAACGGACTGCGGGGGCTGCTCGAACGCTGCGCCGGGTGCCGCGTCGTGGGCGAAGCCGCCAGCGGCGAGGAGTTTCTCGCGATGCTGCCCGGACTGGAGACCGACGTGGTCTTCATGGATTTCGCCATGCCGGGACTCGATGGGGCGCAGACCACCGAACGGGCGCTGGCCCGGCGGCCCGATCTGCGGATCATCACCCTCTCGATGTTCGGCGAGGAGAGCTATTATTCGCGCATGGTGCAGGCCGGGGCGCGGGGATTTCTGCTGAAGGATTCCGACATCGGCGACGTGATCGAGGCCATCGACGCGGTGATGTCGGGCGGAAGCTATTTCAGCCCCCAGCTGCTTTCATCGCTCACGGGGCGGATGCGCACGCGCGACGACGTGCCCGACGAGCAGCTCTCGGTCCGCGAACGCGAGATTCTGGTGGCCGTGTGCCGCGGACTGTCCAATCAGGAGATCGCCGACGAACTGTTTATTTCGAAGCGCACGGTGGACAAGCACCGGGCCAACATTCTCGAAAAGACCGGCTGCAAGAACACCGCCAGTCTGGTCGTTTACGCCATCCGCAACGGAATCGTCGAAATCTGACCTCCTGAAATCCTGATGTCGGGAAAAATCGTCCGGCCGCATGCGTCTGTATTCGCGTGCGGCGTATTCGTGTGCGCTGTTGGCTGCGGCGTTTACAGCAGCGGCGAGAAGACCCGCATGAGCGATTCGGCGACGCGGCGGCTCCGGGGGCGGCGGAACCATTCGGCCGGGGTGAGCGGATGGCTGCGCGACTGGTCCTCTTCGAAGACGGAGGCCATGCGCGCCGTGAATTCCCCGTCGTAGACGAAGGCGTTGACTTCGAAGTTGTGTTCGAAACTGCGGAAGTCCATGTTCGCGGAGCCGATGACCGAGAGCATGTCGTCGATGATGAGCAGTTTGGAGTGCAGGAATCCCGGCATGTAGAAGAGTATCTTTACGCCGGCCTTCATCATGTCGTCGAGGTAGGAGTGCGTCGCCAGATCCACGACCTTCGAATCGGAGCGTGCGGGGAGCATCAGCCGCACGTCGATGCCCGCCAGCGCGGCCTCCTGCAGCGCCGAGTTGAGGACGTCGGACGGAAGGTAGTAGGGGGTTTGGATCCACACCCGCCGCCGGGCGCGGGCGATGGCGTAGCTGTCGGCCTGCAGCAGCGTCCGCCATTTGCCGAAGGGACCGCTGGAGACGATCTGCATGATGTTGTCAGTGAAACGCGCCGCGGGGGGATAGTATTCCGCCGCGGCGATCTGCTGTTTGGTGGTCGCCGACCAGTCGCTCAGGAACGACGCCTGAAGGCCCGCGGCGCCGCTGCCCTCGATCCGGAAGTGGGTGTCGCGCCATGTGCCCCACCGGGTGCCGCGGACGTAGCGGTCGGCGATGTTCATGCCGCCGAGGAAGCCCACGCAGCCGTCGATGACGGCGATCTTGCGGTGGTTGCGGTAGTTGACCTTGCTGGTGAAGAGCGGGAATTTGACGTGCAGGAAGGCGTAGACCTCGATGCCTTCGCTGCGCATGCTGCGGAAAAAGGATTTTTTGGCCCCGCTGCTGCCCACGTCGTCGTAGAGGATGCGCACCTCGACCCCTTCGCGGGCCTTTGCGATCAGCGCGTCGCGCAGGCGGCGGCCCGTTTCGTCGTCGTTGAGGATGTAGTACTGGATGTGGATGTGGTGCTTTGCGCAGGCGATTTCGGTCAGCAGGGCCTCCATCTTCGACCGCCCGTCGGTGTAGGTGGTGATCCGGCTGCCGTAGAGCGGGATCGAGTGGCTCGTGTTGGTCAGCAGGGCGGCCAGCGGGCGGTACGCTTCGGGCAGGTCGGGACCGTCGGTGTGCTCGGCTTCTTCGAGCTGCAGGGTGATGCGCTTGCGCGTCCGGCGCGAGATGATGCGCTGTTTGGAGAGGTTCTGGCCGAAGAAAAAATAGAAGATCAGCCCCAAGACGGGGGCCAGCACCAGCACGATGATCCACGGCAGCGTCTTCAGCGGATTGCGGTTGTCGGTGATGACGACCAGAATGATGCCGAGGATGGTGACCGAATAGATAATCAGAAAAATGTATGTCAGAATTTGTTGCATACGGGTTTCTTCATCGGTGCGGAGGACCGCCGGGCGGGGTTACTGCCGGGGCTGCTCCGGAAATTTCAGCAGGTAGAGCAGGTGCTCCACGCCGCGCACGTAGTTGCGCTTGTGGTTTTTGGGCGAGTAGACGTAGCAGTCGATGGTCAGGACGCGGCCGGTGGCCGTATCGACGGTCGTGTAGCTGACGAACGGGCCGCCCATGAAGTCGCCGTGGACATCCCAGAAACCGCGCAGCTCGCACCACAGGCGTCCCTCCATGCGGAACATGCGGTAGTCGGGTTCGAACGCTTCGGAGGTGGTCATGTACGAACCGTCGGACGGACCCGGAATGCGGGCGGCGAATTCGTTGCGCGCCGCGAGCAGGGCGCCCGGCGAGAGCGACTCCTTGCCCCGGTAGGGGTAGGAATAGATGAAGAAGCCCTGACTGGCCGTGGGGTATTCGTAGCGCGCCCAGAGGAAATCCTTCTCGTCGGCGGCCAGCACATAGCCTTTCGGTACGGTCATGTCGACCCCGAACGTGCTCTTTATCGCCTTGGCGACGCGCTGTTCGGAGAAGGCTTCGGCGAATTTGACCGCCCGGTCGCGCTCGGCCTTTTCGAGCACCTGCACCAGACTTTCGCGGTGCTCGGAGAGGTAGTCGGTGAGCGCCTTGTCGTCGGGACCCTGCAGGGTCAGCACGATCTGCGGTTCGGCCGTCACGTCGTACTGGACGGCGATGTTGGTCGCGGCGAGCGAGGGGTCTTCGACGATCTTGAGGATGTTGCGGTGGTCGGCGACCATGCCTGAAAATCCCCGTTCGGTGACGCGGAGCACGTCGAACAGCGGCTCGGTCTGGTTGAGGTAGGGAACCGGAGCCGTGAGTATCGAGCGCAGCGTGTCGCCCAGCTCGCCCGTCCACTCCTGCTGGGGGCAGACGACGATCAGCTCGTAGGGGGAGCCTTGAGCGGTTTTGAGCCGCGATTTTGTCAGCGAATGGAATGCGTCGCAGGCCGTCATCGCTGCGAAAAGGGCCGCGGCCGCGGCAATGCGGAAAAACGTTTTCATAGCCGGTCGTAAGTTGATTCTACACACAAATATAGCTAATTTTTCGGAAAAGCGCGGAATTTCACTATTTTTGCAGGATGATAAATTCCCCGCCCGGACCGGCACGGACGAAACGGTTCGCCGCTGTCGCGGTCTGCGCGGGCTTGGTCCGGAATAGGAAACCATGCGTTTAAAACCACCGAAAATAATCCGCCGGCTGATGCCGGACCTGATCTGGGAGATCGACGACCCGGAGGGCGTGTTCCTCACGTTCGACGACGGACCGACTCCCGGCATTACCGAGTGGATTCTCGCCACATTGGACAAGTACGATGCCAAAGCGACGTTTTTTGTGTTGGGAAAAAACGTCGAGATGTATCCCGACCTGTTCAGGCGCATCGTCGATGCGGGACACAAGGTGGGCAACCACACCTATTCGCACCAGAAGGGGTGGGGCATGAGTCTCGAACGCTATACGGAGGATGTGGATTTTGCCAACGACCTGATTCATAGCGAATTGTTCCGGCCGCCCTATGCGCGGATCACGCCGGCGCAGGCGCGGTTTCTGGGGCAGCGTTACAAGCTGGTGATGTGGGATATCATTTCGCGCGACTACAACCGCAACCTCTCGCCCCGGACCTGCCTGAGGAACGTGACGAAGTATCTGGCGCCGGGGGCTATCGTGGTGTTTCATGACAGCGAGAAAGCCTTCCGCAACATGCGCTACGCCCTGCCCCGCACGCTGGAGAAAATCAGACAGATGGGGCTGAAATGCAAAGCCATCGAATTCTGACATGAAGATCGTCGTCGCCATAACCGCCGCCAGCGGCGGTATTTACGCCCGGCTGACACTCGAACGGCTGCTGCGCTTGTCCGAAGTGTCGCAGATCGCGCTCGTATGCAGCGCCCGTGCCCGCGAAGTGCTGGCGCACGAGGATGTCGTGCTGCCGGAGGACGGGCGTATCCGGCTCTTCGGCAACGACGATCTGTTCGCGCCGCCGGCGAGCGGCTCGGCCCGCTACGACGCGATGGTCGTCGTGCCCTCGACGGTCGGCACCGTGGGGCGCGTGGCGGCCGGTGCGGCGCAGAGCCTGATCGAGCGGGCCGCCGACGTGATGCTCAAGGAGCGTCGGCGGCTGGTGTTCGTGGTGCGCGAGACGCCCCTGTCGCTGATCCACCTGCGCAACATGACGGCGCTGACCGAAGCCGGGGCCGTGATTCTGCCCGCATGCCCTTCGTTTTACGCCGGGGCGCAGGACGTCGAGGCCCTCTGCGGCACGGTCGCCGACCGCGCCGTGGCGCTGCTCGGCGTCGATGCGGAGCACTATGAATGGGGCGAATAGGAATTTACGGATTTTTTTCGTAACTTTGCGACCTCGAAAAACATCTAAACAGAATACCTTATGGCAACTACAGCTGACATCAAGATCGGTATGTGCATCGAACTGGATGGCAAGACCTTCCAGATCGTGGATTTCCAGCACGTGAAGCCGGGGAAAGGCCCTGCTTTCGTGCGCACCAAACTCAAGAACCTCGAATCGGGCCGCGTACTCGACAACACCTTCTCCGCAGGATCGAAGATCGAACCCGTACGCGTCGAACGCCGTCCCTATCAGTTCACCTACGAGGATGATCTGGGCGCCCACTTCATGCACACGGAGACCTTCGAGGAGATCAATATCGACAAGGACCTGATCACCAACTACGACCTGATGGCCGACGGCCAGATCGTCGAGGTGATGTTCCACACCGAGAAGGAGACCGTGCTTTCGGCCGAGCTTCCCCCGATCGTGGACATGGAGGTGACCTACACCGAGCCGGGCATCAAGGGCGATACCGCATCGACCAACTCGCTCAAACCCGCCACGGTCAATACCGGCGCAACGGTCCGCGTGCCGCTGTTCATCAACACGGGCGACAAGATCCGCGTAGACACCCGCACGCGCGAATATTACGAGCGTATCAAGTAAATCGCCGGGCGAATGCCGGTTCCGGGCCGAACGTCCGGATCGGAAATAAACGGGGGCTGCTTTTGAAAGCAGCCCCCGTTTATCGGTTTGTGCGGCGGTCAGTCGCCGACCTTATACATGACGTAGAAGAGTTCCGTCGAACTGCGCCACATGTTGTCGTAGAACGAGTCGCGTCCCGGTTCTCCGGCGGCGCTGGGCAGCAGGAAGCGGAAAAGCCGGTTGTTGCCTTCCGTGCCGAAGATCATGGTCGAGGAGACGTTGTTCTGCGTGATCTTCATCTGGTTGGTGGTCAGGTCGAGGGTCCACTGCGATTCGCCCGGCGGAAGCAGGTGACGCAGACGCGGGTTCATGTCCAGCGGGGCTTCGACGCTGTAAGGCGCGTAGACACCCCAGAAATTGCCGTACGCCCCGTCGTCGCCGGCCGAATGGACGAGCGTTCCGGTGAGTTCGTTGTCGGAGATCTCGCCGAGCGTGATCGTCACCCGGTCGTCGTATTCGGGAAGTCCGTAGGTGCCGAATTCGCCGCTGCTGAGCTGCGTCGTCCAAGCTCCGTCGCCGACGCCGCTGACCCGCTGGTTGCACGCCAGCTTGACATCGACGATGCGCCATGTGCCGAGGAAGAACGGATCGTAGGTTTCGAGGTAGATCCACCAGTCGAGCCTGTGTCCCGACCGGGAGGTCACGGTGATGCGCGCCCGGCGTTCGGGGTTGCTGAAATTGAGCACGTCGCCGTTCCCGACGCTGGCGCTGGCGCCCTCCGAGACGACGATTCCCTTGACGGGAACCCGGTCGTAGGCGAAGCCGGGAGTTTCGAGGATATAGACCGTTGCGGTGGCCCGGCTGCCGTCGCGGTCGATGATGGCGGTTCCCATCTGTCCTTCGACGCGCAGTTCGAGCAGCGAATGTTCGTTGCCGGAAAGGTCCTCGTTGATGGTCTTCGTACACGATGACAGGGCCGTGACAAGCAGAAGGGCGGTCGGTATGAGGTATTTTTTCATCTTCGTAGTGTCTATTTAACGTTCGGGTTCAAATCGAGTTCGCGCTGCGGGATCGGGTAGAAGGCCGCCTGCTCTTCGGAGAGTTTCGTGGCTTCGGGAACCGTGGCGGTGACCGACGCCGTGCGGCGCAGGTCGTAGAGGCGGTTGCCTTCGAACGCCAGTTCGAGGGCGCGCTCCTGAATCACGGCCTTGCGGAATTCGGCGAGACTCATGCCCTCCGGCAGCTCCGGGATTCCGGCGCGCCGGCGGATTTCGTTGACCAGCGCCAGTCCTTCGTCGGGACCGGCCGCTTCGGCGAAGACGAGCGCAATGTCCGAATAGCGGATCAGGAAGGGACGGGCGCTGGTGCGTTCGCCGATGAAGTCGGGATCGACGTATTTGGCCGAGAAGTAGCCGCGAACGGGAGAGGGGGTGACGAGTTTGCCGGTCTGGTCGTAGATGTCCTTGTGGATCAGCTCCGTGCGCCGTTTGTCGGTGGCGAGGAAGGTCTTCTCCACGAAGTTGTCCTCGACCAGGAAGACGCCCCAGCCGTTGCCGTTGCCTTTCTGGAGACTGCCGTCGCTGTAGCGGATGTAGATCGGCGCGGAGCCGTTGTTGGGCAGGAACTGGAGCGGGATTTTCGAATACATGCCTTTGTGCGTGCCGCTGCGGTCGATGCCCATGATGAAGATGTGTTCCGGTCCGTCGGGTTTCGTAACGTCGTAGATGCTGCGCAGGTCGCTGTCGAAGTTGTACGTCTCCTTATAGTCGAAAACCACCTTGCGCGACCAGTAGGCGGCCTGCGTGTACATTTCGTCGGCGTTGCGCGGCGCCGAGGCGTAGCCGGGAGCCTTGCAGGCGATGCTCGACGCGAGCGTCAGGTAGACTTTCGAGAGCAGGGCCTGCGCGCCGACCTTGTCGATGCGGCCGAAGACCTTGTTTACCGTGAGCATCTTTTCGGCCGCGAGCAGGTCCTCCAGAATCCGGTCGTAGATCTTGTCGATCGACTCGGCCATCTGGGGCGTCGTCTCTTCGAGCGACGAGAGCGGCTCGGTGTAGAGCGGAACCCGGCCGTAGGCCCGGACGAGGTTGAAATAGTTCCATGCCCTCAGAAACAGGGCCTCGCCGACGACGCGGTTTTTCACCGTCTCGTTCAGATTGCCTCCCGAAACGCGTTCGATGACCGTGTTGGCGCGGTTGATGCCGATGTAGCAGTATTTGAAGTAGTACATCGTCAGCTCGGTTTCCGAATTGACGGTCCATTGCTGCAGCATGTGGATGTCGCCCGGCTCGTCCGATTTGGGATACATCGTTTCGGTCGGGATGTCGCCCAGATACCAGATTCCGCGGAGGTATTCGAGGTAGTTCAATGCATTGTAGGCGTACATCAGGCCCGATTCGGCATCCTCCTCCGTCTTGTAGAAGTTGTCGCTCGAATAGAAGCCGTAGGGGGTCTCGTCCAGCGAGCAGGCCGAAAGCATGCCGACCGCAGCGAGCGTGAATATGATCTTTTTCATGGCTTGTCAGAATTAGAAGTTAAGGTCGATACCGACGGTGTATTTGCGGAGTTTGGGGTATCCGCCCCAGTAAATGCCGTCGAGTCCCACTTCGGGGTCGTATCCGTCGAATTTGGTGAAGGTGTGTACGTTGTCTATGTTGGCGTAGATGCGCATGCCCTTGAGGAACCTGCGGTTGAAGTGGAGGTTGTAGCCGAGGGTGATGTTCTGGATGCGCAGGAACGAGCCGTCCTGAAGGAAGTAATCCGACAGCCAGTATTGCCGGGCGTTGTTCAGCCGCGGGAAATCGTTGGTCGGATTGTCCGGAGTCCACCGCTTGGCCTTGACGCGCGGGCTGAACGTATAGTTGTTGTACAGTACGTCGTTGCCGTAGACGCCGTAGAGGAATACGGAGAGGTCGAGGTTCTTCCAGCGCAGCGAGAGGTTCAGGCTGGCCGTGAAGTCGGGATTGGGGTCGCCGATGATGCACCGGTCCTCCGGCGTGATGGCGTAGTCGCCCGTCAGGTCTACGTATTTCAGCTCGCCGGGGCGGTCTTTCAGTCCGTCGGGGTCGATGAATCCGGGGTCCTGTCCCTCCTGAATGATGCCGTCGACACGGTAGCCGTAGAATACGTTCATCGGATGGCCTACCGCATAGATGCTGGCGTTCTGGTTGAACATGGAGATCGGTTCGCCGGTCACTTCGTAGTACAAGCCCGTCAGGTAATCCTGCGAGAGACCGCTCGAAATGGCGTCGCCCAAGCTTACGACCTTGTTGCGGTTCATCGAGTAGATGAAGGTGGCCGAGAAACTCCAGTCCCTCGTGTGGACGATGTCGCCTTCGAGGCTCACCTCGAAGCCCTTGTTCGTCACTTCGCCGTCGTTGACCCATATTTTGTCGTAGCTCGACGACAGGGGCAGGTATTTTTCACGCAGCAGGTCGGTGGTCTTTTTGTAGTAGACGTCGGCGGTCAGCCGCAGGCGACGGTCGAAGGCTGCGAAATCGACGCCGAAATCGAGCTGCCAAGTCGATTCCCACTTCAGGTCCGGATTGGCGATGCCGCCCCATACCATGTACCGGTTGTTGGCGCCGGTGCGGCCCACCTCGTAGCCGGGGCCGATCACGGTCGTCCACTCGCCGTTGTGCCAGAATTTCTCCATGCCGTAGCGGTCGAGGGTCTGGTAGCTGCTGATGCCCTGATTGCCGGAGGCTCCGTAACTCAGGCGCAGCTTCAGTTCGCTCAGCCAGCGCGATTGCTTGAGCCACGGCTCGTTGTGCATCTTCCAGCTGACGGCCCCCGAAGGGAAGAAGTAGCCCCACTTGTTGTTTTTGCCGAACTTCGTCGAGCCGTCGGCGCGCATGGTGGCCGTCAGCAGGTATTTGTCCTTGAGCGAGTAGTTGATGCGCCCGTAGAAGGAGAGCAGCTTGCTCAGGTAGTACCCGTCGTTGTATATCTGGCGCAGGTTGGGATTGCCGGCGTTCATGTTTTCGTTCTGGAGGACGTCGTTGACGAATCCGCGGGCGGTCGTGTAGAGTCCGCGGCCCGTGTCCCAGTTGTAGGAGTGGCCGGCCATGACGGTCAGGGCGTGGTTCTCGTTGAACGTGCGGCTGAACGTCAGGTAGGTCTCCGACATGAGGTTCTGGTTGAACGAATTGTTGATCTGGGCGATGCCGCCGTTGTCGTTGGCGTCCTGCGAAGTGTTGCTGGCGCGGTACACGTCGCCGACCGAGGTCTGGTAGCGGTAGTCCAGTTGCGGGTGGATCGTCAGCCCCTTGACCAGCTCCCAGTCTACGGCCAGCGAGGTGACGAAGTCGCGGCCGGTGGTTTTGTTCAGCACGTTATCCAGAATGACCAGCGGATGGCCGAAGTCCTGCGCCCCGGCCAGATAGTAGTTGCCCTCCTTGTCGTAGACGGGCCAAAGGGGGGTGCGGCCGTATTCGAGTCCGTTGCTGATGTTGCGGTTGGTGATCGAGAAGACGTTGTAGGAGGTCAGTTTCAGGTTCTTGTAGAGGTTGTAGGTGACGCCGAGGTTGGCGTTGATGCGCTCGTAGGAGTCTTTCTTGTACAATCCCTGATTGTTGTGGTAGTTGACGTTGAGGTTGATCGAGGCGCGGTCGTTGGCGCTGCTGATGGCTGCCGTCGTGCTGTTCAGGACGGGGGTTCTCAGGCAGAGGTCGCGCCAGTCGGTATTGGCCCATTCGCCGTTCTGTATCTCAAGCAACGAGGGATAATAGATGCCGCCGATGGTCTGGCCGATGTAGATGGGGTTGAGTCCGGCGTTTACCTGCTCCTCGTTGGTGACCTGAGCCATGAGCATCGGGTCGTACCAGATGTCGAGCGGGTCGGAGAGCTGGCTGATGACCGTCTGGTGCTTGACCGAAATGTTGGTCTGCCCCTTTGCGGCCGACTTGGTCGTGACGAGGATCACGCCGTTGGCGCCCCGCGATCCGTAGATTGCCGATGCCGAGGCGTCCTTGAGAATCTCGATCGACTCGATGTCCGAGACGTTGATCTGCGAGAGGTTGCCCGCATCGCCCATCGGGAAGCCGTTGACTACGACGAGCGGCGTGTTGGAGCCTTCGAGCGAGCTGTTGCCGCGGATGCGGATAATCGCTCCCGCACCCGGATCCTGCGAAGTGTTCAGCACCTGAAGACCTGCGGCACGGCCCTGAAGCAGTCCGTCGACCGAAGTGGAGGAGAGGTTGTCGAGCGCCCCCATTTTGACGGACGCCACCGAACCGGTGAGGTCGCTTTTCTTTACGGCGCCGTAGCCGACCACGACCACCTCGTTCACGAGTTTCGAATCGTCTTCGAGCGTGATCGGGTAGAAGGTCGCCGTGGTGACCTCCTTTTCCGCCGTTTTGTAGCCGAGCATCGTGATTTGCAGGGTCGCACCCTTTGCGGCGCCGAGTTCGAACGTTCCGTCGGCTTTGGCGGAGGTGCCGTTGGTCGTCCCTTTGACGATGACGCTGGCCCCCGCGACGGGCTGACCGGCCGGATCGGTGATTTTACCCCGGATGTTCTGGGGCTGGGCCCAGACCGTTCCGGCGGCCAAGAGAAGAACGGCTCCCAGCAGGAACCGGCCCAAGTTGGTTCGTAAGTTTGGTTTCATAGGGTTGTTATTTTGTTGGTTGTCAGTAGCTCATGTATTCCGAGGGCAGCAGGTCGGGCTGCATCTCCCCAGCCAGATAGTCGTCCAGACAGATGAAGGTGCCGGCGGTCCAGCCCAGCATCGCGGGCATCTCGTATTCGTTGCTGACATCGGTCGTTCCCGTTTCCACGTTGTACTTTTCCCAGAGGTTGCCCGTCGTCTTGAACGATTCGGTGACCGCTTTCATCCATTTGACGGCGATGCGTTCGGCCTCTTTGCCGTATCCGTAGCGGGCCAGTCCCATCACCGCATAGAAGCAGACCGGAGGCCACGTGTTGGGATAGGACCACTGGTAGGGGTAGTCGTAGGGCTTGTCCTCGCAGGCGGCGATGCCGTAGGGGAATTCGAGCCGCACGAGCGCCTGTACGATGTCGCCGGCGTATTCACGGGGTACGGCGCCGGAGTAGAGGAGCGCGAAGACCGCACCCGAAAGCACGTCGGAGCGCCGGCCGTTGACGTAGTCGTAGTCGTAGAACTGTTTCGCTTCGGGGTCGTAGCAGTATTGGAGTATCCGTGCCCGGCGAAGCTCCGCTTTGGCGATCCATTCCCGGATCTCGTCCGTACGGCCCAGCTCCTGCGCGAAGCGGGCGAAGTTCACCTCGTACATGAAGAGGTTGGCATTGAGGTCCAGCGGGCAGAAATCCGTACACCGGCGGTCGTAGCGCCGCGGGTTGAAGTCCCAGCCCGATTCGGCTTCGGCGACGAAGTCGAGCCCCAGCTTGTGGAGCCGTTCGGGGGTGTAGCCCTTGTCGAAGAGGTCCGTTCCGAGGCGTTTGCCGCCGGTGACCAGAAATTCGTCGACCAGAGCGTCCGATGCGGAGCTTCCGTAGCGGTTCAGTCCGGTGGGCGTCAGGCGCTCCCGCATCCAGAATCCGTACTCCTCCTTCAGGGTCTCGTATGCGTCGGCGAGCCACTGCTTGTCGCCGGTCAGCCGGTAGATGCGGTCGACCATCATGGAGAGGTAGGGCGTCTGCGACCGCGCTTCGTAATAGGTCCGGCTGCCGTTGTAGACCTTGCCGAAGCGGCGGACCATGTAGAGCAGGTTGTCGGTATTGCCTTTGGCCAGTTCGGGATGGCCGTCCCGGACGAGTCCCTCGTTGGTGAAGAAGGTGTCCCAATAGTACATTTCGCGGAACATCGCCCCGGCCGTGGGAACCGTGTAGGGGTAAGGCAGGCCGATGAGCGTGGCGGTGTCGGCGGTGCAGTGCTGGACGGTCGTGTGCCAGTTGTCGCGGATGAACTCCCGCACGGCCGGCACGTCGGGGTTCTGCGGGCGGCAGCCGGCGAAAGCGAGACCTGCGGCGGCTGACATGACGATAAGTATTTTTTTCATGGGTATCTGTTTTTCGGGGTTAATAGGTGTCGGCCAGCGACATTGATTTCAGGCGCCGCGCAAGCTCCTTGGCGTTCAGTTCCGACGCCACGCGGACGGTGCGCGTTTCGCCCGGCATGAGGTCGAAGAAGTTGTCGGAGAAGTGCGCCGTTTCGCCTTCGACCGACAGATAGACGCCCCGCGCGAAGTTGTCCGACCGGACGGTGACGTCGTACTCCCCGCCGGCCCGGTCGACCTTGCAGTGCAGGGTCGCTTTCGGGTAATTCATCGTTTTCTGCTGTACGAGGAAGTAGTTGTTGCGGTATGTCTTCCCCGCAGCGGTGAATGTCGCCTGAATGACGACCTCTTCCGGAGCGGCTCCGTTCAGCAGCGTCCGGGTGTCGATGGCGGCGACTTTCGTGCTGGCGTTGGCCGGGACGTCGATCTGCTGTTCGAACTCCCCGGTCCGGCCGCCCGTCAGACGCACCGCCCGGACGCACAAGGTGCCTTTCTCCGGAGTGAGCAGGTCGGAAACGGCGTAGATGTCGAGCCGTCCGCCGTCGAGGATCGGGGAGATCAGTATGTCCGCGAATGCGTAGCGGGCGAAGTAGTGCTGCGCCTTCCAGACGCCGTACCAGTCGCGGCTCGACCACGAAGCTACCGGCCAGCAGTCGTTGTGCTGCCAGTAGAGCGATCCCCAGCAGTAGCCCTTGTCGCGGCGGTGCGCCTCGATCGCCGTTTTGATGGCGTCGCCCTGCAAGATCTGGGAGGCGTAGAGGAACGACTCGAAATCGCGCGGTTCGTGGTATTCGTTCAGCAGGTAGCTTTTGATCAGGTTGTTGGCGTGTTCGCCGCCCCGCTGGTGGGACATCATGACTTCCGACGTGATGTCTTGGTCGCCGGGCAGCGGCGCGTAGCGCTTCACCGTTTCGAAACACGGGAACGACTGGAACCCGTATTCGCTGAAGAAACGGCTGCGCTGGCGGTTGTACTCGGTGATGGGCTTTTTGGCGTGCCATACCTCCCAGTAGTGCCGGTCGCCCTCGTGGTCGTTGCTCATCGCGCCGTAGTCCGAGAAGGGCGAGGTGGGCTGGTAACCCATGTCGGGGGCGTATTCGGCCACCACTTGGGCCAGCATGCGGTAATACTGCTCCTCGTACTGTTTCCAGATGATGTCGGAGTATTTCGGGTCTACTTTGTCGACGTCGTATTTCCAGCCGCTGAGCCACGAATCCTGATTCTCGTTGTTGCCGCACCAGTAGACCACGCAGGCGTGGTTGCGCAGGCGTTTGACGTTGTCAACGGCCTCCAGACGCATGTTCTCCAGCAGCGCCCCTTCGGCCGGGTAGACCGCGCAGGCGTACATGAAATCCTGCCAGATCAGGATGCCCTCGCGGTCGCAAAGCTCATAGAAGAAGTCGTCTTCGTAGATGCCGCCGCCCCAGACGCGGAGCATGTTCATGTTGACGTCGACCGCGTCCCGGATCGTGCGTTCGTAGGTCTCGCGGGTGACGCGGGGCAGGAAGCAGTCGCAGGGGATGTAGTTGGCGCCCTTGCAGAAAACGGGTTCGCCGTTGAGCAGGAACCGCAGGCTGCGTCCGTAGGCGTCGGGCTTCTTTTCGACGGTGACGGAGCGGAGCCCGACCTGTGCGCTGTGGCCGGCCAGCACACGGCCGCCAAGCTCCACGGAGGTACGGAAAGTATAGAGGTGCGGTTCGCCCATGCCGCGGCACCACCATAGTTCCGGATGCTCGATCGTGAACGGGACGCTGACCCGGTTCATGCCCGCGTGGAGCTGCACGCTGCGCGAACCGAGCACCCGTTTGCCGTCGGAGACGGTGACGACGGCGTTTTCGACGGGCGCTGCCGCTTCGATCTCCACCTGCGTCTCGACACGGGCGGCTTCGGACGAGACCTCCGTCTGGCGGTGGAATACGTCTTCCAGACGCAGCTCGTTCCAGCCCTGAAGTTTTACCGGACGCCAGATGCCCGACGTAACCAGCCGCGGACCCCAGTCCCAGCCGTAATGATAGCCCGCCTTGCGGGTGAAGGGACTGAGTTTTTTTCCGTCGAGTCCCCCGTTGTCCGCCTGATCGTTCCAAGCCTCGTAACGATAGGGCAGGGATTCGTACTGCGGCAGGGCCTTGTTGATCGGGGAGTGGAAATAGACGCGCAGCACGTTGCCGCGCTCCTTGAGCAGGGGTTTGACTTCGGCGGCCCAGCGGCGGAACATGTTGTCCGCCGTCAGGATCTGCGTTTCGTTCAGGAAGACGTCGGCATAGGTGTCCAGACCGAGGAACTCCAGCCGGACGTGTTCATAGCCGCGCGTCAGCGCTCCGGCGTCGAAGGAGACTTCGTAAATCCAGTCTTCCTTGTCGATCCACTGCAGGGAGCGTTCGTTGAGCCGGTAGTAGGGGTCTTCGATCAGCCCGTTGTCCATCAGGTCGGTGTGGACTACGCCGGGTACCGTCGCCGGATGCCATTCGTTTCGGTTCGCCTGTCTGAACTTCCAGCCGGAGTGGAGCGGCATCGTGTCGTTGGCGGCCGATCCGATCGTCGCCGATCCCGCTAAAAATAATGTCATAATTGCCTTCAGGGTTTGTTTGTACATGACTAGTTCTCTTTGGTGAGGGTGAGGGTCATCGTGTTCAGGTTCAGATTGATGGTGTAGGTCCCCGACGCATACCCGAAGCGCGACGGATAGAACTGCGGGGCGCCCTTGGCGTCGCTTGTGGCCTGATCGTCAATGCGGATCACCGTGCCGAACGGCGCGTCGGGGGTCTGTCCGTACCAAGGCCACCAGCCGTCGGACGAAGCGAAGATCTTGAATCCCTTGTAATCGCCGTCGAAATTCATGGCGACACCCGTGGCTTCCCATTCGTTGTCGCCCTTCTTGGGCCGGTAGGTGCGGCTTTCCCAGCCGCCCGGAGTGGCTTCGCCGGTCATCGAATAGGCGGTCGAGTAGTCGATGCTTTTCGCGGTGAGCGTCATCTTCATCGTGTTGAGGTTTACCTCGATGTCGTAAACGCCGTTCTCGTAGCCGAACGATCCCGGCTGGAACTGCGCTTCACCGCTTTTATATACGGCGATCTTTCCGAACGTCTCCGCCGAAAGGTCCTGTGCGGCGAAACGGGGATCGTCCGTGTCGTTGACGTTGCGCGAGAAGTAGAATTTGAAGCCGTTGTTCAGGCTCATGGGCTGCACGCGCAGCTCGACGCCGGAGGCCTGATACAGGTGGGAGCCTTCGCGGCTTTCGGGCAGTTCGAGGCCCGCGTTCAGATCCCACTGCCACGGGGTGGCCGCACCCACCATGATCAGCGAGGGCGGGAAGTTCGGATAGGTCGTCTTCGGCGTTATTGCGCAGTTTTTGATCTCCGACAGCTGGGCGTCGAACTCCTCGTCCGCGTTTTTCGCATATACGGCGAACCGCACCGCCGCTTCGGTGCCGGCTTCCAGATCGAAAGTGTTGAGAAGCAGCTGATTCAGCTCGCCGTGAGTGAAGTCGTGTGTCAGGGCCGCGCCCTTGTCGATGACGACCGGACCGGAGAACATGTCGCGGTCGGTCAGGTTGACGTAGAGCGTGTAGGCGACCTCGGTCTGCTCGTCGTCGGTCGCGGCGGTCCATTCGGCGTGCAGGGCCGGTTGGTCGGAGTGCTCCGGGTCGACCAGCACGGCATCGGCCGAGAGGGTCAGCGTGGGGGCTGTCAGGGTTGCGGGTTCCGGAACCGGTTTTTCGGCCGTGTCGTCGGAACTGCAGGCGGCGGCCAGAAGAAGGGTGGCGGCCAGACCCGCGGTCAGATAGTAGAGTTTTCTTCGCATATAGGTTGGTTTTTGATTGGATTGATCGGGTGTATATGCCGAAAACAAAATTATCGTTTTGTCCGAGCCTGCAATAGAAAGGTTCGAAAAGCAAAAAAGTTTGATCGGATCGTATCAATCCGACGCTTTTTTTGCGCATGAAAAGGCCCTGAAAAGTGGGTTATACGAATTTTAAATATTATTAAAAACGATGAAACGGAATATGTATGGGTTGATTCGCTGGTATTATGTGATCTTTTTGTTGTATTATTCGATTGAAGTGTGTCATGGCTCTTGGAAAATACTTTTCGACGATGTAATTTTACCTAAAACCACACGGATTAACATGCAATGTATTGTTAATCATGTATATAACCTGATAATAACCGGCCTATGAAAAAACTCTTCCTTTTTCTCTGTCTTCTGTTCCTGCTGCCGACCGCCGCTTTGTGCAGGGATAAAACCTATACGATTCAATCACCCGATTGTTCGTTGACCGTCACGATCGGATGCGGTGATCGAATCGTATATTCCGTCCGATCGGATACGAATCAGATTCTGAAGCCTTCGCCCTTGGCTCTCAGGCTCGTTTCCGGCGAATGCTGGGGCCGGCGGAGCCGGGTGGCCGGAGTGCGGCGCTACCGGATCGACGAGGTGTACGACGCACCTGTTTATAAAAAGCGGAAGGTGGAGGATCGCTGCAACGGGATCGTGATCGATTTCCGGGAGGGATTTTCGCTGGAGTTCCGGGCCTATGACGACGCGGTGGCTTACCGCTTCGTCGCGCGTCAGCCCGGCGAGGTGCTCGTTGCGGGCGAAGAGGCCCGGTTCCGGTTCGCTCCGGGAGCCGTCGCATTCGTGCCCTATGTGCGCGACACCCCTTGCAGGCACGACGGACTGGCTTTCGGCGAGCAGTTCATGCAGTCGTTCGAGAACACCTATACCCGTACGCCGCTTTGCGAAATGGACTCCGCCCGCTTGGCGTTCCTGCCGCTGCTCGTGCAGACGGCCGGGGGTGTGAACGTCTGCATCACGGACGCCGACCTCGAATCCTATCCGGGCATGTTCCTGCACCGAAGCGGCGCGGACGAACTCGAAGGCGTTTTCGCGCCCTCTCCGCGGAAGGTCGTGCCGGGCGGTTACGACCGCATGCAGGGCGTGGTCGAGGAGTACGAGCCGTTCATAGCCTCCCTTGCGCCGGGAGACCGGCTGCCGTGGCGGGCGCTCAGTATCGTGCGGCAGGATACCCGGCTCGCGGACAACGATCTGGTCTGGAAGCTCGCTTCGCCCTGCCGGCTCGACGATATTTCGTGGATCGAACCCGGCAAGGCCGCGTGGGAGTGGTGGAACGACTGGGGGCTTTCCGGCGTGGACTTCACGGCGGGGATCAACCAGCCCACCTATGAATATTACATCGATTTCGCATCCCGCAACGGTCTGCGCTACCTCGTTCTGGACGACGGCTGGAGCCGCGATCACCATTCGCCGCTGGAGACGGCCCCCGGACTCGATCTGCCGGCGCTGGTGAAGTACGGCGAAGAGCGGGGCGTGGGACTGATCCTCTGGCTCGGCTACCTCCCGTTCGCCGAACAGATGGAGGAGCTTTGCGAGCACTATTCCGAAATGGGCATCAAGGGATTCAAGGTCGATTTCATGGACAGGGACGACCAGCAGATGGTCCGGTTCGTCTACGATGCCGCCCGTACGGCCGCACGGCACAAGCTGCTGCTCGACCTGCACGGCATATTCAAACCTGCGGGAATCCAGCGGACCTATCCGAACGTCATCAATTTCGAAGGCGTGCACGGGCTGGAGCAGGTCAAATGGTCGCCCGTCGAGGTCGATCAGGTTACCTACGACGTGACGGTGCCCTTCATCCGGATGATGGCAGGACCGATGGATTATACGCAGGGCGCCATGCGCAATGCTTCGAAAGCGAATTTCCGGCCGGTGAATTCCGAGCCTATGAGTCAGGGAACCCGCTGCCGGCAGCTGGCCGAATATGTCGTGTTCGATGCTCCGCTCGCGATGCTGTGCGACTCCCCGTCGGCCTACGGACGGGAACCCGAATGCCTGCGCTTCATCTCCGGCGTGCCTACCGTCTGGGATGAGACCGAGGTGCTCGCCGGCGAGGTCGGCGACCATATCGTGACGGCGCGCCGTCACGGCGACGTGTGGTATGTCGGGGGACTTGCCGGCTGGGACGGCCGTACGGTGCGGGTCGATCTCTCGCTGCTGCCCGAAGGGACGTATGCGGTGGAGCTGTTCCGCGACGGCGAGAACGCGGCGCGCATCGCCCAAGACTATGTCCGGGAGGAGTTCCTGCTGGCTCCCGGTAAATCGTTCGATGTGAAGATGTTCCCCGGAGGCGGTTTCGCCGCCCGGATAACCAGACGATAGCGTATGGGCATACGTCTTAGGGAAAAGATCGGTTACGGACTCGGCGATACGGCCTCTTCGATGCTGTGGAAGCTCTTCAGCGTCTACCTGATGTTCTTCTATACGAACATCTGCGGCATCGACGCATGGGTGGTCGGCGTCCTGTTTCTGGTGACGCGGATCTGGGATTCGCTGCTCGATCCCGTCGTCGGGCTTCTGTGCGACCGCACATCCAGCCGGTGGGGGACCTTCCGGCCGTGGCTGCTGTGGGGCGCCCTGCCCTTCGGGGCGTTGGGCGTCCTGACCTTCTACATGCCGGAGTGGGGAACGGGCGGAAAGGTGGTCTATGCGACCGTGACCTATTCGCTGATGATGATCGTCTATTCGTCGGTCAATGTGCCCTATGCCGCACTGCTCGGCGTCATGTCGGCCGATCCGCACGAACGCACGGTGCTCGCCGCGTTCAGGATGACCTTCGCCGCCGCAGGTAGCATGGCGGTCGTGCTGGCGGTCGAGGCGCTGGTGAAGGCTTTCCGGCCGTGGGCTGGGCCGTCGGCGAGCTGGACCGCGGCGGTCGCCGTCGTGGCCGCGCTTGCAGTCGTGCTGTTCTTCGTGACGTTCTCAACGACGCGGGAGCGGGTACGGCCCGTGCGGGCGGAGCGGCATCCGGTGCTGCTCTCGCTGCGCGACCTGCTGCACAACAGACCGTGGCTGATCCTTGCAGGGGCAGCCGTATGTCTTCAGGTGTTCAATGCGTTCCGGGAGAGCGGGACGATCTATTTCTTCAAGTATTGCGTGGCCGGCGAGACTGTCGGCACGGTGTCGTTCGCCGGGATCGCCCTGACCGGGTCGGCCCTGTTCCTCGCCGTGGGGCCGTTTTTCAACATTGCGGGCATCGTGCTGATCCCCTTCGCCGCGGACCGGTTCGGACGCCGGCGGACGCTGGTAGGCACCTTGCTGCTCACGGCCGTTTTCAGCTTCGCCTTCTATTTCGTGCGGCAGGGCGGTTATTCCGTGCTGCTTCTGGCGCAGGCGCTCATCAGCCTGAGCGTCGGCGGGGTGTTGCCGCTGCTCTGGGCCATGTCCGCCGATACGGCGGACTATGCCGAACGGCGTTCGGGCCGCCGGGATACGGGGCTGATATTCTCCTCCTATTCGATGGCCCAGAAGATGGGCTGGGCGGTCGGAAGTGCCGCGACGGCGTGGATACTGTCGCTGGCCGGATTCGAAGCGAATGCCGTCCAGTCGCCGGCTGCGCTCACGGTTATAGGGTGTCTGCAAAGCGTCTTCCCGGCTTTGGCCGCTTTGGGGACATGTGCCTTCATTCTGTTTTATCCGCTGGCCGACTCCCGGCCCAAATAATGATTTGTTATGCCCAATCCTGACATATTGACCGAGATACCGCCTATTTCAGGACAAGACTGCTTCGTCGTGTTCGACCGCTACAAGCGCGAATTCTGTTTCCCCGTGCATATCCACAAGGAGTACGAGCTGAACCTTGTGTGCGGAGCGCGGGGGGCGACCCGCATCGTGGGCGACTCCGTCCGCGAAATATCCGACAGGGATCTGGTCCTGATCACGGGTTCCTACCTCGAACACGCGTGGCTGAACGGCAATTTTTCGAAGAATGCCGATGTCCATGAGGTCTGCGTGCAGTTTTCGCCCGATCTGTTCGAATCGGGGTTCATCGACAAGAAGCAGTTCTATCCGATCAAGAAGATGTTCGAGTATGCGCGCCGCGGCATCGCATTCTCCGAAGAGACGGTCTCCCGTGTCGAGCCGATCGTGGAGAACCTGATACGCAGCGAAGACAGGTTCGATTCGGTGCTTAACTTCCTGATGCTTCTCAACTGTCTGGCGCGCGAGAGCGATTACCATATCCTCGCCCAGCGCTCCGTGTCGATCGAGAACAACGTCAATTACGACATGCCGCGCATCCAGAAGGTGATGCAGTTCCTGAACGATAATTTCCACCGGGACATATCCATCGCCGAGGTCAAGGCCCTCGTGAACATGAGCGAACCGACGTTCAGGCGTTTCATCAAACGGCATTCCGGAAAGAGCTTCGTGAATCTGCTCAACGACATTCGCCTTGGGGCGGCTTCGCGCATGCTGATCGAAAACCCGACCAAGAACGTTTCGGAGATCGCCTACAAATGCGGATTCAACAACCTCTCCAACTTCAACCGGATCTTCAAGAAGGGAAAGGGTTTGACTCCCAGTCCATTCAAGACGTTCTACACCCAGAAGAAAATATCCGTATAAATTCAACCTAAAACTCAAAACGACATGAAAAAGAAATTGCTGTTTTCTGCGTGCGCCTGCATGGCTGTTGTCCTCGGTCTCGGATGTTCCGAGGTGAACGGTGTGCCGAGCCGCGCGCCTTCGGGGTATCCCGAAGGCCCCAAGACCATGGTCGATGCCGGCACCACGGCCATTACCCGGACGCTCTACGAAAATCTGTTCGTGCTGGCCGAGCGCGGTACGATGTTCGGCCATCAGATACCGACCCTGTACGGTCTGGACAACAACAGGAAATGGTGGGCCGGCGACGACACCGACCTTTCGGACACGAAGTACCTGACGGGCAGCCATCCGGCAGTCTGCGGCTGGGAGCTTTCCAACATCGAGCTGGACATGGAGACCAATATCGACGGAGAGCTTTTCACCGAAGTGCGCAAGCACATCATCGCGGCATTCGGACGCGGAGCCGTCAATACGATTTCGTGGCATTGCGCCAATCCCGTTTCGGGCGGAAACTCGTGGGACGGGACGCGCGCCGTCTATTCGATCATTCCGGGCGGCGAGAACCACGAAAAGTTCAAAGGCTGGCTCGACAAGGTCGCCGATTTCATGCTGAGCCTCAAGTCGCCCGAAGGCGAGCCTATTCCGCTGATCTTCCGTCCGTGGCATGAGCATACCGGCTCCGGCTTCTGGTGGGGCAAGGGAAATGCGACGGCGCAGGAGTTCGTCGCCTTGTGGCAGTTCACGATCTCGTACCTGAGCGACGTGAAGGGGCTGCACAATCTGATCTGGGCCTATTCGCCCGATATGGTCCATCTCAATTCGCGCGATGCCTACCTCGAATACTGGCCCGGCGACGAATGGGTCGATATTCTGGGACTCGACGCCTACGACCGCAACGGTGCGGACTACGACCACAAGGGATTGCAGATGATCCGCCTGATGAAGAATATCGCCTATACGAAGAACAAACCGTTGGCGCTGACCGAAACGGGTCTTGAGAACAACAATCCTGAGGAGTCGAGCTACTACAACAAGAAATGGTGGACGTCGATGCTCTACAAGATTATCGAGAACGAGCCTGTATCGTTCGTGCTGTTGTGGCGCAACGGCGATTTCCCGACAAACGGCGGGCACTATTTCAGCGCTTTCCGCGGGTGCTATTCCGAGAAGGATTTTATGGATTTCTCCCGGAAGGAGCAGATTCTTTTCGAGGACGACCTGCCGGATATGTACAAACTGCTCAAATAAGCGGTCCGGGGAATAAAAAAGGATGCCTTTTCGGGGCATCCTTTTTTTGTTGCGGCGGTTCCGGTTATTCGAATTCGGCCATCACGCGCTCCATTTTCCGGCGGATTTCGGAGGTGCAGAGATTGCCGATGCTGCCTTCGTGGGTGTGGCGCACCTCGCGCGTCGGGCGGTACTGGCCGCGCTGTACAGCCATGCCGACTTGTTTGTAGGCTTCGCGGAAGGGAACGCCTTCGAGCACGAGCCGGTTCACGTCTTCGACTGTGAAGAGGTAGTCGTATTTCGGGTCGTCGAGGATGCCGGCGTTGACTTTCAGGTGCGCGAGCATGAAGTCGCACATCGAGAGGGTGCGTTTGATTTCGGTCGTCGCCGGGAAGAGGATGTCCTTCAGCAGCTGCATGTCGCGGTGGTAGCCGATCGGAAGGTTGGCCGTGAGCAGGGCGATTTCGTTCGGCACCGACTGCAGGCGGTTGCAGCGGCCGCGCATGATCTCGAAGACGTCGGGGTTTTTCTTGTGGGGCATGATGCTCGATCCCGTGGTGAGGTTGTCGGGCAGCGACACGAAGCCGAAATTCTGGCTCATGAAGAGACATACGTCCATCGCAAGGCGGCCTACGGTGGCGGCGATGGCCGCGATGGCGCTGGCCGCGGCGCGTTCGCTCTTGCCGCGGCTCATCTGCGCCGCCACGACGTTGTAGTGGAGCGTTTCGAAGCCCATCAGACGGGTGGTCATCGTGCGGTCGAGCGGGAACGACGAGCCGTATCCGGCGGCCGAGCCGAGCGGGTTCTGGTTGGCGATATGCCATGCGGCGGCAACCAGCCGCATGTCGTCTACGAGCGTCTCGGCATAGGCGCCGAACCAGAGTCCGAACGACGAGGGCATGGCGATCTGCAGGTGGGTGTACCCCGGCATCAGCACCTCCTTGTATTGTTCGCTCAGGCCTTGCAGCCGGTCGAACAGCGTTTTTACGGCGTCGGCTGTCTGGCGCAGTTCGTCGCGCAGGAAAAGTTTGAGGTCCACCAGCACCTGATCGTTGCGCGAGCGGCCCGAATGGATCTTCTTGCCCGCGTCGCCCAGCCGCCGCGTGAGCATCAGCTCCACCTGCGAGTGGACGTCCTCGGTGTCCGGCTCGATCGCGAAGCGTCCGGCTTCGATCTCGGCGGCGATCTCTTTCAGTCCGGCGGTCAGCTCCTCCAGTTCGGCGGAGGTCAACAGCCCGATCTTTTCGAGCATGGCGATGTGGGCCAGCGACCCTTCGACGTCGTATTTCGCCAGCCGCATGTCCAGTTCGCGGTCGTCGCCGACGGTATATTCCTCGATCATCTTGTCGGGCTCGAAGCCCTTGTCCCAAAGTTTGGTTGCCATAGCGTGTGTGTATTCGTTTCTCATTTCGTGCCGGCTCCGTATTGCCGGCGGCCGGTGGTTTGCGGCGGTGCGCCGCGTTTGCAAATCTGTCTTCCGCACGGGGCGGGTGTCTTTCGCGGCGGGGATTCGGCCGCCTGCCGCGCGGGGCGGCGTCAGAGGATTCCGGCGAGTTGCCGGATGAATTCTTCGTAAATCCCGATTCCCTCCCCGATCTCCGACATAAGAACGTATTCGTCGGCCGTGTGGGAGCGCGACGACTCTCCCGGACCCATTTTGAGCGACGGAAAGGGCATCAGGGCCATGTCCGACGTGGTGGGGGAGACGTAGCTCCGGCGTCTGGCGGCCTGCGCAGCGCGTGCGAGCGGGTGTGCGGCGTCGAGCGCCGAGGCGCGGATGCGTGTCGAGCGGGGCACGGCTTGGGAGCGCAGTGTCCCGCGCAGGATTTCGACCGTCTCCTCGTTGGTGTAGGCGTCGGTCGTGCGCAGATCGACGACGAAGCGGCACGAGTCGGGCACGACGTTGTGCTGGGTGCCGGCCGCGATCTGCGTGACGGCGATGCCGATCGGTCCCAGCAGTTCGGATACGCGGTCGAAGCGGAAGCTGCGGAGCCGCGCGATGTCGTCGAGTGCGATATAGAGCGCATTTATACCCTCGTTGCGCGCCGCATGGCCGCTTTTGCCGCGGGCTTCGCAGTCGAGGACTACCAGCCCCCGCTCGCCGACGGCGGCCTGCATGCCCGTCGGTTCGCCGACGAGCGCCATGTCGATCGTTCCCAGCTGCGGCAGCAGGGCGCGCATGCCGTGTTCGCCCATGCACTCCTCCTCGGCCGAAAGGGCCAGCAGGAGGTTGAAGGGCAGAGACTGTTCACGGAAGGTCAGGAACGTCCGGGCGAGCGACACGACCGAAGCTCCGGCGTCGTTGCTGCCAAGACCGTACAAACGGTCGCCTTCGGCGGTCGGTGCGAACGGGTCGCGCGTATAGGAGGCCGCCGGGCGCACCGTGTCGTGGTGCGAGTTCAGCAGGAGGGTGGGGCGCGCCGGGTCGAAGTCCGCGGAGCGGGCGAAGACGTTGTTGTGCAGCCGTTCGGGCGCCGCGCCGCGCTCCTCAAGAAAGGCGAACAGCAGGTCGGCCGTGCGGCTTTCGTCGCGCGAAGTCGAAGGCGTTGCGATGAGTCTCCTGAGCAGTTCGACCGCTTCCGTCGTTTTTGCATCCATGCTCTTCCTGTTTTTTGGCTCCGGCGGTCCGGGCGGACTGCCGAAACCGGGGGTTATCTGATGACTGTTCCCGTGTCGTTCGACAGGTTGTCGGAATGTTTGATCGTGACGCTCCGAACGCCGTTTGCGACGGCCTTGAGGGCGTTCTCGATCTTGGGGATCATGCCTTTGCTGACGACGCCTTCGGCTTTGAGCGCGGCGTACGATTCGGCCGTGATCTCGCGGATGAGGGTCGTCTCGTCGTCGGGGTCGCGCAGCACGCCGCTCTTCTCGAAACAGAAGACCAGCTCCGCGGGGGCTATCTGCGCCGCGCCGAGGGCTATGGCCGAAGCCACGCTGTCGGCGTTGCAGTTGAGCAGCGTGCCCTGTCCGTCGTGCATGATGGCGCAGAAGACCGGGGTGACGCCCGCTTCGAGCAGGCGTCCGAGCAGCCGGGAATCGACCTTCTCGATGTCGCCCACGAAGCCGTAGTCGATCGGCTGGGGGGCGCGGCGGCGGGCCGTGACGGCGTTGCCGTCGGCACCCGACATGCCGAGCGCGTTGCACCCTTCGGCCTGCAGTGAGGCCACGAGCTGTTTGTTGACCAGACCCGCGTAGACCATCGTCACCACGTCCAAGGTGCCCTTGTCGGTGATGCGGCGGCCGTCGACCATCTGCACCTTCAGTTCGAGCCGTTCGGCGAGCCGCGTGGCGACCTTGCCGCCACCGTGGACCAGTATTTTCGGGCCGGGCATCGCGGCGAAGTCCGCGATGAAGCGTTTCAGGACGGCGGGGTCGTCGATGACGTTGCCGCCGATTTTTACTACCGTGATTTTCTCCATTATCCGAGTCCCTCCAGCAATCTTTTGAGTACGACCTGCGCCGAGATTTCGCGGTTGGCGGCTTCGGGGATCACCAGACTGCGCGGCGACTCGATCACCTCGTCGGTGACGATCATGTTGCGCCGCACGGGCAGGCAGTGCATGAAGAATGCGTTGTCGGTAAGCGCCATCTTTTCGGCGTCGACGGTCCATGCGCGGTCGCGGCAGAGGACCTTGCCGTAGTTGGGATCGGCGTAGGCCGCCCAGTTTTTGGCATAGACGAAATCGGCTCCTTCGAGCGCCTTGCGCTGGTCGTATTCGACGCGCGCGCGGCCGACGAACTGCGGCGCAAGCTCGTATCCTTCGGGGTGGGTGATGACGAAGTCGTAATCCGCGGCGTTCATCCACTCGGCGAACGAGTTGGGCACGGCCTGCGGCAGTGCGTTGGGGTGCGGGGCCCACGTCATGACCACCTTGGGACGCTCTTTGGTCTTGTACTCTTCGATCGTGATCAGGTCGGCGAAGCTTTGCAGCGGGTGGCGCGTGGCGGCCTCCATCGAGAAGACGGGGCGGCCCGAATGGCGGATGAACTGCTCCAGCACCCGCTCCTCGTAGTCTTCGGCCTTGTCGTTGAACTTGGCGAACGACCGCACGCCGATCACGTCGCAGTAGGACCCCATGACGGGAATGGCTTCGAGCAGGTGTTCGGCCTTGTCGCCGTCCATCACCACGCCGCGTTCGGTTTCGAGTTTCCATGCTCCCTGATTGACGTCGAGCACCATGACGTTCATGCCGAGGTTCATCGCGGCCTTCTGCGTCGAGAGGCGCGTGCGGAGACTCGAATTGAAAAAGAGCATCAGCAGGGTCTTGTTGCGCCCCAGTCCGGTGAACTGGTAACGGTCGCGCTTGATTTCGAGCGCTTCGGCGACGGCGGTGTGCAGGTCGCCGATATCTGCCGCACAGGTGAATTTATACATATCGTTTTCGTTTTATCTTGTTTTATCTCTCGTCTTGCTTCCGGAGGGCTTTTGTCCGCGGCGGTGCGCTGCGTTTCCGAGCCTGCCCTCCCCTGACTTTCCTCCGCAGAGGGGACTTGTCGTATCGCGTCCGGGATTTTATTTCCCGCGGAGCGTTGCGTCGAATGCGTCGAGGAAGCGGTCGGCCAGTTCGCGCGTCAGGCAGAGCGCGGGCAGCAGCCGCACGGTCGAAGCGCCTGCGCCGCCCGTGAAGACGTGTTTTCCGAAAAGGAGTTTTTTGCGGAATTCCGCGCCCGAACCGTCGATCTCGATGCCGATCATCAGGCCGCGGCCGCGGATCTCTTTCGGTCCGTCGGCCTTACGCAGTTCGCCGAGCAGATATTCGCCCGTGTCGGCGGCGTTCTCGACCAGCTTCTCGCGCTCCATGACATCCAGCACGGCGATGGCCGCCGCGCAGGCGAGGTGGCTGCCGCCGAAGGTGGTGCCGAGCAGTCCGGGGCGCGCCTCGAAGTGGGGCGCGATCAGCACGCCGCCGATCGGGAAGCCGTTGCCCATGCCCTTGGCCATGGTGATCAGGTCGGGACGGATGCCGGCCCACTGGTGGGCGAAGAAGCGTCCCGTGCGGCCGTAGCCCGACTGGATTTCGTCCAGCACGAGCTGGGTGCCCGTTTCGGTCGCGGCTGCGCGCAGGCCGCGCAGGAATTCGTCCGTGGGGCAGTGGATGCCCGAAACGCCCTGAATGCCCTCGATGATGACGGCGGCGAATTCGCGCGTCGCGAGCTTGGCGCGGGCCGCTTCGAGGTCGTTCAGTGGGGCGAATTCCACGTTGGGCGTCCCGTTGAACGGCGAACGGATGGAGGGGTTGTCCGTCGCGGCGACGGCGCCCGACGTGCGGCCGTGGAAGGCTTTGGAGAAGGCCAGCACCTTGGCGCGGCCCGTCTGGAACGACGCCAGCTTGAGTGCGTTTTCGTTGGCCTCGGCGCCCGAATTGCAGAGGAAAAGGCTGTAGTCGCCGTAACCCGATGCGCGGCCCAGTTTTTCGGCCAGCGCGGTCTGGAGCGAGTTTTCGACCGAATTGGAGTAGAATCCCAGCCGGGCGGCCTGCTCCGAGATCGCCTTCACGTAGTCGGGCTGGGCGTGGCCGATCGAGATGACGGCGTGTCCGCCGTAAAGGTCGAGGTACTCGGTGCCTGCGGCGTCGTAGACGAAGCAGCCTTTGCCGCGCACCGGCTCGACGGGGTAGAGGGAGTATACGTTGAATAGTGTCATGGCAAAAATTGTTTGGCATCTTGCTTCCGATTGCGGTAATCACGGCGTGCCGCCGTGTATGCAAGTCTGACCCACCCCCAAACCCCCGCCTCAGGCAGGGACTTGGTCCGCCGCATGCGGCGGAAAGCGAATCCCGGAAAGCGATTTCGTTGTTTCTAAAAAGCGGACGCTTTGAGCCGAAGCCCTTCGCCCTCGTCCAGTCCGAACATAAGGTTCATGTTCTGCACGGCCTGTCCCGACGCGCCTTTCAGCAGGTTGTCGATGACCGACACGACGTGCAGTTTGCCGTCGTATTTGGCCACGCTCAGCAGGGCCTTGTCGGTATTGACGACCTGTTTGAGATCGACGCTGCCGGCGGCGACGTGCGTGAAGAGGGCCGGGGCGTAGTAATCCTCGTACAGCCTGCGGGCCGCCGTCTCGTCGAGCGGGCAGTCGGTGTAGACGCTGGCGAGGATGCCGCGGGCGAAATCGCCGCGCATCGGCACGAAATTGACGGCCTTGCCGAAGCCGGGCTGCAGGCGTCGCAGGTTGCGTCCGATTTCGATCAGGTGCTGGTGCGTGAAGGCTTTGTAGACCGAAATATTGTCCGTCCGCCAGCTGAAGTGGGTCGTGGCCGAAGGCTTTACGCCCGCGCCCGTCGAACCCGTGACGGCCGTCACGTGCACCTCGCCCGTCAGCAGGCCCGCCGCCGCGAGGGGCAGCAGCGCCAGCTGGATCGCCGTGGCGAAACAGCCCGGATTGGCGACGCGCTCCGCCGTGCGGATGCGGTCGCGGTTCAGCTCCGGAAGTCCGTAGACGAAGCCGTCGCTCTCGTCGCGGAAGTCCTGTGCGAGGTCGATGATCTTCACGCCGGCGGGAACGTCGTTCGCTTCGAGCCATTTGCGGCTCTCGCCGTGCGCCGAACAGAGCAGCAGCACGTCGATCGACGCGAGGTCGCAGGTGTCGGCGAAGCGCAGTTCGGTGTCGCCCTCCAGTCCGCCGTGCACGTCGGCGATGCGGTTGCCCGCATTGCTGGTGCTGTGGACGAAGGCGAGCCGGACCTGCGGATGGTTTACCAAGAGGCGGATCAGTTCGCCGGCGGTGTAGCCGGCGCCTCCGATGATGCCTGCGCGTATCATTTCTCGTTGCGTTTCTGGACGTTGTGGTAGATTTTGATCTGGTTGCCGAGGATCTTCGTGAAGCCCTTCACGTCGTCGGCCGTCCACGCCTTGTTCACCTCGCCGTATTCGCCGAAGTCGGTCTTCATCAGGTCGTAGGTCGAATCGACGCCCACGAGCGTGTAGCTGTAGGGGCGCAGGATCAGTTCGACGGTGCCCGTGACGTTGCGCTGTGACGAGACGAGCATGGCTTCGATGTCGCGCATCACCGGTTCGAGGTACTGCGCCTCGTGGAGGAACATGCCGTACCAGTTGGCGACCTGCTCCTTCCAGTAGATCTGCCACTTGGTCTGGGTGTGCTTTTCGAGCATCCTGTGCGCGGCGATGATGAGGATCGGGGCGGCGGCTTCGAAGCCTACGCGGCCCTTGATGCCGATGATCGTGTCGCCGATGTGCATGTCGCGGCCGATGCCGAACTTCGAGCCGACGGCCTCCACGGCGCGGATGGCCTCGACCTTGTCGGCGTAGGGCCTGCCGTTCACGGCGGCGATTTCGCCCTGCTCGAAGGTGATTTTCAGCCGCTCCTCGCCCGATGCGGTGATCTGGCTCGGATAGGCCTCTTCGGGCAGCGTCTGCTCGGAATGGAGCGTCTCCTTGCCGCCGATCGACGTGCCCCAAAGCCCCTTGTTGATCGAGTACTCCATCTTCTTGAAGTCGGCTTCGAAGCCGTGCTTCTTGAGGTAGTCGATTTCGTATTCGCGCGTCAGGGTCATGTCGCGCGTCGGGGTGATGATCTCGATTTCGGGGGCGAGCACCTGAAACGTCAGGTCGAAGCGCACCTGATCGTTGCCGGCGCCGGTCGAGCCGTGGGCCACGCAGTCGGCGCCGATCGACTTGGCGTATTCGATGATGGCGATGGCTTGGAAGATGCGCTCCGAGCTGACCGAAATCGGGTAGGTGCCGTTGCGCAGGATGTCGCCGAAGACCATGTATTTGATGCTCTTTTCGTAGTACTCCTGCTCGATGTCGAGCGTGGCGTGCCGCACGGCGCCCAGCTCCACGGCGCGTTTCTCGATGTTCGCAAGCTCCTCCTTGGAGAAGCCGCCCGTGTTGGCGATGGCCGTGTAAACGTCGTAGCCTTTCTCCTCCGAAAGGTATTTTACGCAAAACGAGGTGTCCAGACCGCCGCTGAACGCCAGAACTACTTTCTTCTTTTCCATTTTATATCGGTTTTATTTACTTCAGGTGAAACAGTTTCTTGAATTTGTTCTTGAAGAACATGACGTAGGGCGCCCAGCGCGACTGCGACTGCGGAGGCTCCTTCGCCGGATCGTACAGCATGCCCGTACAGAGACACATGCGCCGGTTGTTGCGCTGCAGGATGTCGTAATTGCAGCATCCCTGACAACCCCGCCAGAACTCTTCGTCCTCGGTAAGCTCCGAGAAGGTCACCGGCACGTAGCCCATGCGCGAATTGAGCTTCATCACGGGCAGCGACGTAGTAATACTGAATAACTTGGCGTACGGAAATCGTCGTCGGGCCAGCTCGAAGGTGCGTCGTTTGATACGCTCCGCGAGTCCCATATGGCGGTACTCCGGATCGACGATAAGTCCTGAGGTGGCGACAAAATCGCCGTGACCCCAGCACTCGATGTAGCTGAAACCGATTAGTTTCTCACCGTCCAGCGCCACGACGGCCTTGCCACCGGTCATTTTTGCGGCGATGTATTCGGGCGAACGTTTGGCGATGCCCGTGCCACGCTGCAATGCCGACTCGTAGATCAGGTCGCAGATACGCTGGGCGTAGTGGGCGTGCGACGAGTCGGCAAATAAGACGCTGATAGAGTTGTTATCCATTTACTTAGTTATGTGGGTAAAATTGTGTGTGAATCAGTTGTTGATGCGGAAGGCGCGCTGAACGCCCTTGATGCGCATGATCGAATGGATGAGCGTATCGACCACGCCCGCGCCGGGCACCTCGACGCTCACCGTGCCCGCGATGCAGCCGTTGGCCAGCGAGGCGAAGTTGATCGAGCGGATGTTGAGTTTCAGGTCGCGGCTGATGACTTCGGTGATGTGGTTGGCCATGCCGGTCGTGTCGGCGGCGACGATGCGCAGCGAGACGCGGAACGCACCTTCGGCCGTCGAACGCCAGCGGGCGTCGATGACGCGGTAGGGGTAATTCTCGCGCATGCGCTTGGCGTTGGGGCAGTCGCAGCGGTGGATCGTGATGCCCGAATTGATCGTCACGAAGCCGAACACCTCGTCGCCCTTGATCGGGTTGCAGCATTTGGCCAGCTTGTACTGGATCTTCGAGATGTCGTCGTCGATGACCAGCGCGTCCTGCGCCGCGGGACTCTCCTTGGCGGTGTGGACCTTGTTGCGTTCGGCTTCGGCCGCAGCGGCGCGCCGCTGCTCGTCGGCTTCGCCCGAAATATGGCGCGTGAGGATCTCCTTGATGGTCCCCAGATCGACCTTCTGCGTGGCGATCAGGGCGTAGATTTCGGTGCCTGTGCGGACTTTGAAGTATTTGACCAGATAGGCTACAGCCTCGTCGATCGTGAGCGGGAATTTCCAGTTCTTGAGCTTGCGTTCCAGCTCCTCGCGTCCCATGCGGGTATGCTTGGCCTGCTCCTCGCGCAGGAACGATTTGATCTTGTTGCGGGCCTTCGACGTGACCACGAAGTTGAGCCAGTCGGATTTGGGCGTCTGGTTCTTCTGGGTGAGGATCTCGACGATGTCGCCGTTGCGCAGCTGCTCGCGGATCGACACGGCCCGGTTGTTGACCTTGCCGCCGACGCACGTCGAGCCCAGACTGGTGTGGATGTCGAATGCGAAGTCCAAGAGCGAGGCCCCTTCGGGCAGCTTGCGCAGGTCGCCGTTGGGCGTGAAGACGAAGATCTCGCCCGAAGCGGGTTTGGCATCGAAACGCTGCGCCAGCGAGTGGGTGGTGTCTTCGAGCAGTTCGCGCAGGCGACCCAGCCAGACTTCGCTGGTCTGCGCGCCCTGATTCACCCCCTTGTAGCGCCAGTGCGCCGCGATGCCGCGTTCGGCCACGGCGTCCATGCGCTCGGTGCGGATCTGCACCTCGACCCAGCGGCCTTCGGCCGATACGGTGGTGTGCAGCGATTCGTAGCCGTTGGACTTCGGGATCGAAATCCAGTCGCGCATGCGGTTGGGGTTGGGCGTATAGAAGTCCGTCACGACCGAATAGGCCGTCCAGCACTGCGGCTTCTCCTGCTCTTTCGGGCAGTCGATGATGATGCGGATGGCGAAGATGTCGTAAACGCCCTCGAACGGCACGTGCTGTTTGTGCATCTTGGTCCAGATCGAGAAGATCGACTTCGTGCGGCTCTTGATGTGGTATTTGATGCCGAGTTTGTGCAGACGCTCCTCGATGGGGACCAGAAACCGTGCGATGAAGGCTTTGCGTTCGTCGGCGCTCTCTTCGAGCTTGGTGACGATGTGTTCGTAGTCCTTCGGTTCGAGGTATTTCAGCGCGATGTCCTCCAGCTCGCTTTTGAGACTGTAGAGACCCAGCTTGTGGGCGATCTGGGCGTAGAGGTTCATGCTTTCCCAGCTCTTCTTGCGCCACTTCTCGTGCGGGAAGATCTCCAGCGAGCGCATCACTTCGAGCCGGTCGGCCAGCTTGATGAGGATGACGCGGGGGTCTTCGGAGTAGGAGACGAGCAGGTCGCGGAAATTCTCGGCCTGCTCCTTGGCGACCTTCAGTTTCAGTTCCGAGATGTTGCACATCCCGATCGTGATGCCGACGACCTGCTCGCCGAAGCGGCTGCGGATGTCGGCGGTCAGGGCGAGGAACTCTTCGGCCGGGAGCTGTTTGTGGGCCAGACGTACCACGTCGTGCAGGATGGCCGAGATGGTGGAGTTGCGTCCGAGTCCCACTTCGGAGATCACGATTCCGGCCACGGCTGCGGCATGCGTCAGCAGGGGGCTGCCGTCATAGCGGGTCAGGGACGCAAGCTTCCCGTCGGCGTAGACCAGCGCCTCGTCCACGAGTGCCTGAGTCTGCTCCGAGAAGTTCGCGCGCACGAGCGTGCGGAGTTTTTCGTAACGTGAAAAGTCCATTTTTCCCTAACCGCATAACCTTGACGGCAAAGATATGAAAAAAATTCATAAATTTGGCACATCGGACCAATACACCCGATTATGACGAAGAAAAAGGATGCTTATGTCCCGACCGTGGGGGAGGAGGTCGCCAATACGGTCACGCACGGCGTGATGTCGCTGCTGGCGCTCGTGGCGCTTCCCTTTGCGGCCGTGTGGGCCTACGCGCACGACCCCGACCGCATTCTGGCGTCGGTGTCGGTGAGCATTTTCGTGATCTCGATCTTCCTGATGTTTCTCGCTTCGACGCTCTACCATTCGATGAATCCGGCCTCGAAACACAAGGCCGTGTTCCATATCCTCGACCATATTTTCATCTACGTCGCCATTGCCGGAAGCTACACGCCGATCGCGCTGTCGGTGATCGGAGGGTGGCAGGGCGTCTTCATCACGATCCTGCAGTGGGCGATGGTGCTGTTCGGCATCTTCTACAAGTCGCTTTCGCGCAAGACGATTCCCGCCCTCAGCCTGACGATCTATCTGGTCATGGGGTGGACGATCGTATTTTTCATGCCGCTTTTCGTGCGGCAGGCGTCGACGCCGCTGCTGGCGCTGATCGCCGCGGGCGGCGTGCTCTATACGCTCGGCGCGTGGTTTTATGCCCGGCAGGGATTCCGCTACCACCACATGGTCTGGCACCTGCTGATCAATCTGGCCGTGGCGGCCCATTTTACGGGAATCGTGTTTTTTCTGTACTGAGTTGATACGGGCAGTAGGGGGAAAACGCCCCGAAACCTGAGTTCCGGGGCGTTTTAATGCGGGTTCGGAGAGCTTTACTCTTTGGGTTCGTATGCCGAACCCCGGTGGCAGAAGAAGATCATCGGGGCGTAAACGTAGTATGTTTTCGTCCGGTCGTAAGATGGGGTCGTATACATGTCGTAATCCGAATAGCGAAAGTTCATACGGCCGTTCTCATCTTTGGTGACGTTGATGGCAAGGGTGCGGGGATCGCTTTCGATCGCAAGGTCCTCGACGGTGAACGTACCTGTCGTCTTGTCGTAGGTGTAGGCTCCCGATACGCAGAGAATGGCCAGTGTGCCCTGTTCCGGAATCTGCTGGCCACTGTAAATGACGATTTTGTCCTCGGTGATATTGATGTTCGTGAAAAGGTAGCTGCCTTCGTATTCGTGATTGGCGAAATCTTCGGGCGTACCTTTGATTTCGTTTTCCGGATCGGCATTGTAGTCGTTGGCGTACTGTTCGCAGTAGGCGCGGATCGAAGGGAGCGTAATATAGTTGCCGAGGTCGTCGGTGGCGAAATCCTGTCCGTCGTCGGTCATCTGATAGCAGATGCTTTTGCCTTCGTCGAGGTCCCAGCGGTAACCTTCGGCTTCCCATGCTCCGATAAGTTCGTCAAGGTCTATTTCGTGGGATGTATCCGGAACTTCGGGTTTTTCAGACTCTTCGGGAGCCCCCGTGCCCGGATCGTTCGTGTTTTTGTCATCGCTGCAGGAGACAAGGACGGCCAGCGAAAGAAACAGCGCTCCCCCTCCCAGAACTTTACGATTTTCGTCATCTTTTTTATGTTTGCTTAAAAATTGTAAGTTAATATGCGAAGAATTCTTTTGAACCGTTATATGTTGCGAATTTGCAGTGGTTTAAACGCAGGTAAAATTATAATAAAATTTTTTAATAACAAATTTTAAGCTGGGAAAAATGCCTGCTGGAGGTGTTTGAAGGCTTGTTTGTAGCGATGCGGCGGAAGTTTTTGAGTCGTAATGTAATGAATTGTAATATAGATAACTGATCGCCTTCTCCGGCCATGATTACAGCCGGAAAAGACGGTTCGTGTTTTTTAATAGTGCTGATTGCGGAGACGGCGGAAAGCCGCTCACGGGTCTGATCAATGCTTGTAGACGACGTAAATATGGTCTTTCGGCAGGGCGTAAAGCCGGCGTTCGGCCTCGGAGAAGGTCGCGGCGTAGTCGATGTCTGCGGCCTCGAAGCCCGCGGTGCGCAGCCGGTCTGTGTAGTCTGCGCCGTAGATGCGGCGATGGTCGTATTGTCCGAAGATGCGTGTCCGTTCTTCGGGATCGGTGATCGAGTCGTCCTCGTAGGTCTGTTCGTAGTCCGGTTCCACGGGTGAGAGCAGGATGCCCCAGCCGCCGGGTTTGAGGATGCGGTAGAGTTCGTGCAGCGCCCTGCGGTCGTCGGCGACGTGTTCGAGCAGGTGGTTGCAGAGGATCACGTCGACCGAATCGTCGGCCAGCGGAATCTGTTGCACGTCGAAGTGCAGGTCGGCCAGCGGGCTTTCGAGGTCGGCGGTGACGTACTGTCCCGGATGCCCCTTGAAATGGGGTTTCAGGTGGCGCATGATGCAGACTTCGGGCGCGATGTGGAGCGTGCGGGGAAAACTCGTCAGCAGGTCGGTCTCACGCGTGAGGTAGAGCCACAGCAGGCGGTGGCGTTCCAGCGACAGGCATTTGGGACAGAGTGCGTTGGCCCGTGATTGGACATAGCCGTAGGGCATGAATCTGCGGTATCGGGACCCGCAGACCGGACATTCGACACCCCGGCCTTTGTAGAACAGGCCCGCGGCGGGAACGGCCCAGCCGGCGACGCGCTGAAGGAGCGGCCGCGGCACGTGGTTGAGCATCCATTTGATAAGTTTTTTCATTGCAGGTGAGGTTTTATTCCCGCCAGTGTTCGGGGCGGTTCAGGGCGTCGGCGCATACGACCCGGCCTTTGGGACCTGAAAATCCGTCGTCGGTCAACGCCTGCGCCATCCAGTAGTCCGCATGTTTTTCCAGAATCGGATAAGGGGCCGGAAATCCCAGTTTTTCCGCTCCGGGAATGAATCCGTGGCGCGGGTAGTACTCCTTGTGTCCGAGTACGAAGACGAGTTTCGCGCCCCGCTCCCGCAGCAGCTGCAGCCCCTCGGCGATCAGCAGTCCGCCGACGCCCTGCTTCTGGCAGGAGGGAACGACGGCGAGCGGTGCGAGGATGTAGAACAACGGTCGCTGCACTTCCGCTCCGACGATGCGGCATCGGGTGAACAGGATGTGGCCGACGGCTTCCCCGTCGCGCAGTGCGAGCAGCGAGACGGCCGGTCCGGCAGTCGGATCGGACAGCAGCTCGGCGGTCAGCCCGGCCTCCTTGTCGTAGCCGAAGCCCTTTTTTATGCACTTCGACGATCGCCGCGAGGTCGGCGGGGACGGTTTCACGGATGACGATTTCCCCGGACATCACGATTCCAGTATTTTGGAAACCTCCTCTTCGGCCTTGCGCAGCCGCGATTTGCAGCCGGCGATCAGCTCCGTGGCACGTTTGACCTCGGCGGCGAGGCTGTCCACGTCCATCTCTTCGTTGCGGAAGCGGGCGAGGATCTTCTCGATCTGGGCCATCGATTCGGCGTATGTCATCTCTTTTTTTGCCATATCTGTAATTAGTTTGCCGGATTTTGGTTATGCTGATTTTGCAGTTCTCCGAGTATAATTGTCCGATAGCGGGCAATGTCGAGCGCGTCATCGAATTTACGGGCGAAAAGAGTTGCTGATTGTGGATTCTCTCTTCGGTTTTGCGAATCGAATTCGGAGAGTGGGTATAGATCGTCGGTGGTGAATGTCTTTGGATGCGCTCCGGGACATGACCAGTCCGTGTATACGAGGGAGTAGTCCGCATTACGGTCGGCGAACGGAGAATTGCATAGAAGCGTCTGGAAAAATATTTCATCGGCTCCGTGGCTATACTTGAATGCCTGCAGGTAATCGGGATTTGTTTGCAGGTAATCGAAAAAATAATCCCTCAGACGATGCGTGATCGCGATCCACTGACTGCCTTTTTGCAGTGGCGGAATCCGGTTGAAATAGGGATTGACAGAACGCATGAAGCACTTCATCGCCGTGCGTTTGACACGACGCATGAAAGTCGATTTGTCTGAAAAAAAATGACGAAGGCGTACCCAGTTCGCTTCATCGAATGTGATGGCCGGATTAGTGGATATAAATTCCCGTTTTTCAGCATAGGCCGTGTGCAGAAAGGTACGCAATTCGCTTATGGGGCATAGTGGTAAAGTGTCGCCCGAAATCAATACAATATAATGAAAATTTTTATTTTGAGTTTCGGCGAAAAGCCGAAGAGTGCTTTCGACCATACTGAAGCCTGCCCAATAGACTTTTGTCCTCGGTTCGAGAAAATGTACCCCGGTGCGATCTCTGAGCGGTGCGAAATCTTGGATGCGGGATTTGCCGTCCACGTGGATAAAAATTTCATTGCCCGGAACATTAAGTATGCGGATAAGTTCTTCCAGAACGGGTGTGTATTTGTGGCATAATATGCAAAATGCGATCCGAAATTTGTGAGCAGTCATATGATGAACTGTTTTTAATAAGCGTTATATATATATCCAACGATACCGCCTTTGTATTCCCGCCCTTGTTTAACTTGTTCAGTTACTTCGGCCCAACTGTATGTGTAGAAGCTATCTTTATTTTTTCCGTACCACATGGGGTATAATGGTATTGTATTATTGGCTGGATTTTTTAAGATGTATCCGGCTTGACCTTTATATTCCCGGCCTTGTTTTATGTCGTTTTGTACTGCTTCCCATGAGGTGGTGTAAAATGTGTCTTTAGTTTCGTTATACCACATAGCGTATAGTGGGACTGTATTATTGGTTTGAGTTGCTAAAATGTATCCTTTTAACCCTTTAAATTCTCTCCCCGCTTGCTGTTCGTTTAAGACTGTATCCCAAGAGTAAACGTAGTATGTATCTTTCGATTTGCTATACCACATTTCATAAAATGGGGTTAACTTTAAAGATGTTATCTGTTTGTTCGCGATATATTGTTCGATCGCATTTTTGACTTCAGTTTTTTTTGAGGCGTTGGAAATGAATTCATAGATCGGATAGGCTTTATTCCATTCGATGTTTGTCAAAACACTGCTTCCGTCCAATGATATTTGGCTGTCCCAGTTTTGGATGTCAATTGTCGTCGGATAATTTTGATCTAGACTATACTTTAAATTGCTTCCTTTGCCTCCAAAAAAATAGACATATAATTCTTGGGATGCATTCTCTTTTGCTAAAACTTCATTGGTAACAGTCTCGCCGCCAGCGTTAAATTTAATACCGAGTTTACCTAAAACAGCACTAAAACCTGCAGCAACTGTTTTTTTTCGTGTTGTTTGGTCGGTGGTTTTTGTAAAACATGATCTGTACATTAATCTGTATCTGCCGCCCAATGTAATATGAGTTAAAACATGGGTCCCATATATTTCAATTATTTTTTCGGCGGAATAACGGTTTACATCCTCAATGAATTCCGGAGAAATATAGGCTGAGATACGTGATATGTCATCGTTAATATAAATGATTCGATGATTTCGGATACATTCTAAACTTGCAAATGCATATTTGGTTGAATAGGAATAACTGTCAAAAAAGTCCTTACTCGAAGAAAAAGTTCCGGAAAAACCGAATTTTCCGACTCCCATGTTGAGTCCACCTTTCATGTTGGATTTTTTTGTAACTTCTTTTAGATAATCTTCGGCAGTAGCTCCGTAGCAAAAAAAGTCGCTACCCCAAGAGTTTGTATGGGTAATTAAACGGTTCGGAAATTCCCGTTCGTATTTTTCGATATCAATAACTTGTCCCCGGACGGATGTTGGGTTTAAGTAATCTTCAGTGACGTCGTATCCCCAACCAAGGACATCAAATTTATTGTCGCCACCACTTCGCGTTGTTGGGACAGTTTTATGATTGGAGGTGAGATTTGAGAAATCTTTTGTACAAGCTGCTAATGTAGATGCACAAAACAAAAAGAGTAAGATTTTTTTCATAGAGAGATAAAGTTAGATAGGTTAAGTTAGGAATGTTCGAGACTATTATGACGTTAAGAATGTTTTTTGCGCGGTGCCGTGGATCGTGCCGTCGGCGACTTCGATTTCGAGGGCGTCGCCTTTGCGGACGCCGCGGGCCGACACGACGGCTTTGCCGCCCGTGCGGACGACGGCGAAGCCCAGCCGGAGGATGCGTTCCGGAGAGCGGCCGGCGATCAGTTCCGCGGCGTTGTCGAGTCGTGTGGCCTGCCGTGCGAGGAAATTGCGCACCGCTTCCGGCAGCAGGGCCGAAAGGTGTTCTGCGCGGAGCCGCTGCCGCGTGAGCAGGTTGCCGCTCATCTGGCGCAGGTCGCCCGAGAGCCGTTCCAGCCGCACCTCGGAGGCATGCATGGCGGCTTTCGTGGCATCGTGCAGTTGCAGGGCCGCGTAGTCGAGCCACCCCTCGGCCTGCGTCATCCGTTCGACGAGCCATCCGGCTACGGCTGTCGGGGTTTTGAGCGCCGTGTGGGCCACCATGTCGGCGACGCTGGTGTCCTTGTCGTGGCCGATGCCGGTCAGGATCGGCAGCGGGAACTGCGCCACGTGGGCGCAGAGCCGGTAGGCGTTGAAACAGTTGAGGTCGCTGGCCGAGCCGCCGCCGCGGATGAGGACCACGGCGTCGAATTCGTCCATCCGCTCTGCGACGGCGCATAACGCCGCGACGATCGACTCTTCGGCCGCCGCGCCCTGCATGAAGGCGTCGAACAGCGTTACGTCGAAACGGTAGGGACTTTTGGCCAGCTCCTTGCGGAAGTCCTGATAACCTGCGGCGTTGGCGCTCGATACGACCGCCACGCGCTGCACCACGACGGGCATCGGCGCTTCGCGGTTCATGTCCCAGACGCCCTCTTGCTGAAGCTGGGCGATGGTCATCTGCCGCTGCCGCTCCATGTCGCCCAGCGTGTAGGTGGGGTCGATGTCGGTGATCTGGAGCGAGAATCCGTAGAGTTCGTGGTAATTGACGGCGACCTTGGCCAGAATCTTGATTCCGGCGGCGAGCCGCTGGCCGGTTTCGGCTTCGAAGTATCCTGCGATGCGGGGATAGGCCGTGCGCCAGATCACGGCGCGCGACTGGGCCAGCGGAACGCCGTTGTCGCCCCCTTTTTCGACCAGTTCTAGGTAGCAGTGGCCTGAGTAATTGACCTTTATTTCGGAGATTTCGGCGCTGACCCATACGGGCAGGGCGAAACGCTCGTGGAGGGTCTCCTTCACGAGCCGCTGCAATTGGGAAAGGGTGATATGTGAGTGCGTCTGCATGGGTTAGCGCCAGACCAGTTCTACCTGACGCGGCATCAGCTTGCCTTCGGGAAGCTGGATGTGCAGGATGCCTTCGCTCTCGACGGGCGTGCCGTTTTTGCGGGCCGGCGTCCAGCGGGGCGCTTCGGCGACGGCTTTGAGCACGCGGCGTTTGAGACGGCTGTCGGTCGATTCGAGTTCCTGAGCCACGACCGTGTCGCCTTCGGGCGTTACGGTGTAACGCAGGATGATGCGGGCGGCCGGTTCGTCGTCGCCCCACTTCACCTGCCGGGCGATGTAGCCGCTGAAGGTGGAGTCGGCGGTGAAAACGGCGGACTGGTCGTAGCGGAGCGTGACGAGCATCACCCCGTTTGCGGCTTTGTCGCCGTAGCGGGCGATGGTCTCCTCGTCGGTCGGGAGCATCTCGACGTTCTCGATGTCGTCGGGCGGGATCGACGCGATCTGCTCGGTTTCGACGCCGTTGACTATATATAAAGGCTGCTGCGCCGCAACGGGAAGCGTTGCGGCGAGGAGTGCCGATATAAACAGAAAGTATCTTTTCATGCGGTGCTTTTCCCGATAAACGGTCGCTGGGGCGGGAATATTGCCCGGCCGCAGGCGTCGTTCGGTATGTGCGAAGATAACGGTTTTGCTGCGGAACGCCAAATTTTCCCGCGATTTTCGGTCCGCAGGATGGTTTGCAGGGGGGTCTTTCCGGGTGTTGCGTGCGGAGCGGGTCTTTCGGGCCGGTTTTCGCGGGGCGGTATTTGCCGGTGCATTTGCCGGATGTCTTTTGCCGGGCCGGGTGTCTTTTCGGGCTGTCCTTGATAGCGCGTCTTGCGGGGGCTTTAGCAGGGCGGCCTTTAATTGTGCGTCTTGCGGAGGGGGCTTCGCAGAGCCGCTCTTGCCGGGCGTCTTTGGGACTGGCTGATGTTTCCGAACCCAGCGGCAGGGGCGGAACAACGATGCGGCTTTTTGTCCGGCGTGGTTTTGGACCGGGACGGCTTTTGACTGGGTGGTTTTTGTCCGGCGTGGCTTTGGTTCGGGGCGGCGTTGAACCGACATGGCTTCGGGCCGGGCGTTTGCGGATTCCGCGGCGGTCGTATGGCGACGCTACCGGATCTCCTCCCACCCGCAGCGGGCGAGGTCGGCGCAGCTGTTGGCCTTGAAACGTACGCCCTCGGCTTCGAGCAGCTCCCGCTGCCGCGTCCATCCGGGGACGGTGCGGCCTGCGCTGTTGACGACCCGGTGGCAGGGCAGACCCGCCGGGGCTTCGGCGAGCGCGCGGCCCACGCGGCGGGCGTGGTCGGGCATGCCGATCAGCCGGGCGATCTGCTTGTAGCTGACGACTCTGCCGGCGGGGATTTCCGCCACGACGGCGTAAACCTCCGCGTCGAAGTTTTCGGGCATGCGCATGGGGCGTGCCTTGGGCGGATTAGAGTTCGCTCTCCTTCAGACGCTCGGCGTTCTCGGCTACGATCAGGTGGTCGATCACGTCCTGAATGTCGCCGTCCATGAAGGCGGAGAGGTTGTAGATCGTGTAGTTGATGCGGTGGTCGGTGATGCGGCCTTGCGGATAGTTGTAGGTGCGGATCTTGGCCGAACGGTCGCCTGTTGAGACCATCGTCTTGCGCTTCGAGGCGATTTCGTCGAGGTACTTCGAGTATTCGAGGTTGAAGACGCGCGTACGCAGCTCCTCGAACGCCTTGTCGAAGTTCTTCAGCTGGGATTTCTGGTCCTGACACTGCACGACGATGCCCGTCGGGATGTGCGTCAGGCGGATGGCCGAATAGGTCGTATTGACCGACTGGCCGCCGGGGCCGGACGCGCAGAAGATGTCCTTGCGGATGTCGTTCATCGAAATCTCGACGTCGAACTCCTCGGCTTCGGGCAGCACGGCCACCGATGCCGCCGAGGTGTGGACGCGGCCCTGCGTTTCGGTCTGGGGCACGCGCTGCACGCGGTGCACGCCCGACTCGTATTTGAGCGTGCCGTAGACGTTCTGACCCGTGACCTTGAGCACGACCTCCTTGTAGCCGCCCGCGGCGCCGTCCGAGAACGAGGTCATTTCGTAGCGCCAGCCCTTCGATTCGATGTATTTGGTGTACATACGCAGCAGGTCGCCGGCGAAAATGGCCGCTTCGTCGCCGCCTGTGCCGCCGCGGATCTCCATGATGGCGTTCTTCGAGTCCTGCGGATCCTTGGGGATCAGCAGCAGCTTGATCTGCTCCTCCATCTGCTCGATGGCGGGTTCCAGCTCGGTGATCTCCCCGCGCGCCATTTCGCGCATCTCCTCGTCCTTGTCGTTGGCGAGGATGTCCTTGGCTTCGGCGAGGTTGGCCAAAGCCGTGCGGTAACGTTCCGAGGTCTCGATGATCGGTTCCAGCTCCTTGTACTCCTTGTTGAGCTGCACGAACTGCTTGACGTCGGCGATGACTTCGGGGTCGGTGAGTTTCTGTCCCGTCTCCTCGTATTTCAGTTTCAGGCCGTCGAGACGGCTCAAAATGGTGTTGTCTGCCATAAATGTTCGTTTTGTGCGCAAAGATACGCAATAATCGGAAAACGGCAATGCGCCGTCCGAAAAAACGGCGAAAGGGCGTCCGCATGGCGGAACACCCTTTTTGCCGGTCGTGCAGCGGTTATTTGGCGATTCCCTGCAGCCAGTCGAGCACGGTCTGCTGCCACTGCTCCCGGTATTTGAAATTCTTGCGGATGCCCCAGCCGTGGCCGCCCGTCGGGTAGATGTGCATAGAGGCCTTGACGCCGTTGTCCTTCAGTGCGTTGTAGTAGAGCGTGCTGTTTACGGGCGGGACGACGCGGTCGTCGTCCGAAAGCAGCAGCAGGGTGGGCGGGGTTTCGCTGCTCACGCGGTTCTGGAGCGAGTACCATGTGTCGGTCTCCGCGCTGCGCTTGTCGCCCAGCAGGGCGTTGAACGACCCTTGGTGCGCCTTGCCTTTTTCGGCCGTGATGACCGGGTAGAAGAGGATCGAGAAGGCGGGTTTGGTGCGGGCGAGCGTCGAAGCCGAGGCGGCGAGGTGACCGCCTGCCGAGCTGCCCACGATGCCGACCTTGTCCGCCGTGAAGCCCGTGGCTCCCGCTTCGAGTCCCATCATGATGCGAAGGGCCTGCTCAACGTCCTCCAGCGGCACTTCGGGGTGGCCGTTGGGCATGCGGTATTTGAGCACGGCGGCCGTGATGCCGTGTTCGGCGAACCACTGGGCCATTTCATAGCCTTCGTAATCTATGCACAACTTTACGTAACCGCCGCCGGGGCAGATTACGACGGCCTGTCCCGTGGCTTTCTCCGGAGCGGCCGGGAAGATGTAGAGCACCGCTTCCGAAACGTCGGTGAGGCGGTTCTTTTCGGGTTCGCGTTCGGGCGTGGCGATGCCGTTGCCGTGGGGCGCAGTCTTGTTGTCCCAGATTTTCAGCGTGCGGGCCTGTCCGTAGTCTTGTGCCGTTGCGGTGCCTGCCATAAGCAGAAGTGCTGTCAAAGTCGTTGCGATTCGTTTCATGGGCGTGTCGTTTTGGTGCGGATCAGATGATGATGTTGATGATCTTGCCCGGCACGACGATGACCTTTTTCGGGGTTTTGCCTTCGAGCCATTTCTGCGCTTCGGGCAGCGTCACGACGTCGGCCTGCATCTGGGCGGGTGTCAGCGACGTGGCGTACTCTTTCTTGAAGCGGAGTTTGCCGTTGATCGAAACCGGGTATTCGAATGCGCTCTGCGCGAGGTGCTTCTCGTCGTAGACCGGATAGTCGGCCGTGCAGACCGAGGTGGTGTGTCCCAGCGCCGCCCAAAGCTCCTCGGCGATATGGGGCGCGAAGGGGGCGAGCAGCACGGTCAGCGGCTCGATGATCTCGCGCTTGTTGCACTCGCCCAGTTCGTTGAGACAGATCATGAATGCCGAGACCGAAGTGTTGAACGAGAAGTTCTCGATGTCCTCGCTGACCTTCTTGATCGTCTTGTGCAGCGTGCGCAGCTCCTTTTCGTCGGCTTTCTCGTCGGTGACGATCAGCCTGCCGTCGCGGTCGTAGAACAGCCGCCAGAAACGGCGCAGGAACTTGTAGACGCCGTCGATGCCGTTGGTGTCCCACGGCTTGGACTGTTCGAGCGGGCCGAGGAACATCTCGTACATGCGCAGCGTGTCCGCGCCGTAGTTTTCGACGATGTAGTCGGGGTTCACGACGTTGTAGAACGATTTGGACATCTTCTCGATGGCCCAGCCGCAGACGTATTTGCCGTCTTCGAGGATGAATTCGGCGTCCTTGTATTCGGGCATCCACGCGCGGAAGGCGTCGATGTCGAGGATGTCGTTGCGGACGATGTTCACGTCCACGTAGAGCGCCTGCGTCCGGTACTGCTCCTTGAGACCCAGCGAAACGAACTTGTTGGTGCCGACGATGCGGTACACGAAGTTCGAACGGCCCTGAATCATGCCCTGATTGACGAGTTTGCGGAACGGCTCCTCCTCGCATACCACGCCGAGGTCGTAGAGGAACATGTTCCAGAAGCGCGAGTACATGAGGTGTCCCGTGGCGTGCTCGATGCCGCCGACGTAGAGGTCCACGCTGCGCCAGTATTCGTCGGCTTCCCGCCCGACGAGCGCCTGATCGTTGTGCGGGTCCATGTAGCGGAGGTAGTAGGCCGACGATCCGGCGAATCCGGGCATGGTCGAAAGTTCGTAGGGCCAGCCTTCCGGCGTCGCCCACTCCTTGACGCGGGCCAGCGGCGGTTCGCCCTGCTCCGTGGGGCCGAAGTCGGCGACGGGAGGCAGTTCGAGCGGCAGTTTGTCCTCGGCGAGCGGGCAGGCGATGTCGTTCTTGTAGTAGATCGGGAACGGCTCGCCCCAATAGCGCTGGCGCGAGAAGATGGCGTCGCGCAGGCGGTAGTTGATGCGCTTGCGGCCCAATCCGCGCCGTTCGATTTCGTCGAACATGAGACCGATCGCCTCTTTTACATCCTTGCCGTTGAGGAAATCCGAGTTGATTACTTTGCCCGATTTGGCGTCGTACGACTCCTGTGAAATGTCGCCGCCCTCGACTACCGGAACGATCTCCAGCCCGAAGTGGCGGGCGAAGGCGTAGTCGCGCGAGTCGTGCGCCGGAACGGCCATGATGGCGCCCGTGCCGTAGCCTGCCAGCACGTAGTCCGAAATGTAGATCGGAATGGCTTTGCCGGTGAAGGGATTGACGGCGTAAGAGCCTGTAGCCACGCCGCTTACACGTTTCGTCTCGGCGATGCGTTCGCGTTCCGAGCGCTTCTTGGCCTGACAGATGTATTCCTCGACGGCGGCCCGGTTTTCGGGCGTCGTCAGGCTGTCGACCCACTCGTGTTCCGGGGCGATGACCATGAAGGTGACGCCGAAGATCGTGTCGGGGCGGGTGGTGAATATTTCGAGTTTCCGGTCCGAATCCTTGATATCGAAGAAGACCTGAGCGCCTTCGGAGCGGCCGATCCAGTTGCGCTGGATCTCCTTCAGGGAGTCGCTCCATGCGAGTTTGTCCAGTCCGTCGAGCATGCGCTGGGCATAGGCCGTCACGCGCAGAAGCCACTGCTTCATGCGCTTCTGCTCGACCGGATAGCCGCCGCGGACCGAAAGTCCGTCGTGCACTTCGTCGTTGGCCAGCACGGTTCCCAGCTTCGCACACCAGTTTACCATCGTGTCCGCGCGGAACGCAAGGCGGTAGTTCTGCAGCGTCTGCTCCTTCTCGGCCTCCGACATGGCGCGCCACTCTTCGGCCGTGAAGTGCAGTTCCTGCGTGCAGGCGACGTTCAGCCCTTCGGTGCCGTTCCGCTCGAAGGCCGCGGTCAGCTCCTCGATCGGGCGGGCCTGCTGCCTGTCGTTGCAGTAGTAGGAGCCGAACATTTTGAGGAACGCCCACTGCGTCCATTTGTAGTAGCCCGGATCGCAGGTGCGGACTTCGCGGTCCCAGTCGAACGAGAAGCCGATTTTGTCCAATTGCTCGCGGTAGCGGGCGATGTTCTGCTCGGTGGTGACGGCCGGATGCTGGCCCGTCTGGATGGCGTACTGTTCGGCCGGAAGGCCGAAGGCGTCGTAGCCCATCGGATGCAGGACGTTGAAGCCCTTCTGGCGCTTGTAGCGCGAGTAGATGTCCGAGGCGATGTAGCCCAGCGGATGGCCCACATGCAGGCCGGCGCCCGACGGATAGGGGAACATGTCCAGCACATAGAATTTGGGCCGCGACGGATCGGTCTCGACCTTGTAGGTTTTATCCTCCTGCCAGCGGCGCTGCCACTTGGACTCGATCTCCTTGAAATTGTACTCCATGATATAGCTCGGTTCTGATTTGTCGCTTTGTTGCGGATTTCCCGCAAAGATAGGAAAAAATGTTTTACAGGGTGCAAAAGGGTGTGAAAAAAGGCGCTCCTGCGGGGAGCGTCTCCGGGTGCGGCGGCGGATGCGGATTTCCGCAGCCGTTTCGCCGGGTGCGGACGGGCGTTGCCTTGTTGCGGCGGTGTCGTGCTGTGCCGCTGTCGCGCTGCCCTGCTGCTGTTCCGCTGCGTGGAGCTGGGGTGGGCTGCTGTCTTGCTGCGCCGGCGTCGTGCCGGCGCAGAGTGTCGCCGACGCGCCGCGGCGGTCTCTTGCGGGCGGTTAATTGATCAGGATGCTCGTCACTTTGGCGCCGGGGTTGAAATCCTGCGCCGAGATGCGCGGGGTGACGCCGCCGGCGTACGCTTTTCCGAGCTTTTCCCGGCCTTCTTCGCCGAGTCCCGAAACTCTGTATGTCATGCCGTTGAGAGTGATGACGAGCCGGCCGTCGTTGTCGGTCTGGGAGATGCCGCCGTTTTCGAAAAGGTGTTTTACGTCCGTTCCCGGCGCGATGCCGTCCGTCGATCCGACTCCCGGTCCGAAAATTTCGATCGATTCGATTTCGTCGCCGTACGCCCGCGCCTCCATGACCGGCTCCCCGGCCAGCGTGAAGCGCAGCACGGTCTCTCCTGCGGGAGTCCGGTCGGTCGTGAATGCGTCGTAAAGCCCCGGATGCGACGCCGGGATCTGCGCGGCGGACATGGTGAGCAGGACCGGTCCCGCGCCGAGCGGATTGGCCGTGAAAAGGGGCTGGCGGCGGCTGTCGCAGGCCGAAATGCAGAGCGCCGCCAGTGCGAACGCAAAAGTCGTGAGGAGTCGTTTCATGCTTCGTTCGGAATTTTTGCAAATATAGCGAAATCGGCCGGATGGCCGCGATGCCGCGGTCGGTGCGTGCCTACGCCCAGAACGGATGTAAGCCGATGATAAATAGCCGGTTGTCGATTTGTGTATAAGTAAAAAGTTATATGTTTTCTATTTGTATCAGTAAAAAGAATTGCAAAACGGCTGAAATGCAGGAAAACAGCGAAAAAAGATGCTCATATATATTGTAATTCCGAAAAAATGCGTACCTTTGCAGTCCATTTTGGACAATGGAGATAGATTTTTTAACAATTAAAAGGACAGTTTAAGAAATGCCAACTATTCAACAGTTAGTGAGAAACGGTCGAGTTCGCATGGAGGATAAGAGCAAATCTCCGGCACTCGCCGCGTGTCCCCAGCGCCGAGGCGTATGTACCCGCGTGTACACCACGACCCCGAAAAAGCCTAACTCGGCTATGCGTAAGGTAGCACGTGTAAGATTGACCAACGGCAAGGAGGTCAACGCCTATATCCCCGGAGAAGGCCACAACTTGCAGGAGCACTCCATCGTGCTTGTCCGCGGCGGTCGTGTGAAGGACCTCCCCGGTGTACGTTATCACCTCGTGCGCGGCGCGCTCGACTCGGCAGGCGTGGACGGCCGTCGTCAGCGTCGCTCGAAGTACGGTGCAAAACGCCCCAAGGCCGGTAAATAATCACAAGAAACATTAATTTTAGACAATTTTCGAATAAACAATGAGAAAAGCTAAGCCAAAAAAGCGAATTCTACTTCCGGATCCGAAGTTCGGAGACGTGTCCGTGACCCGTTTCGTGAACAACCTTATGCTGGATGGTAAGAAGAGTATTGCCTACACCATTTTCTACGATGCGTTGGAGCTGGTGGGCAAGAAGATGAAGGATGCTGATAAATCTCCGTTGGAAATCTGGAAACAGGCCCTTGAGAACATCACACCCCAAGTCGAAGTGAAATCGAAGCGTATCGGCGGTGCGACGTTCCAAGTTCCGATGGAGGTTCGTCCGGAGCGCAAGATTTCTATTTCCATGAAAAACCTTGTCCTCTATTCCCGCAAGCGCGCCGGCAAGACGATGGCAGATCGACTCTCAGCAGAGATAATGGATGCCTTCAACCAGCAGGGCGCCGCCTTCAAACGCAAGGAGGAGATGCACCGCATGGCCGAGGCCAACAAGGCATTCGCACACTTTAGATTCTAAAAAAGGAGACTGACAGATGGCAACCAGAGATTTAAATTACACTCGCAATATCGGCATCATGGCTCACATCGATGCCGGTAAGACCACCACGTCGGAGCGTATCCTTTTTTACACGGGCAAAACCCACAAGATCGGCGAGACGCACGAAGGCGCTGCCGTTATGGACTGGATGGTTCAGGAGCAGGAGCGCGGTATCACGATCACCTCGGCCGCAACGACCGCATTCTGGAACTACAAGGGCAATCAGTATCAGATCAACCTGATCGACACTCCGGGACACGTGGACTTCACCGTCGAGGTGGAGCGTTCGCTGCGCGTGCTGGACGGCGCCGTTGCGACGTTCTGCGCCGTGGGCGGCGTCGAGCCCCAGTCGGAGACCGTATGGCGTCAGGCCGACAAGTACAACGTCCCCCGTCTGGGTTATGTCAACAAGATGGACCGCACGGGCGCCGACTTCTTGGCCGTGTGCGCGCAGATCAAAGAGCACTTCGGTGCGACGGCCCTGCCGGTCGTTCTTCCCATCGGCGCCGAGGACAAGTTCGAGGGTCTGGTAGACCTTATATATAATAATGCGATCTACTACTACGACGACAAGACCGTGCGCGACAACTTCGAGCTGAAGGAGATTCCCGAATCGATGAAGGCCGAGGCTGCCGAATGGCGCGCCAAGCTCATCGAAGAGGTTGCGGCGACCGACGACGCCCTGATGGAGAAATTCTTCGAGGATCCGGATTCGATCACGGCCGAGGAGCTGCTCGCAGCTATCCGCAAGGCCACGATCTCGATGCAGGTCGTGCCGATGCTCTGCGGTTCGTCGTTCCACAACAAGGGCGTTCAGAAACTGCTCGACTACGTGATGGCTTTCCTGCCTTCGCCGCTCGACGTGCCCGCAGTGACGGGTATCAACCCCAAAACCGAGAAGGAAGAGACGCGTAACGCCTCCGAGGACGATCCGTTCTGCGGTCTGGCGTTCAAGATCGCTACCGACCCGTTCGTAGGCCGTCTGGCTTTCGTGCGCGTTTACTCCGGTAAACTGGACGCAGGTTCCTATGTGCTGGATACCCGCAGCGGCAAGCGCGAGCGTATCAGCCGTATCTACCAGATGCACGCCAACAAGCAGAATCCGATGGAGACCGTCGGCGCCGGCGATATCTGCGCTGCCGTAGGTTTCAAGGAGATTCGCACGGGCGACACGCTCTGCGCCGAGAACGCACCGATCGTTCTGGAGCAGATGACCTTCCCCGAACCGGTGATCGGTCTGGCGGTCGAGCCTAAGACCCAGAAGGACCTCGACAAACTCGGCATCGCGCTGGGTAAGCTGGCCGAGGAAGACCCCACCTTCACGGTGCATACCGACGAGGATTCGGGACAGACCGTCATTAGCGGTATGGGCGAGCTGCACCTCGATATCATCGTAGACCGTCTGCGCCGCGAGTTCGGTGTGGAGATCAACCAAGGCGCTCCTCAGGTCAACTACAAGGAGGCGCTCACCAAGACGGTTCAGCACCGCGAGGTCTTCAAGAAGCAGACCGGCGGTCGCGGTAAGTTCGCCGACATCATCTTCGAGATCGGTCCCGCCGACGAAGGTCAGATCGGACTCACGTTCGTGGATGAGGTCAAGGGCGGTAATATTCCCAAGGAGTTCATTCCTTCTGTTCAGAAAGGTTTTGCTTCGGCGATGGACAACGGCGCTCTGGCCGGCTACAAGATGGACTCGATGAAGGTTACCCTCAAGGACGGTTCGTTCCACCCGGTAGACTCCGACCAGCTCTCGTTCGAGATCGCTGCCCGTAACGGTTACCGCGCAGCTGCTCCCAAGGCCGGTTCGGTGATTCTGGAGCCCATCATGTCCGTGGAGGTCGTGACCCCTGAGGAGAGCATGGGTGATATCATCGGCGACCTGAACAAGCGCCGCGGACAGATCACCGGCATGGAGTCCAAGGGCACGGCTCGCGTCGTGAAGGCCAAGGTTCCCCTGTCGGAAATGTTCGGCTATGTGACCGTGCTCCGTACCATTTCGTCGGGCCGCGCCACTTCGTCCATGGAGTTCTCGCACTTCGAGGAGGTTCCTGCCAACTTGGCCAAGGAGATCATCGAGAAAGCGAGTGGTAAACGTAAGGATATAGAATAAGAAAACATATGAACCAGAAGATTAGAATCAAGTTAAAGTCATTCGATCACAATCTCGTGGACAAATCGGCCGAGAAGATTGTGAAGACTGTGAAGAGCACGGGCGCCGTTGTGAGCGGTCCTGTGCCCCTTCCCACGCACAAGCAGATTTTCACGGTGAACCGCTCGACTTTCGTCAACAAGAAAGCCCGCGAGCAGTTCCAGCTCTGCACCTTCAAGCGCATCCTCGACATCTATTCGTCGACGCCCAAAACGATCGACGCGCTGATGAAACTGGAGCTTCCCTCAGGTGTGGAGGTCGAAATCAAGGTGTGATAACGGAAGGCTTGTACCTGTTGAGTATAGCAACGAAAGATCACTTTATTTATAACAAACAATCGACAACAAATGTCAGGACTTATTGGAAAGAAAATCGGAATGACTTCCGTTTACAGTGCCGAGGGTAAGAATATACCATGCACTGTCATTGAGGCTGGTCCGTGCGTTGTTACGCAAATCAAGACCGTGGAGAAGGACACCTACGAAGCGGTACAGATTGCCTATGACGAGAAAAGTGAAAAGCACACCAGCAGCAGTTTGTTAGGACACTTCAAGAAAGCCGGCACTACCCCTAAGCGCAAAATGGCTGAATTCAAGGGTATGCCCGAAGTGAATCTCGGCGACACGCTTACCGTGGAACTCTTCTCGGAAGAGGACTGGGTGGACGTGACCGGGATATCGAAAGGTAAAGGCTTCCAAGGCGTTGTGAAGCGTCACGGTTTCGGCGGCGTGGGCGGACAGACCCACGGTCAGCACAACCGTCAGCGCAAACCCGGTTCGCTGGGCGCATCGTCCTATCCCTCGCGCGTCTTCAAGGGCAAGCGCTTGCCCGGCCAGATGGGCGGTGAGCAGGTCAAGGTTTTGAACCTGCGCGTATTGAAAGTTATTCCTGAGAGCAACCTTATCCTCGTGAAAGGTTCGATTCCGGGAGCAAAGGGTGCTTATTTAACAATTGAGAAGTAGTATGGAATTAGCTGTTTTAAACACACAAGGAAAAGAAACGGGTCGTAAGGTAGTTCTTTCGGACGCCGTCTTCGGCGTGGAGGCTAATGACCACGCTATCTACCTCGACGTGAAGCAGTATCTTGCTGATCAGCGTCAGGGCACGCACAAGTCGAAGCAGCGCAACGAAGTCGCCGGCTCGACGCGCAAGCTCAAGCGTCAGAAAGGCACCGGCGGCGCCCGTTGCGGCAGCATCAAGTCTCCGCTGTTTCCGGGCGGCGGCCGTATCTTCGGTCCCCAGCCCCGCGATTACAGCTTCAAGCTCAACAAGAAGCTCAAGCAGCTCGCTCGTCGCAGCGCTTTGACCTACAAGGCTCAGGCAGGTGCGATCAGCGTCGTGGAAACCCTCTCGCTGGATGCTCCCAAGACCAAGGCTGTCGTGGCTTTGGCCGACGCACTGAAAGTTGCAGACAAGAAAGTGCTGCTGGTTCTCCCGGAGTCCAACGCCAATCTTCAGCTTTCGTGCCGCAACCTGCCTTACGTACAGCCCGTGCTGGCTCAGAACGTCTGCACCTACGACGTGATGAACGCATCGGCGATCGTGATGGTGGAAGGTGCCGAGAATGTTTTGAATACGATGTTAGCTTAAAAACGCAAGACACACAATGGAAATTATTATTAAGCCGGTTTTGACCGAAAAAATGACGATTCAGGGCGAAAAGTTGAATCGCTACGGTTTTATCGTTGACGTGAGGGCTAACAAGCTGCAGATTCGCAATGCCGTAGAGCAGATGTACAACGTCGTCGTGACGAATGTGAACACCGTGAACTACATGGGCAAACTCAAGAGCCGCTTTACCAAAGCCGGGCTTCTGGAGGGTCGCGCTAACAACTTCAAGAAGGCTATCGTCACCTTGAAGGACGGAGATAAGATAGATTTTTACAGTAATATCTAACGAAGATGGCAGTAAAAAAATTCAAACCCGTTACTCCGGGTACAAGACATAAGATCATCGGTACGTTCGACGAAATCACGACGAATAAGCCTGAGAAATCGTTGCTCAGCCCCCAGAAGAATTCGGGCGGACGCAACAATTCCGGTAAGATGACGGTCCGCTATATCGGCGGCGGTAACAAGCAGATGTATCGTAACATCGACTTCAAACGCACCAAGGACGGCATCGCTGCAACTGTAAAAACTATCGAGTACGATCCCAATCGTACCGCACGTATTGCACTTCTGGTATATGCCGACGGTGAGAAGAGCTACATCATCGCACCGAACGGACTCCAAGTGGGTCAGACCGTGGTAAGCGGCGCAGGCGTCGCTCCCGAAGTCGGAAACACGCTCTTCCTGAGCGAGATTCCGCTGGGTACGGTCATCCACAATATCGAACTCTACCCCGGTCAGGGAGCCGCGATGGCTCGCTCCGCCGGTTCTTACGCCCAGCTGCTGGCTCGTGAGGGCAAATTCGCCATCATCAAGCTGCCTTCGGGCGAGACTCGTATGGTACTCGTAACTTGCCGCGCTACGGTGGGTGTCGTGTCGAACGTCGACCACAGCCTCGAAAGCTCGGGCAAGGCAGGACGCGAGCGTTGGCTCGGCCGCCGTCCGCGCAACCGCGGTGTCGTCATGAACCCGGTGGATCACCCGATGGGTGGTGGCGAAGGCCGTGCGTCGGGTGGTCACCCGCGTTCGCGCAAGGGTCTGCTTGCCAAGGGTTATAAGACTCGTAACCCGAAGAAGACGACCTCGAAGTTTATTATTTCCAAGAAGAAAAAATAATTAAATAAGA
>ERZ827458.107-NODE-107-length-149139-cov-8.484633_pt1 | contig 149139 bp, 137 predicted proteins | sample MGYA00519706_ERZ827458 | MGnify/ENA primary metagenome ERZ827458 (study PRJEB31778, sample SAMEA3449309) | human gut metagenome | biome: human gut; feature: human-associated habitat; material: faeces | place: United Kingdom | collected 2010/2012 ... | reverse complement strand
TGATTTTCTTTTTCTGATAGCGAAAATACAAAGCTGTGCCGACGGGTACGGCTTTGTATCAAGATTCTTTGAACATAAAAAAACACCCCATCGCAAATAAATGCAATGGGGCTTTCTATCTGGAGCTAATACCCGGATTCGAACCGGGGACCTCATCCTTACCAAGGATGTGCTCTGCCGACTGAGCCATATTAGCAAACTCCTGACGGTTATTAATTATATCATACCATATCGACTTTGTCAAGGAAAATTTTCGAATTTTTAACTTCAATACACCGTAACGGTTTTATCAACGGTCAATATGCCGTAAAAATCAAACAAACCGCATTGTTGTGCGGTTTGTAGCTGTGGGAGGACTATAAAATAGATTTTTTCGCCTTTTTGGGGGTAGTATTTGTTCCCTTACGAAAAATCCTGAGCTTTCAAGGTTAGGGGCAGCGGTGAGCCGCTGTCATTCGGTCAGCGGCTGCACCGATTTAAGACCGTCTTTGAATATTACGGTAATCTGTTCTTTGGAATCCACCACTACGCATTCGAGCAGTTGACGGACGATTTGGTCATCGTATTCCATCGGACGGTTTTTTATGCCGTCCAGTATTGTATAGATATCATCGAGTCGGGATTTTGCGTTTTCTCGCCGTTGCTCAGCGTCGGCTATGTTGTCGAGCTGCTGTTGCAGGCGGCTTTTTTCGTTCATGAGCCGAGTTGCAGTTTCCTCGTCAAAGGCTTCGATGGTGTCGGTGGACACTCGGTCGAGCATTTTTTTGAATTCTGCGTCGATTTCGGCGATCCGTATCTGTAGGTCGATGCTGTTATCCTCGCTCTTTTCTCCCGCCAAGCCTATGCCGATGTGCATCTTCAGTGTTCGCAATACCTCAGCATTTTGGTTGGCTGTTTCCATGATCGCCGCCATCACAGCCCGTTGCAGTACGCTTTCCTCTACGGAGGGTGAATTATGACAGTATTTCTTGGCATATTCAATGCGGTTGATGCATCGCCACACGATTTTCTTTTTACCGCTTGCCGTCCATGTGCATCGGCGGTAGGCGGACTTGCATTCACCGCAGACGAGCAGTTCTGTCAGAGCGTATTTGCTTGAGTATTTGCCTTGCTCGGTCTTGGCTTTTCGGCTGATCTTGCGTTTGCCGGAGCGCCTTGCGAGTTCCTCCTGAACTCTGCCGAAGGTAGCCGAGTCGATGATGGCAGGGTGACTATTCTCTACATAGTATTTCGGGCGTTCGCCGTTATTTACTCTGACCTTCTTGCTAATGCAGTCGGTGATGTAGGTCTTATTGATGATGGCATCGCCTTTGTATCTCTCGTTGGAGAGAATGGACTGTATCGTGGAAAACTGCCACTCTGCTTTTCCCGTCGGGCTTTTGATGCCCTTTTCTTCAAGTAGTTTGGCAATTCCTTTTAAGCTGTCGCCTGCGAGGAAGCGGTCATATATAAGGCGGATCGTTTCGGCTTCTTCGGGGACGATTTCGGGTTGTCCGTCCTCGCCCTTGCGGTAGCCGAGGAAGTTCTTGTATCTGAATACTACTTTGCCTTCACGGGCGGCCTGCGCCTTGCCCCATTTAATGTTGGCGCTGATATTTTCCGATTCGCTTTGCGCAATGCTGCCGTAGATGGTAATGTAAAACTCGGCACCGGGCTGATTGCTGTGGATGCCCTGCTCCTCGAAGTACACATCGACACCGAGGTCATTGAGCAGTCGGACATACTTCAAGCAGTCCACCGTGTTCCGCGCGAACCGGGCAATGGATTTCGTGATGATCATGTCGATTTTCCCTTGCTTGCAGCGGCGGATCATACGGTTGAATTCATCTCGGTTTTTCACGCTTGTGCCGGAGATGCCCTTGTCGGCGTAGATACCTTCAAGCGTCCATCCGTTTTCGGAATTGATGCGTTCGGTATAGTGTTCCACCTGATTTTCATAACTGTTGAGCTGTTCCTCCTGCTTAGTGGAAACGCGGCAGTATGCCGCCACCCGCAGGACTCGGTAATGGGTTTTCACGCTCTCTCTGACCGATATTGTCGGTTCGATTATCCGCACCACTCTCGGCGGGGATACAACAGTCTGTTCCATTGTCTGACTCCTTTCGTATGATCTGTCCGTTCAGCAGTATGATGTCTGCCGTTTTATCGGTGTATAGGCGTATTTCGCTGACCGCGCGGTTCAGCCGCTCGGCGATGTCTGCCGTACTGCCAAGTTCGGCTTTCAGCCTTTGTACGGCGCAGCACCCGTTGCCGAGTTCTTTATATTTCCGGGCGAGGCATTTCGTCATTTTGCTTCGCAACACAGCCTTGTCTATTTCCGCCATGTCAAGCATTCGGCTGATCTCGTTATTCAGCCGTATTACCTCGGGGCTCGGTTCGTAGGGTGTTTCGGCAGGCAATGTGATACTGTCGGCGGTTACCGTGCCGAGAAGGTCGGCGAGTGCGGTCAGCAGTTCGGCATCGGATATCTCGATCCGCAGACGGCAATCCTTGTTTTCGCAAGTCCAGCGCTCTTGGCATTTGCATCGGCTGTCGTGTCGGCGACGCATTCGGTCGCCGCAGCTTGGGCATCGGACGGGGACGGTCAGCTTGAATATCTCCTGTGCTTTGTTCGTGTTCTTTTGTGTGTTGCGCCCATGCTTCGTTTTCTGCATTTTCTCATAGGTCGCTTGGTCGATGATCGGCGGATACACCTCTGTACCGAGATATTTTGCGTTGTCAATGAGATGCTTGAGCCGCCCCTTGTTCCAACCGGTAACGCCGTCCCTGTATTCGATTTTTTCTCTGTTCAGCTGCTCGGCTATGGTCAGCATTGAGGAGCCGTCAAGGTAGGCGGCATATATCCGCTTCAGCACTTTGCTTTCCTGCGGTTCTGTGACGATAACGCCGTTTTTACGGCAGTAGCCGTAAGGCAGGGTTCTGTTTTTCATTCGGTTCTCACCGTCCTTTCTTGGGGATTTGCTCGGTCAGTGCAATGCCGCCGATGAGCTTGAAGGTAAGTTGTTCGCTGCTGTTCACCGTGATGCTCTCGACGATTTCGTCAAACAGCCCGTTGTCAAACTCGACGGTCGGCTCGTATTCATCGAGGATGCCGTTTAAGTCTTTGAGAGTGGCGAGTAATTGGTCGTCCTCATCCTCGGTGAGCTTTTGCCGCCGTTCGATGCGCAGCTCGGTGAGGCGGTTGCCGATCTCCGAAGTCTGCATGGCGTAATCGGCGGCGTTCATAGCGCCGCTTGTGTGCAGCCTTGCTATGATATGGTTCTTTGCACCGAGGTCGGCGATTTCTTTGGCTATCTGCCGTATGCGCTCCTGATTGCGGCTTGTGCGGTCCTGCATGGTTTCCATTTGGTGGATCAGCGTACCGAGCAGTTCGGCTCGGTAGGTTTTCAGCTTGATAACCATATCGGTGAATATATCGTATACGATATCCTCACGCACATGGCGGTGTTGACAGTCGGTTGCACCGGACGAGCGGCAGGAGCCTATCCAATGCGCCTTGCCGTTTACCACCTGATGTCGGAAGGCTCTGCCGCATTCGGGACAGCGCAGCTTTCCGGTCAGCGGATAGGACTTTCTTTTGCATCTTTCCGTTTTCCGTGAGCGCAGCAGGTTCTGCGCCGCCTGAAAGGTTTCTCGGCTGACGATGGCAGGGTTGCTGTTCTCCACATAGTATTGCGGCAGCCGTCCGTCGTTTTTCATTTTCCGAAACGGCAGGGTTTCGGTGGTGTAGCTCTTTTGCAGGAGCGCATCTCCCATATAGCGTTCATTGTTCAACACATAGTTGATCGAACTCGGCAGCCATTTTTCGTAGCCGTGCTTCCGCGGTATGCCGTCCTCATTTAGCATTTTTGCAATGGCAAGCGTACCGTATCCTTGGAGGTATAGGTCGAATATGCGCCGAATGACCGCCGCCTCCGTTTCGTTGATTACGAGCTCGCCGTCCTTGAGGTCGAAGCCGTAAGCCGGACAGGTGCAATTGAAGTCACCGGACTGCATCCGTTTTTGATAGCTCCAACGCAAATTCCCCGATATGTTCACACTTTCTTGCTGTGCGGCCATACCGGGGAATGTTACGATCATTTCCATATTCAGTTTTTCGGTGTCGATGCCCTGTTCCTCGAAATACACGCTCACGCCGATCTCTTTGCACATCCGCAGCAGTACGAGCAGCTCCTCGGTGTTCCGTGCCAATCGGGAAACCGATTTGACGATGATGCGGTCGACCTTGCCTTTCCTGCAGTCGGCTATCAGCCGATTCAGCTCGTCCCGCTTTTTCATCTCGGTTCCCGTGATGCCCTCATCGGCATAAATGTCGACAAGCTGATATTCGGGATGCTTCTTGGCATAGTCGCTGTAGTAGCGGATCTGTGCGGCGAAGGAGTGGAGCTGGTCGGTAGAGTCACTCGACACCCGGCAGTATGGGGCTAACCGAAGCCGTTCGGCTGTCTGCTTCTTTGTGCTTGTGATTTCAGTAATGTTCATGTCTTTCTCCTTTCCGCAAGGGGTCACCTTGCTGTTATTCGCCTTTTGGCACGACACACCATACCACAATAGTTCGAATACTTCCAGCGGTTTTTCGCAAAAACTTGAGAATTAAGATTTCAGACATAAATAAGATCAGCACCGTAATGTTCGGCACTGATCTGAGTGATTCTTTCGTATTCATCCTCGGTGATGAGCTGCATGGCGAGGAGCATTTTTAATAGGTTTACACTGTAAGCGAATGATGTATTGTTGATGTCGGTTCTTTTATCCATTGAGCAGTTCCTCCAGGTATTTGATGCCGAGGCTCACTACAATGGCACGGTCAACGGCGGCAAGGGTCTTGCTGTCGAGCCTGCCGATGTATTCGCCGAGCCTCTCTTTGTCTATCGTCCTGATTTGTTCGAGCAGGACGGTGGATTCGGTTTTAAGCCCTTTCGCCATGATTTTCACATGGGTGGGCAGAGCCGCTTTTGTCTTTCTGCCTGTGATCGCCGCCACGATGGTGGTGGGGCTGTGCCTGTTGCCGATATCATTCTGTAAAATCAAGGACGGGCGCGTTCCGCCTTGCTCACTGCCGAAGCCTGTACCGAAGTCAACGGCATAGATTTCACCTCGTTTGATCTCTTTCATATTAGCCTCCGTTTTAAGTAAAAGGCGGTCGAGTGCTTTTGGGCAAACGACCGCCTTGTGTTTTGTATCAATCGTTCTTGGTTCTGTCCGTATTTGTCCACGACGCCCCGAACAAGGGAACGCATCCTCCGGCAATGCATTTTGCCTCATGGGAATCTCACCCCTCCCAGGATCTCTGCGAGGTGCTCTCATTGGTTGCGACGGCTCACGGCGCTTTTTCGTGCCGCTTCAACGCTCGACCTGTGACTGAGCACAAGTATCATTATTGCTTCTGCCTGTCATGGCCTTCGGTGCGGATGCGCCGCATCGTCCGACTCAAAAGGTCGTGTGGCTCATCGGCTCTCGCCGACGGCAGAAGGAAGGTAAAGAATGCGCTGTACTATTCGGTTTTCAAAGAACGGGCGGAGGCTATTGAGAAAGCCCCCTCACTTTTCATGGTAAAAAGCGAGGGGGCTGAGCGGATTTATTTTTAACTTTCTAAAAGTTTTTTGAGTTTGGCAATAATCCGCCGCTTGCGATCATTGATGGTTTTTTGAGGAATTCCGGTTTCCTCCGAAACTTTGCGTTCTGATTTTCTTTCAAAATACAGAGCGTGAATCAAGAATTTCTCATCTTGGTTCAGCAATTGCAAAGACTGACGGAGCTTGTCCGTCATAATGCTTTCCACTACGGTGTCGCATACATCCGGCTGCTCTGCTATGAGAATATCCTCGCCGTTAAATTCATCGGTGGTCAGAGCGTTGTAGGAAACATCGCCGTTTCTTGATGCGCGTCTGTCAATATAGATTTGACGATTCCGCTGACGGTAATATTCCTCATAATCCTCTTTGGATACCTCCATCAGACTGCCGTATAAGGGCAAGAACAGCTTGTCCGCATATAACGGGCAGATTTGCTCACGGTGGCAGAATTCCTCATAGGTCAGTTCCGTGTACTCGCCGTTTTCTATGATATAAACCGCTTTGGGTTCTTTTTTCACTGTTATGTACCTCCGTTCAATCGTTTTTTGATAGGTCAAAAACGATTGATACGGAGGGCTTCGACAGCCTACCGCAAACTTCGACAGTACGCCGCCGTTTATACAAACGCAGAAAGCCAAGCCACTTTGAAATTCCGAAATAACAGATTTATCGTTGGTCTTTTGCAGATATCGTATGGAATTCTGTTGACCGCAGAGGTCAAAAAAATATAGGTGTCTGTGTGTTTGCGCAAAGACAGCCTTTGCTATTTCAACACCTGTTTCTTTCCTGTATTCTTTTTCATTCTTTCACCTTGTCGCTTGAAAACGGCAGGGCGCCGCTTTTTATGGCACTGCGTTGTGTTGAGCTTCGTCAATTGATTCTGCAAGGCTAAACATCGTGGTCACCTCCTGTTACGGTATTCGGGGAAACAAAAAAGCGACTGCGCTATGCTTTAAGGCATAGTACAGCCGCATGAGGGCGTGCATATAAAAACCGTTTTGTTAAGACGGCCTTGGGTGTTGCGTTTCGCTTATGTACATGATTGTTAGGGGCTTCTCCTTGTTTTCATATTTACCTCGCTGTATTTGGTATCTGTTGATATCAGTGTATCCGCTGCCGGGGCAAAAGTGAAGAGTGCATAAGTGTGATATACGCAGTATACATGGAATCCGGCAAAAAATTGTTGGGTTATGACCGAGACATTGCTTATTTCTCAAAAACAGTCGCCAAGGAAAGAAATACGGCACAGCGGTTTTTATGCCCTCTGTGCCGTATTTGCGATGTTTCCGTGATGGATCGTTAATTATTACTTATCTTTGATTATTTGACGGAATGTCTTTTCCTCTTATCAAATACCGTTACACCTGTCAGAACACCGCCGCTGATAGCCGGTGGTCTTGCATCCTTTTAAATTCGAACAATCATCCGAATTAAATTAGTTTTTTCTTCCTTACAATCGCCGCAACAAGCGAAACAATATTCCAAAGAAGAGACACTCCGGAAAGAGAAACTGCTGCGGTTGCAAGAGGCTTGGAAACACTGACTTTATCGCTGATCGCGGAAATGTTGCCGGCGTTCAGCGTTGTGTTGTCGGTCAGGGTTATTATCAGGTCTCCACCGTCGTCAATGCGGCATCCTTTAATACCGAGACCGTCTTTTCCGTCCTTGCCATCTTTGCCATTGGTACCATCTTTACCATTGACACCATCTTTCCCGTCCGTTCCGACGATTTTTCCGAGATTGGTTATAACTCCGTCGGTAAAAGTGAGGATAAGATTACCGTCTGCGTCGATATGAGCGGACTTGATTCCGGTACCGTTAATGCCGTTGGTTCCTGCAGTACCGGCTTCGCCCTTTGCACCGACTACTTTCCCGAGGTTATGCACAGTGTCGTCGGTAAGGGTGATGATTAGATTGCCGTTTTCATCGATTTCGGTGGTTTTTACACCGACTCCGACATTGCCCGTATCGCCCTTGTCACCTTTATCTCCGGTCACCCGTCCGGCATTGTGTACGGTCTCATCGGTAAGAGTGATAATCAAATTGCCGCTTTCATCAATCATAACGGATTTAACACCAACGCCATTCACGCCCTGTTCGCCTTTATCTCCGACTACCTTTCCGAGGTTATGCACGCTGTTGTCTGTAAGTGTTATGACCAGATTTCCGTTTTCATCAATTGCGACGGATTTAACTCCTACTCCTGCGGCACCGGGAACACCTTGTTCGCCCTGACTTCCGTTATCTCCGATCACTTTCCCGAGGTTATGCACGCTGTTGTCTGTAAGTGTTATGACCAGATTTCCGTTTTCATCAATTGCGACGGATTTAACTCCTACTCCTGCGGCACCGGGAACACCTTGTTCGCCCTGACTTCCGTTATCTCCGGTGACCTTTCCGAGGTTTAACACCGTGTCGTCGGTAAGAGTAATAATGAGGTTTCCGCTTTCGTCAATAATTGCTGATTTGATTCCGATGCCGGTATCACCCTTGTCGCCTTTTACATTTTCAACGATTACGGAAAGAAGGGTGTCTCCGTCCACCGTAAAGGAAACTTCGGTCTTGTTGGTTTCGGGACTGAATTCGCCGCCGATGTACCAGCCTTTGAGGATATATGACGGCTCAAGCACGATACTCGCAACAAGAATTGTGCCTTCACGAATTTTACTGCCGCTTGTGATTTTTTCATTTTTGCTGCGCACTGTCAGCACACAGCCCTCAATCATTGTCGGGAAGGTGACGGTGTATTCCGGAATTTCCTCTACCGCCACACGGATATGCGTTTCCATCTTGATTCTGCCGGTCTTGTAGGTATAGCTCCCGTCGCCGTTATCGGACCAGCTCTCTGTGTCGGCAAGACGGTATCCATCCTTCGGCTTGACGGTTACGGTGATTTCATCGCCGAAATTGACCTTTTGACCGCTTTCAAAATCCGATGTCCCGTTTTTAACGGTAATTTCGGCGTTCTTATTCGGCATATCAACTGTGACCGTATATTTTTCGATCTCCGTAAAGTATACCTTGATATCGGTTTGGGTATCAACGGTGAGCTCATACTCGTACATATCGTAAAGCCTGTTATCTGTTATTACCGTGTCGGGAATTCCGTTTTTGGTGATAACGAGCTTTTGCACCCTATAGCCTTCTGCCGCCTGAGCGATGAAGTTGATTTTCGTTCCCACGGGAACAGCGGTACCGGACTGATAGGTCTGCTTTGTTGCCGCCATACCGGTTTCGTTGCCGCTTGCAACGGAATAGGTCAGCTTCACGGGTCTGTCGGTTTCGGAAACTCTTTCAAATTCCGCTTCGACGGTGTATCTTGTTGAGCCAAGGGTAAGCGTGTAGGTATTTGAGCCTGCCGCGTTAACAATATCCGTATTGTTTTCGGCATCTGTTATTTTCCACGACTTCAGTGTATAGCCGTTTTGCGGAACGGCGGTAAATGTTACATCGCCGGTCACCGTGCCGCCCGGAGCAGGCAGATCTGTTTCACCGACCTTTGCGGTAACTGTTCCGAGAAGGTCTTCGCCGTTCTTATATTCGCCGACAAAGATGACCTCAGCCGAATCGAATGTTTTTCGTGTGGATACGAATATGTTAGCTTCGCCGCCCAGTGCAAACGCACACTCTATGTTGCCGTTGAGGTCGGGTCTGAATACAGTCTCTTCTCCGCCGTTATCAAGAGTCAGCGACACAAGTTCAAAGTGCCGGTTCTTTGGCGAAACTCTGATTTTAATAATATCGCTTTCATTGATCTCATCGCCCGATTTAATATTAACATTGCCGAGGTGCCGCACACTGATATCGGCGGCTTTCTCGTTGTCGATTTTATAGTTGACCTTATAGTCTCTCTTTGCTGTTGTTATGGTTGCAGAGTTTGACCAGGCACTTTCCTTATCCTTTCCGTCTACCTTGCAAACGGTTGTAAGCACATATTCGTACTCTGTATTGGTTTTAAGTCCGGAAATGTCATAAGAGGTCGTGCCGACAGGAATAAGATTTGAAATCCTGTTATATTCACCGTTTTCAACTTGATAAAGATAGTAGCCCTCCGCATCCGGCCAGCCGGGAGTTTTATCGGGCTGCGACCAAGTAAGGCGTATCTCGTCTTCGTCAAGCAGTTCTGCCTCAAGGTCGACCACTGCCGGTGAAGGAGCACTGAGATTTGTCAAGTTATAGCCTATAAAGATGGTCTTGTTGTTTTCATCGCCGTAAAGGTGTCGGAACCACTGACCGAGCGTCCAGTCAAAGGTATATTGCGTGTATACGTTTTGAGGGATTCCGTTTGAGGCAAGATCCGGACCGTCGATATCATTGACCACGCCGGTACAGCCTTCGGACGATGTCGTTGTGGTGGATACGCCCGAGCCGTTGCTGTAGTTAAGGCTTGTTTCAAACCCCACATCGTGCGAGAATAGGATACCGTCGCCGAACACGCCGTAGCTGATGGAGAAGTTGAAATAAAAACCGTGCGACATTTCTTCGGAAACGGATTTTATATTGCTTTTTTGCCACGAAACCTCGTTAAGACCGCCGTTATGTCCGAGTCGAATGGCGAGCTTACTGAGCTGCTCTGCACCCAAATGGCTGTAAACGCCCCAGCCGAGCTGATTGTACATAAACGGGTTGCCCTCGTTTCCGTCAAGCCAGTTTGCCGCTTTATCTATTTTTACCAAGGGATAATAGTATTTTTTATCTTTGTCTGTTTTATCCGATTCCCTTATGACGGCATGATAGTTCTTGTTATTCATATAACCGTTATACTCATCAACAAAGCCGTTGTAGTCGTCAACGCTCAGCTGTTGATATACCGGCTGCTGCGGAATGGAAAGCGTTATGGCGGTATCTCCCGACCATTTGCCGTTTTCGTCCAGTATCTCATAGGCGTAGATAAATACAGGCGTTCTGGACACAAGCACCGTGTTGTACGCCCGTGCCTTAACCGTCAGGGAATATTCCTTCTGCAGAGCCGTGGAATAGGTTTTGCTCCATTCAAGCGAATAGCCTGCCGAGATGTTCACCTCAACGGGGGCGAGAAGCCCTCCGTAAGAGTAAGACATTCCGACGCTGAAGGAAACATTGTTCGATGAGGACTGCTCCAACTCGAAACTCTCTGTGATTGTATATGCGGTTTCGTTTTCGCCGGAGTCACTCAGCGCGGAGAAATACGGCGCAGCCTGTATGACTGCCTTGACCTCCGGGTCGCTGTAGGCATAGCTTACGCCCTTATATTTGGCTATAACACCGTCCTGGTTTCTGTCGCAGGCGGTGAGAAGTACCTGAGCCGTACAGCCGTAGTAATCACCGTACGCTTCGTTCGGACTCCAGTATGACAATGTCAGGTCAAAGCCGTTTGCCGCCTCATAGCTGTCGCTTGTATCCGGATAGGTTGCGGAAATCATACCCTTGCTGAAGGAATATTTATCCTCGTTACCGGTTTCGGCAGAGGTTACAAACACAATCTGCTCACGTCCTGCATTGTTGCCGTCAAAGTTTCCGACGGCAACCGAGCGGAAGAATTCTGTCTTACCGCCGATCTCGCCCTCAAACCAGAAGTTGTTTGTGCTGCCGTTTGAGTTTGTGCGGAAAGAATATTCGTTTGAAGTGAGCTTGTAAAGTTCTCCGGTCTGGGCATTATAGTTGTACAGCGTGCCGTTGATAAAGACGAAATCTGCGGCGCTCGCACCGTTAAAAGCAACAGCCTCTACCGCTAAAGGCGAAACAACTTCTTTAGTTCTGGAACCGGCCTTCGTCCAACCGTTGGAAGCCATCACCTTATATTCGGATTGTACAAAGCCTCTGTTTCCGTTATTAAGGAGCGTTGTATATGCAATTTCGGATGAAGAAGTCGATGCAACAGACCAAGTGATACCAGCGACACTGGCACGTAAGCCCGCAACAAGGATATCTTCATATCCGTCGTTGTTGAAGTCTCCTGCCGTGATGCTGCAGGCGTTCATGCTGTTACTATTAAAAACAACATTATTTCGGACTTCTCCCTCCGGGCAAACATAGAATTTTTCATCGGCGTCGCCGTCCACAAACGAGGAGCCTCCGCCGGAAGAACTACCGCCGGCTTTTCCATATTTAATTTTTACCTGAGGACGATATAAATTCAAATTGCGACTGTTTACATTGTTTATGAAGAAATAGGACAGCACGGCGATGTCATCGATTTGGTCGCCGTTAAAATCGCCCACCACCATATCTACGCCCAGCTTATGAAATCGGTTGTCAAAGGTTGGGCCAGAGTTTCCACCCATGCTGTCACCATTTGCCCCTGGGTCCGTGGGACTTCCAACAGTGGTGTGATATAATTTTTTGTAGGAGTCATGAAGCATATCATTGCCGAAGCCGAGTTTTTTGCCTTCTCCCATAATGCTTGTGTTATTTAATAATACAAAGCTGTTTTTGCCGGTAAAGGAATATTCATACAGAAAGCAGCCGACAAAAGGTTCGTAATCAAAAGTCTGCATCAAACCTGTCGAGCGTTTTGTGTGCGGAACATAGATGATCAGCGTGTCCTTGCCGTCTCCGTCAAAGTCGCCTGCGGTAATGTTCAGATAGGCGTTGGTTTCAAGGTTTAGAGCACGAATAAGGCCTTTGTTGTCAAACATCCAGTTCATTTCGCCGACCCACTGTTTGCCTTTATATTCTCCCGTTCTTGTATCATATATATGAAGATAGACCTGCTTGTCCGACTTATCAAGACCTACATAGGCAACATGGTCTCTCCTGCCTGAGCCGAACGGGTCAAAGGAAACGGACTGGACAAACGCATAGTACGTCTGAAGCGCACTGATGTCCATATTGGGCAGAGAGGCATCGGAAGCGGTTCCTTTTTTGGAAATAAAGTTCTTGAGAGACTCCGGGGTTCCTACATCCGCAATTTTGCCTGTTGCGGACGTGCCGTATGTCTCAAAATAAAGCAGTTCGTTTTTTTCAACCATTGCAAAGGGACGGCCGACATCATACCCGTAAGGGTTGGTTGTATTGTCAAAGCCAGCGGGTTTTGTGTTTTTCATCAGAGTATTAGCGGCATCCGATGAAAACTGAGGCTCACTCGGGTCGGCGGCAAAGACCGACAGGGGCAGACATACTGCGATCATTATGACCGACAGCAGCGCGCATAGCGAGCGCTTCAGAATGAGTTTTTTGTACATAGAGAGTCCTCCTTTTCTTTTCACGGGGGAAAGATTGTTTTCGGGCGGGGATTTGACGCAGCAAATCATAAAGTATTCTGTTATACTTCCTCTCTTACATTATATCAAATTATGTCGGCCTCTGTCGTGTCGTTTACGCTGTATATCGGTTGTTTACGCTGTAGACGGGGTGAAACGTGAAATATCTCTTGCAAAACGAGAAAAAAGCCAGTAAAATAATGATGAAAAGTTCGGCGCTCCGAGTTATGAAGTTGAATGGAAAGGAATGAAATTTCGAATATGAAACGCTGCCTGCAGGTTGTTTGTACTGCCGTTTTTATACTGCTTTGTTTGGGGACAATGCGTTTTCTGCAGTTTTTTATTAAGACGGACATGTCGATTCGCTATATTGATTGGCAGTCTTCTGTCAAAATTGAGACAGACGGCTCCGAAAGTTCGTTGGATTATACCGTTATGCCTCAAACAGGGGAGAGTTTTCGGCTTGAAACTGTTTTTCCGCCGACAGAGGAAAACGGGAATCTGGTGTTTGAAACGGCAGGGTTGGAGCTTACGGTTTGTATCAACGGAGTTGAGGTATGGCACTCCTCGTCCGCTGTCCCTGCAGGGGCAGCAGGACAGACACAGGCAGTAATTCCTATGCCGAGAAATGAAGAATGCCATGTCACAATGACATGTGTAGTTAAAAGTACAACCAGCTTGGTGTTTCCTCCGGCTGCTCGCTTTGTACCGGTAGAATACGATGCGACTGAGAGCTATGCATATGCTAATTTTTACGGAATTCCCGCCGGCGTAACCGCAGCAATTTCACTTCTTGTGGTGGGTATATTTCTTTTGGGAGTTGCACACAAAAAGCCCGACTGGAGTCTGATTCCGCTGCTTCTTGCGGCTGCCGGTCTTACGGCACAGTGGATTACAAAGGGAATGGGCTATTTCTTCCTTAATAACCGGTTGGTCGATTTTCTTATCCGCCGGGAGGTTGGCTTCTTCTTTATACTGTTACTGATTCTCTTTCTTGCAATGAACCGACAGCGGAAATTTTGGAAGTATTTTGGAATCACTACGGCGGTCAGCTTTACTACACTGTTGATTGCTTTCGGAATATCTGCCGCCGTAAATGGGTATCTTGCAGGATATATCGTGCAGATGTTCCGTGATACAGTTGAGCTTGGGCATTATGGGGAACTTTTGTATTGGATTACCGTTTGGCTGACTGCTGTTTGTGCTGTAATTTCTACATATGCAGTGATGTGCGCCTTTGTCACGCAGCGAACGGAAACACAGGCGCTCCGCCTGCACAATCAGCTGATTCTGGACGGATATCGTGCCATCGAAAGCAAAATGAGGGCAAGTGAGGCAATCAGGCATGAGGAAAGACACAGAATTGTTGCCTTGGAGTCGGCTTACAAAAAGGGAGACTATGAAACTCTGGGCAAAATGCTGCAGGATATGAGAGGACAGTGCGAGCACCTGGCGCAAACACACTTTTCCAAAAATTTCGTTGTCAATGCTATTTTGCAGGATGCTGCCTACAGAGCGGCACGGGCGGGAATATCATTTGATGCCACTGCTTCGGTGTCCGCAGAGATTCCGATTTCCGAAAATGAACTGTGCGGGCTGCTTATGAATATGTTGGATAATGCTATAGAGGCGGCCTCGCGCTGCACGGAAAAAAGCTTTATCCGATTCAAGGCAGAGGAACAAAACGGTTTTCTCGCCGTAAAATGTGAGAATTCGTTTATTGAAGAGCCAAAACAGGATAAGAACGGGCAGTATATTTCTACAAAGGATGAAAAGGAAAGTCATGGCTTTGGATTAAAGCTTATGAACGCTGTCGCAGAGAAGTATCACAGTATGCTGGATATTTTTATTTCGGATGAAAATGTTTTTACTGTTCAGACCGCTTTAAGAATTCCGAAAAAATAATAAAATCAGCGGGTGTCATTCATTTGAAAATGACACCCGCTGATTTTATTGATTTATATATCGTATAAATGCGCTTTGAAAGGCTTTATAGTATGTACGCCCCACAGGAAGCATATCACCATTTCGAAGCGTTAGGACCGTCCGTCCGATTTCCTTTACTCTGCTCAGATTCACCAGAAAGCTGTTATGACAACGTGAAAAATGGCCTTTTGGAAGCTGTTTTTCAAACTCGGTAAGAGAAAGATAATAGGTGTTGCTGTTTCCGGAACTTTGATGAATGATTATGTTGTGGTTATAACTTTCTACATAACGTATTTCCGACACGGAGAAATGCAGTATCTTATTACCGATGCTAAGCGTGACTGCTTTGGGTAAGTAATTCAATTTAAGATCCGTACGGATTGCATTTGCCAGTGCTTCCCGGCAAATCGGTTTAAGAAGAAAATGAATGGGCTGTACATCATAGCCCTCGGAAAGATAATTGTCGCATGCGGTCACAAATATAATTGAAATACGGTCGTCCTTGCTTCGCAGAGAACGCGCCAGCTCCAATCCCGTCATGCCGTTCATCTGAATATCCAAGATAAGCAGATTGAACGGTTTCTCGACATCAGAATTCATCCTTTTCTCAAGTTCCTCGGCAGAGGGAAAAGCTGTTATCGCATACGGAATACTTTCTCCGTCCAGCAGCTCCCTGCAGAAAGAATGCAATTGTTCTCTCATGACCGGATCGTCATCACAAACGGCTATTCGGTATGTGTTCATTTTCTCACCCGCAATCACATGTATTTTAATATATTATATCATAAAACCGATCGGAAAACAACCTTAAAAGATTTACAAAAAAGCGAACTTTCAATTGTTATCTTGCCGGAAGGAGTTTTTTCTTCTCAACTATTTAATTTTTACTGAACCATGCATTAGAAGCGTGGTTTTGGTATGAAAAAGGGCGGCAAGGATTTTACTCCCTGCCGCCCGAACCGCATCAGAACATCTGAACAGAAGAACTGTCCGGTTCTTTGTGGTTTTCACTGTACTGTCTGATCTCATAAAAAAGTCCTTACAGCAGAAAGAAAAAAGCGGCTTACCTCAACGATCAAAACCGTACTGATAAAAATGTCTTTGTTATCTCTGGCTTTTTCAACCTGAAGCCTCTGTGTCTTTTTCTTTCTGCTGTAATCTATCTTCAGTTGGGTAGTTCACTTTCACCTTCCACCATGACAGGTGGCACCTGTCACCAATTAGGCGCAGTTGACCCTTGGCGGAGCGTTTTGCTTTTTTCACTCCGCTTTCAACCGAAACAGCAGACTGCTCTTGCCGCCCTTCTTGCGGTATCGCTGCTCGGTTTCAATAAGCCCTGCTTTTTTAAGATCTCGGATTCCGCGGCGGACGGTGGATGCCGAGAGCTTGAGGTCTGTAGCTATAGTCGGTATGGCAGGCCAGCACTCGTTGTTCTCGTTCGTCCGGTCGGCAAGATAGATATACACCGCAACGGCTCTGTGCGGCAGCTCGGTGCGGTAAAGAAAATCAAGACGGCTCATTGCTTTGCACCTCCGTTTCGGTTAAGTCTTTTATGATTTCTGCTTCCGTTCTGTCGGGAGCCGTTTCTTTTTTCGGCGGTGAGGTACGGATAGGGTTGCCGCCTCTGTCCTTATCTTTCGGCTGCGTTCTCTGCGGTTCGTTCTTGGGGCTGTCATGCTGTGTCTGACCGCCGCCGTCAGCGTCGCTCGGTGCAGGCATTTCCTCTTTCCACTCCGGCGGATATTTTTCGAGTATACCATCTTGAATTTCCTTTTTGTCGGCATACTTAACTTCACGGTTGCCTTGGTCGGGTACGGTATAGGGATTATCTTTGTCAAACTCGATGCCCCATTTGAAGAACAGCTTGAGGTGTACCCGCATCGGATGCACACCAGTTTTCATGACTATAAAATCGCCCTTGGGCAAGGATTTGAGTTCATCCGGCGTCAGCAATGGACGCTCTATCATTTGGAGCGACTGTGACGGATCGTTTTTACTGCGGCTGACAGATCCGCTCATGACCGTGCGGCTGCCGAGTGCCTTGGATAATGTTTCGGCAGAGCTGCTGTTGGGAGCAAAGCCGCCGAAGATAGTGTCCTGCGTATTATCCACGATGATCTCCGCGCCTTCCTTGCCGTAGTTCTTTTCGAGCTGGGCAAAGGATTGGATGATGTGAACGATCTGCAAGCGCCTTGAACGGGAGGCGGAGAACATCATTTCCGCACTTTCGATTTTGGGCAGCGTGCCGAACTCATCGCAGAAGAACACACAGCGGTTCTTGAGCTTGCCGCCGTTCTCATCGGCAACGGCAAGTATCTCACGGTATAACTGCTGAATGATGAGCGAGATCATAAAGAAGGTATTGGGGTTTTCCTCCGGCATGATTACGAAGATAGCCGACTTCTGATTACAGAAGGTTTCGGCATCTATCTCGGTGTCAAAGCACAGGAGCTGCTCTAATTCCGTATCGAGGAAAGCGTTGAGCCTCGACAGCGCCGTACTCATAACGCTTGCCATACTCTGTTCGGCGGTGTTCAGTGCCGCACCCGCAAGCCATTTCGCCTTATGCTCATTAGGAAGTAACTCCATAAGCTGCTGGAACTGATTTTTGCCCTTTTTCTTTGATGGCGCAAGCAACTCTTGGATGACCTTGAACACCGACACGATGTGCCGTTTCTCCGGCGCACAGAACTCCGCTACCAACAGAATGGTTGCGGTCAGCAATCCCTCGGCGGCGTCATAGAAATATGCGTTCTGTCCGAAGGAGGCGGCGTCCATACCTGAGAGGATAATGGTTTTAGATATGATTTTCGCATATTTCTCGGCCTTGGCCTTGTAGACGATTTGGTCGGGATGCTTTGAGTATAGGTCGGTGTATTTATTGACGAGATACAATATATTATTTCCGTTTGATCGGGTTGGATTTCGCAAGTCAATGACCGAAACCTTATAGCCGTAGTCCTTGGCGATATTACCGTAGTTACGCATGACATCGCCCTTGGTATCGGTGGAGAGGAATGACATTCCGGAAGCACAGGCGTATTCAATGCACGGGTACAGCCAAAAGGCAGTCTTGCCAACACCCGCCGCACCGATCATCAGCACATGAACATCTCCCGTATCTATCATGGCGGTGGTGCTGTGCTTACCGCCCTTGCATCCGACCACGATGCCCTGCGGCAGAGACTCCTCGGTCGGCTCGGTCTTTTTTCGGAGCAGCTTTCTCGGTGCTATCGCCGTCATGGTAGGTATTTGGTTCTGCTTTGCCTGCCTACGCCATTTCTTTGGCGTGAACGGAATGTGGCGGTAGGTCTTTCGTATCTCCGCTTTGTTTGCCCACCGAGCCGTTCCGTGCTGACCGTCGCCGACCGTTTTGCTCTTGATGTTATTGAGATTGTAGATATGAGCAATCAGCGTAATCGCACCGAGGACGGCAAACATAACTGCGGCAACGGTGATTAAAGCTGCAATGTTTGGCATTCGGTTTCCTCCTGTTCGTCACATAATAAGTCCTCGTTCCAATCTTTGAATTCGGGAACGAGGATTTCGTGTTTTATGCCCTGTATAAAGAGCTTGTCGGATATTCTCTTGTTTGCCGCCTGACCTGCGGTGTCGTTGTCCATACAGAGACAGACGGTGTCGATATTGGGATTCGCTTTCAGCATTTGAAACAGCACCTGATCCCCGACACAGCAGGCGGCGGCATAGCTGTGGCTTCGCCAATTCTCCTTGTGCAGAGAAATAAAGGACAGCATATCTATGGGAGCCTCAAAGAGATAGAGCGCGTTGTCCGTTCCGGTCCAGTGGAAGCTGTAACGGGGATCGCAGCTTTCCGCGTTGCCTTTGTAGGTGCTCTCACTGCCTGTTCCTCTTTTGTGTGCGTGTCGGGCAATGCCATGTTCATCGTAGCCGACGAAGACGGCGTTGTGGTAATCGGCGGATTCGTAGATCATTCCCTTATGCACAAAGGCGGAAAGCACCTCACGGTCTATTCCTCGGCGGTTAAGCAGATAAGCATACACTCGCCGCATATTATCATTTTTCGGCGGAAGGGTGAACGGCTTTGGCGGCTCTCGCTTGACCGGCTCGGCTTGCGGAAGTGCGCCGCCGTTATTACCAAGCAGAAAATTGACAGCCTGCGGAAAGTCCATGTTATAAAATCTGCGAACAAAGTCTACGGCATCGCCACCGATGCGTTCATATTGATGAAACCACAGATTTCCTCTGACCGTAACTTTTTCCGAGCCGTCACGCCATACATACTCCTTGCCGGAGCGTTTGAGGTGTTCGCCCTGACTTTGCAGAAGTGCGACCAAGTCTGTCTGCCGAGCAGCTTCCCTTTGTTCGGTTGTAAAGTGAATATATTCGGTTGACATGATTTCTCCTTTCTTTATTGCTTGAGACCGTGAGCCTGTTTCTTTTCCTCGATTTTTCTCCGCAGCTTTCGGTCGATACTGTGTTCTCTGTTTTTGCGTTCATCCTCCAAGCGGTTTTGGATGATACGAGCCATGTGTCCGAGCAGGCGGAGTGAAGCAAGTGCTGCCGTCCAGTTTCCGTTGACACGAATGCTGTGGATGAGCTGTGCTGCGTATTGATTGCCATGCTCGGCGGCAAGATGAAGATAGTACATCGCCTTATCTGTATCTCTCAGTATGTCTTTTCCGTAGAGATAGATTTTTCCGAGCTGGTATTCGGCATAGTCATTTCCGTTCCTGGCGGCTATCTTAAAGCTGCGGATGGCTTTTTGAATGTCCTTGACTTCGCCCTCGGTCAGATATATTTTGCCTGCAAGGTACGCCGCATAGGGATTTTTCTGCGCGGCGGCACGGTCAAGCCATTCAACGGCTTTCTTTATATCCTTCGGCACGACCTCGCCTTTGTATAACAGCCTGCCGAGGATAAACTGTGCCGGAGCAAAGCCTTTTGATGCCGACAGATTCAGCAGGCGCACAGCCTCGTCAATGCTTTGAGCAAGGACATCTCCGTCAAGATATGCCTTGCCGAGGGTGTACGCCGCATATTTATTTTCTTGCTCTGCGGAACGGCTCAGCAAGCTCTCGGCTCGTTCGGTATCCCGTTCCACATCCTCGCCTTTAAGCAGAACTTTGCCGAGCAGATATTCGGCGTATTGGTTATCGTCTTTGACGGCGCTTTCCAACCAATGCAAAGCGTGGAGCATTTGTTTCGGCACATCCTCGCCACGCAAATACAATTTTCCGAGCATATATTTCGCTACGGTGTAGCCCTGCTTGGCGGATCTGGTGAGATACTCCACAGCCTTTTTCGGATCGTAGTGGTCGCCGTCGCGGTCGAGCATGAATTTTGCCGCACGGTACTGCGACCATTTATTGCCCTTATTAGCGTCTGCGACCGTTCTTTCATATTCGTCCATAGGCGGAGGCGGCGGATCGGGGCTTTCGGCTTCCTCGACGGTCGGCTCACGGTCCGGCTCGACAGGCTCGTCTGTTTCCTCAACCTCATCTGTCGGAAGATTCAGTTTCATCGCTTCGGCTATCACCATATTTTTTACGGATTTGAATTCCTTGTTTTGCGACAGCGGCAGCCGTTCCGGCCGGCTCTCGGTGTAGACCTTCAGCGCCGTTTCCTTTGACTCGTACCATAAGTCATAGAGAGCTGCGATGCGTTCATCCTTGCCGAGTTCGTCAACGATGCTGTTGATGATCTCCTTGATGTCCTTGCGCAGATAGCCGTATTGTTTTTTGCCGTTGGTCACAGCCAACCTCTTGGCGAGAGTCTGCAGCAGATCCTCCACCTGTGGATTGTCATAGGTGCCGCCGTTTATCTTGGCGATGAGCTCGGCGAGTACCTCACGGCTCTGCACCTTGAGTGCGTCACGGTGTTCAGTCTGCTTTTTATATTCGCAGAGCAGATCCTGTGCGAATATATCCTTGGCGAAGGACGAACGCACCGCCATCACGCCCTTTTCCGAGAGATAACCTTCGTTCGGATTTGTCGAGTAGGCTATCAAGTGAATATGGGGATGGTGGCTCTCGTTATGGAAGGCGGCAAACCAACGGAGGTTGCTCATGGGTATCCGCAGGTTTTCGGAGAGCGTTTGAGTTTGCGACCGGAGCATATCCCGCCATCGGCTGCCGTTATCATAGCCGAGTCGCTCGGCGTCCTCACGGCGCAGCGAGACGATTGCCGTCCACACATTTCCCGTGTGAGCATTGAGTTCATCCGACACCTTTTTCAGATCCACCGCCACGCCGTCGTCGGTAAAGAGACCGTGAGAGCCGAAGCGTTCCGCACGGGGACGGGTGGCGATGTAGTCGGCATAGGTTTTGGTGTGCATCATCTCATCGGCGTTTTCCTCAAGCATTCGGGTAATGAATTCCGAAGCCGCACCGACCGTTTTCTCTTTGAGGTAGTCCTCATACTCCAACGAGGATTTGCTGTCGGGAAAGTCCGAGAGGATTTTCTTTATCAGTTGCTTTTGCTTATTTGTTGCAGGAGCATTTCTTTTCGATTCATCTATCTTTTCAACGCCCTCACGGGTAGCAATGTATTCCGCATAGCCACCGACATTTTTTCTGTCCTCCGGCTTTAGGTATTTGAATTTCGTAATTAAGTGCGCCATACATTATCCCTTTTGCCAATCGTTTGCGTCCTTGAAAGTAAAATTGCCGTTCAGCCTTTTTACTTCTTTCACGCATTCGCCCTTGAGCCGTTCGAGAGTAATATCGTCGATGTCGCTGTTTGCTGCCACTACATTCATGGTAACGGCAAGCTCCACAGCCATCTTGAAAAGCAATCGGCAGATGCGGTTGTCGCTCTCGGCAACAATACTTTTCATAGAGGACAGCATTGCGTTCGGCAGCATGGAGCGCTGATCCTCGGCAGTGAGGTGGTCGATATAGAACTGCACCGCCTTTTCTATGAATTCGGATTTACTGCGGCAGTCATCTGCGGTGTAGAGCTGCCCGATTTTTTCAAGCGTTTCGGGATAGAGCCACAGTGCAAATTTGCGTTTGTTTTTCGGCGTCGGCACTCAAATCATCTCCTTTTTCTGCCGTATTTTTCGCTCAAAAACCGCAACCCCTAAACTTGCGAGGTTTTTATCCGCGCAACCCCTAACTTGCTGTTTTTGTTGTCGCCCCCAAAAGCCCTGCAAAGCCTTATGCGGTCGGCGTTGCCGTCTGCTGTGTCCTGCGAGGGGAAGCGGCGCAACCCCTCGCTTTCTCCTGCTTATTTTCGTACCGACTGCCGATTTCCGCAAAAGGGTGCGAAAACCGTCCCAAACGGCGCTTTGCCTTTGCAGGGCTTGTGTTTACCCGCTGTGGGGCTGTATCTCGCCACACGGGGCGACACAGGGGCTGACACGGCGGTCACATCTGCATTGTCGGAGCCTCGGTTTCGTCATCGGTTTCCTCCGACAGATCCATTTCTTTCCCTGCAAGGCTGTTGTTGAAAATCTCACGGCGGCATTCCTCGCTGCGGTAATCGGAGCGGAACGCTTTGTAGGCCGCAACGGAAAAATCATGCAGAGAGTAGGTCTGCCACTCGTTATCCGTGCCGTCGTAAACACTGACCCGACCTTCGTCCAAATCAAATTCGAGCAGCGCAGTGACTCGGTCATCCGCATGGATATCCGCACAGACCTTGCCGAAGTATTCAAGGCTGACGGGATTCGTTTCAATAAAAGCGGCAGCAAAGGTTTCAGGGGCGTCGGATAACTCGCCGCGCTTATAGAGGCGGTAGCGGTAAGCTGCCTGCATCGGAGAGAGAAAGTAGTCGCTTGTGAAGTGACAGTCATCGTCGTTTTCACGGATATGGTAAACCGCAAAGCGTCGGGCCGCTTCCAGCCGCGCCTGCTCTGCGGCGTCCTCTCTTTCAATCCTTGCCTCGATGGAGGCACGCTGCTCATCGGGAACATATTCCTGATACAATGTGTCGAACGCCTCAGTCAATTTATCCTCGACTGTTTCGGCGGTCTGATTGCCGAGGGCATCTGCCAACGCCTGCACACGGTATTCGTTAAGGTACAGCGTAATATCAATGTCGCTCATTTACACTCACCTCGCTTACTTCCGTAGGCTCCGTTTTCATGGGCTTCGGCTTTCTCGGCTTCGGCACGGCAGAGGAGGAAACGGTGCCGGATTTCATGTCGATAAAATCACGCACACCGGCAGGCACGGTTTTGGTGTAGAGAGCGTCCAGTGCTTTTTCGAGTTCCGCTTCGGCGGTCGTGCCTTTCTGCGAAAGATAAAGGACAAGGGCGGATGCCTTGTCCTCGTCGAATGAGATATTGAAGGTTGTCTTTTTCATGTGGGTGATCTCCTTTCAGATACAAAAAAGCGACGCCGTTTTTTCGGCGCCGCATTGTCGGATATATATTTTTAGATAGTTTTGGGCGTTTGCGAGAGCAACAGCAGCACGATAACCGAAGCCGCAAAAGCCGCTGCCCCGGTGATGACGGCGGCAGGTGTATTCATCGGCTTGTTTCTTATCCTGCACACTGCCCATACAAGGCCTACGCCCACAGCAGAGGAAAGAAGAGATATTCCGAGCCCTTTCCACAGCCACAAAAGCTCTGCAAAAATTCTCATCGTTTGCACCGCCTTTCTACAGAGTCAAACCCATATCGGGTTCTTCGTCCTCGGACAGATCCGTATCCATCTCGATGATATCACGAACCCTGTCCTGTCCGCAGAGGATAAAGGTGCGGATATATTCCCGGTCTACCTCGATAGGAATTTCGTCAAGGCATTCGTCGATGATATCCTCCGTGATCTCCGGCAGACGCATTTCCCGGTACAGCTCCTGCGCTTCTTCGCAGTCCTGCAGGAATGTTTTAAGGAAACCGATCAGCCCGTCATGAGTGCGGCGGACATCGGAGGGATAGCCCTTGGCGATCAGTGCGATGTTGTTATCGTAGTTGGGCGCGAGGGAGAGGATTTTTCCGGTTTTTACATCCCGCAGCAGACCGAAGTTTTCGGTGTGCCTGTCCATGTTGTAGCAGACCGAGTCCGTCCACAGAAGCAGCAGATACTGCTTGGCGATCTCCGGGGATATGCCGTACAGCACATGGAAGCAGTTTTCGTAATCCTCATCGTCGTCCACGAGTGCGCGTATCGGCTCGAAGTTCACCGCCGCGCCGTTTGTGAAATCCTTTGAGCGGATATACCGTCCGTCAAGCTCATAGTGCGCCGTGGGCAGTCCCAGCTTTTCGCAGAGCTTGCATATGAACAGCTCCGAGAAATATTCCTCTTTGTTTCCGCTTTTGTACATCCACCACTCGCCGTCAATGAGCTTCCAGCACTTTTCGAAGCTGCCGGTGTTGGTCAGCTCCGGTGTTCTTGAGGGCTTGCGGGAGAAACTGTCGGGGTCGCCGCGCAGGGCAAGCTCGGCAAAGTAGTTTTCCTTGAAGCGGATATCCTCATATACGGCGGACGAGCCTTCGGGCTTGAACCAGTAGCGGTCGGTCACGGTGGCCGCATTCACCGCAAGCGCCGTGGCGATGTCGTCCGTTGTGCGCAGGCGCAAGGCTCTTTTGAGAAGGCGCGAGTTGGTTCTGTGGGTATCGATGGCGCGGGAGGCAAGCCAGCCTTCGATGTTTCCCGTCCGTTTCAGATAGAGGGGCAGGAGCCTTTCGCCCGCATCCGTTATGACACCGTTTTTCACGGTCGCAATTACACGGTCTTCCGACATTAAGGTTCCCGTTATATTCTGCATATTCCGCACCGCCTTTCGTTTGAGATTATAGCTTTTGACACCGTCGGGTGTTGCTTTGAGTTTTTTCAGCTCCGCTTGGAGGCTTTTGCGGCGTTCCACCAAGGCTCTGGTCTGCTCCAATTCTCCGGTCTTGATATACCGGCTTTTGAGCTTGCCGTTTTCCGTCCACTGCAGATAGAAGCGTTCTTTTCCCTTGATCACCTTGCGGGAGATATATCCGTTTATGCTTTCCGCAAGCTCCTTTTCCAGCTCCGCTATCCGCTTTGCCGTATCGCTCATATTCCCACCGCCGTTTCGAGAGATTTTGTCTTTGATTATATTATAACCTATATCCTCGCAAATAGCAACAGGTTATCTTGCGTAGCGGAGCAATAAAGTGCAAACTTTTTGTTACATGGACATCTCCTGCGTCTGATCCTCGTCGGAGGCGTCGCGCACAGGCTCGTGGTCATCGTAAATGTTACAGCCGAGAACGGAGAGCAGGTTCACCGGATCGGTCTGGCAGTTGTGGCAATATTGCAGGTGGCAGGTCATCTCGATACAGTCCTCGGTCATGATCAGTTCGTTGATTTCTTCTCTCTGCCGTAATTCTTCTTCGAGCAGTCTGCCGTTTTCGTTGGTGTCGGTGACCTCCGCGCCGAAGTGGTAATACAGCTCGTCGTAGGAGATCGTCCAATAACAATCCTCCGAATGGTCGCAGCACTCGTTGACAGCGTAATCGGCAAGCTGCCGTATTTTGTTTTTATCCATATTGACCTTTCCTTTCATTCTGTTTGCTCCTCATAGGAGATATATGGTATCTTGAGCCAGTGTGTGAAGCCGCTGCCGCTGACCTCGGACAGAATCACACCGTCGTTGGTATTGGCGGCATGGATGACCTGACCGTTCCCGATATATATCCCGATGTGACCCTCATGCCAGAGCGCCAGCCCCGGCGTTTCGGGGAGCGTATCGATCGTGCCTTTCTCCGTTGCATTTTCGTACATGGTGTCCGCACCGATATCGGGCATACCGTTTGTGCCGTATGCGATACTGCCGCTTTCACAGTCGTACCAGCCGTAGCCCTTGATAAGACCGATGCAGTCGGCAGTCCTTCCACCGAGCCAATGTGTTCGGATATATTCCTGCTTGCCGCCGACCTCGTCGGGGTACTGGGAGACCTTGCCGTTCAGCACCGATTCGGTCAGCACCTCTCCGTAGGTTCCCCATACATAGCCCCACTTCTTTGCGTGTGCCTGCTTTGCCCATTCAACAAGGTCGTGGGCGTTCTTGGTGTCGGGTTCGGTGAAGCCGGAGGTGTTGATGGCCTTAGCTCGGATGGCGGTCATGACCTTTGTAAAGTCCTCGGCATTGAGTGTAGTACCGAAGGCGGTATTGACAGCGATGATGAGCTGCTTATCGGTTTGTTCTTCTGCGAAGCACCCGAGCAGCTTGGAAACAAAATCTGTTTGTTCGGCATAGTCGGAAAGCGCCAGCACATACAGCACCTGCGCTTCCTTTGCCTTTTCTGCCGTAAATCCTGCGGCTTTCATTTCATTCTCGATGGCGTACATGGTATCCTCCACCGCCTGCAGTTTTGCCTTTTCTTCGGCGGAAAGGTTTTCCACCACCAAAGTCTGCAGGCGGTCGGTGTCGATCTCGATGTCACCGTTGAACAAAGATATAACGGCAGCCACCGGCATAATGATGATAATGATCACACCGAGGACGATGCCGAGAACGGTGCGCCGCAACTTTTTATCGGTGAGAACGGCGACGGCAATTTTCTTGAGCGCAGCGGCTACCGTGGCGCTCATTATCTACCTCCCGATTTGCCGAACAGTGCGGCTTTGTATTCGGGAGCAATGACCTGCAAAAGATATCGTTCGTTACCGCAGCGATAGAGGCAAGTACCTCTTTCGGGATATTTGATGAGTTCAAATTCCGAAGGCTCGACCTGCAGGGCGTCCATATATTCCTTCGGGTTGATCTGACCGGCATTGAACAGGAACTGATGCGTCGGGATGGAGAACAGCGGCTTTGTGAACTCACGGATCGACGGAATCAGAAAATCCTCGATATTCTGACTTGCCAGAATAACCGAGGAGTCCTTTTTACGCACACGCTTCATACAGTTACGCAAATATTCGATTGTAGTCATATTCGAGAGGAAGAGGTACAGCTCGTCCACCGATGCCGCCGTGCTGCCTTTGCCGAGCAGTTCGTTGCTCATATAGGACAGGATATTGAACAACATACAATCCTTGAGTCGCCGGTTGGTATCCATAAGACCTTTTACGCCGAATACGAGAAAGTTGGAGTCGGTAATGTTGGTGTGTCCGTTGAAATATTTGCTTTCCGAGCCGACGCACATACTGTGGATTCCGAGACAGACCTCCTGCAGCGTTTCTTCGGTGTAGAGGTATTTTCGCTGCTTGTCGTAGGTCATAAATTCTTCCTCGCAGAGATTGTAAAAATCCTGCATGACGGGAAAATCCGAGGTCTTCTTTACACTGTAGTCCGTGCTGTCGGTGATACCGAATCGGGCGTACAGCTTGGAGAGCAGGATTTCAATAGTGTCGATCTGCGCATCGGTAAAACCCTTGTAGCTGCGGAAGAAGTCTTTTAGGAAAGCAATGTGCTGACTGAGCCTTGTGACCTTTTTGAAGGCTTCGGGCGTGTTGGCGTCGATATCCTCAACGCTGTCAGTCCACGCTTTCGGCTCTAACGGATTGATGGTGTATTCTCCCGACATAAAGTCGATATAACAGCCGCCGAGCGCGTCGCATAAGGTTTCGTATTCGCTTTCGGGATCAAGACAAATAATGCGCTTTCCCGATTCACGGATGTTGGTCAAAATAAGCTTCAAAAGATAGCTTTTTCCCTGACCGCTGTTGCCTAAAATAAGGGCGTTGGAATTGGTCTTGTCCTCGGCTCTGCGGTCGAAGTCTACAAGGATATTTGTTCCGTACTTATCTCTGCCGATATATGCGCCCTGCGGATCGGTCTTGCCGGAAAAGTTGAATGGGTAAAGATTTGCAACACTTGACGCAGGAAGCACACGCTCGTACTGTGCGCCGAACTGATTGCAGCCTGTCGGGATGACCGACAAAAAGCCTTCCTTTTGGCGGAGGGTTAAGCGGTCAACGGAAATCTTGGAACGGGTCAGTTCCATTGCAATGTCGCTCTGCAGTTCCTTGAGCTTTTCCATGCTCCTGGCTTTCAGTTCAATGAACACCGACACATGGAGCAGCGGCTCTTTATTCTTTCGGAGGTTGGCGAGCAGTTCAATTACATCCTGCAAATTGCCCTCCGCCTCAATGCTTTCGCTGACATCGTTGCCGCCGCTTTTGAGCCGATTGCGGCGAGTGGCATTTTGAATGATTTTACGCTGTTCCATAGATTCCACAAGCCTGTGATAGATGCGGAGCGTCACGCCGTTGCGGTCGGCAAGCTGCGAGAGAATGGCCTGTTCCTCAGTGGACGGCGGATATTCCCGCACCGCCCACACACAGCGATAACTGTCGCCGACAATATAATGGTCGGATAAAAATTTGACCGTGCCGGGAAGGATCATATCGAAGAAGTCCTTGGTGCGGATTTCCTCTGCCTGCTCCGGCGTCAATACTTTCGGTTTTCTTTTGAGCATAGTTTTTCCTTTCTGCCGTTATTCTTCGGCTATGATCAGCAGCCTGCCGTCCTTGCCCGATCCGTAGCAGGTGGAGAGGATGAGTTGTCTGCCGTCCTCGGCGGCAATGCGGTCATACCAACCGTCCGAGGTGTTTGTTTTCAGCGCCTCGGTTACGATAAAGGTTTGTACTCCGTCTGCGGTTTCAAATTTTACGGTCCGGTGTGCATTCAAAAAATCTCTGTCCACATACCTTTTTAGGTCGGAGAACATCGTGCCGTTTTTCATGTTGTGACCGTAAATGATGAGGTTGCCGCCGACCGTGCTGCACCGTCCGTCAAGAAACGGCACTCCGCTTTGACTGTACTGCCCGTAAAAGCTGCGGCGGAGGTATTTCTGCGGTTCACTCGGAGTATACATGACGGGATAGCTGATGCTTGTGCCGTCAATACTCAGCCACCCGATGCAGTCGGCGTTTTCCGCAATGAGAGCCTGTATATTGTGTTCTGCCACAGATTGCTCGGTCGGCTCTGCGCTCGGTTCTGTTTCTGTGTCCGTTACGGATTCTGCCGGAGCTTCGGTTATCGGCAGTTTGGCAATTTCCGCGACGGAGGCGAAGTCCTTTTTTTCTTTCTGCCGTTCTTTCAGTTCGGAATAGATTTTCGCGCCTGACAGCACGGCGGCCGCCGACAGCAGAAGACAGAAAAATATGAGGACGGGTTTATTCCTCATCCTCATCATCCGTTCCCTCGTAAAACTGTTCGCCGTCAATGTCGGGCATGGCCTCACCCTGCATACTCGCATCGAAATAGAGAGCAAGGATGCGCTTGATCTCAGGCTTTTTCAATCGGTGTACCTCAAAGCCCTCACCGGCGATTTTACTTTCGATACGGTTGGCGGTTTCAAAGACCTGTTTATCTTTCTGCCCCTTAATTCGGGCGACAAAGAAAAACTGACGGGCGGTCGCCATTTCTACCTGAACGGTGTCAAGAAATTCGATGTCCTTTTTGATGAGCTTCCTGACCTTTGCGTTTTCCTCAACTTCAAGGCGTTCGGTCAGATAGGCTTTGTTATCGTCGAAGCATTCCGAGGAGTCGGTGCAGACGATCTCAATGTCGGGTAGCGCCGACAGCACCATCATCAGATGGCGGATTTTGATTTCGATATTAGTGTGGGACAGCACCGAGATATTGGTGGGCGATACAAGGTAAAAGAGCAGCTCGCCCTTATTGGTAGAAAGACCGTATTTCGTAAAGGTTTTGATACCGAGCAAATCCTGCACCGAGCGGCCTTTTTTCTTTTTCTGCTGTTTCATTGTCATCATCTCCATTCAAAGTATTGCTGTGTAGATATTAAATACCGCACAGCGTAACGCATGAAATCGAGTACGGTGGTATCGTCCATGCGAATTGTTAAAAAGCCGTAGCACAACACAGCCACGGCCGGTAAGAAAATGTGCAGCTGCACCAGCGCCAGCACCGACAGCAAGGCGGCTACGGCAAGGATAACAAAATCCCGCAAGCTCCAAAGCCACAGGTTGGCCGTGGCCTTGAGATTTTGCGGATAGATATATTGCGTCACTCAGTCATTCCTCCCATCGTAATATCACCGACATCCTCGCAAAACTCCTGCGGCGTCTGACCGTGTGTCTGCATGAGCTTTTCTGTGATCATGTCCTTTATGAGCTGCGATTCGTTTTCTGTCGGCTCATAGTCAAAATACGAGGAGCCGCTGTCGCGGCTGATCTCGCATTCGATACGCAGGGTGTCGGCAAAGGGGTTGTATTTAGCGTACATATTAAGCCATGTGCCGTCCTCCGAGGCGGTGTCGATCCCGAACTTTTTGTCCGCATCGAACCATGTTTCGATATAGGCCGTAATTTCCTGCCCGATATCGCAGTCCACTTCCATATCCGAGTCAACGGCAATATCTTTTTGTTCCAATTCATTGTTTTCTTTCATACTGTACCTCCGTTATTTGCCTGCGGCCTTCGCCACACTGCGGGTGAGATTGACCGCCGTGGTCGTGGCGTGGACTACGCTCATCATGTTGACTCTCACCGAACTGTCAAGGCCAAACTGCTGCGCAATTCTCGGTACTTCATTGGCTGCCAGCATTATGCCGAGCCCCAACAGCATATTGTTCGGGAATGTCATCAGTCCAAGGAACAACAAGGTTGTCTGCATAAATGCCGTAAGGCAGATCGCTATAACCTGCTTGCACCATTGATTGAAGCCGTCCGCATAGCCACGGGGAACGCTGAACATATACAGCGAACCGACCGCTATTTGAATGAGCAGAATGCCGCCACGCTTGATATTGGCGAAAAACATCTTGATTACGCAGTAAGCAAAGGCGATCATGCACAGCAAATTCAAAAGACCGTAGGTTGCCGAGACCGCCGACGAGAACATTCCGGCGAGGGCGGCAAGCCCTGCGTCGGCAAGGCTTTCGTTGATCCCGCCGGAGGCGATCCCGACCAAATCATGCGAAAAGGTGTTTTGCAGGCTGATGCAGAACTTGTATAATTCTATCGGCACTATGCCGATGAGAGAGCAGGCAAAGAAGCCCTTTAGAATATTGAGCGCCGTAGTCTTGATGTTCGCCCTGCCGCACTGGTATTCTATCGCCACATCGAATACGGCTACAACCGTTCCCGCGACGAACAAGCCCCAGCCGAACAGCGTGAACAGCTTCACGGTAGCCTGCACCCATTCGAGATCGAATACTTCCGAGCCCATATTGCCCATCATCTTGAAGAAATCGGCAATCGCACCGTAGATGATCTCGTACAGCCATTTGAGCATGGCGTTCCAAATCGCATCACCCACACCCGAACCGATGAAGTCAATCGTATCTCCGATGGCGCTGCCGATGCCTGAAATGATATCTCCTAACCAGTCAAACAAGGAGCCTCACCTCCGTTTCCTTTTGCTTGTGTTTCCGCTCTCATCATATGATCGACCAGATATACAGCGGTGCGGTGAGGGTGAAAATAAGGCAGGCGAAGAGGATACAGGGCGCGGCGAACTCAAACTGCCCGTGCTTTCTGTAGTCGAAATATGCCGTGCCGACCTTCACGAAGAAAAGGATGGCGAGGATCATATCGCACACGGGAAAAACAACATTGTTGACCACGGTCTGAATCTGTCCTTTGGCGGCATTCCATGTGTTCTCGATCGCTCCCGCCACATCGCCTGCCGCAAATGCGGTCATGGAGAAGGCCGATACAAGGACGGTCACAAGCAGAAGCGAAAGCATAATTCTCATCGTTTTCTTTTTCATAGGATTCATAAGCGGTTACCTCCGATCACTTTTTGAATTTCATTTTCGGTTATCTTTCGAATGCGGATATTGAGGTTTTTGCAGAACTGCAGCTCGTTTTTCATGCCGTCTGTGACGGTATCTCCGAACAGCCACAGCTCGTCGCAGAACCACAGAAGCGACAGTCCCGCCGCAAGCCCGATTTCACGGTCTTTCGGGTCGTTATCGTCAAGACATTCCGCATAGAAATGCGGCACGACCGGAGCCGTGCCGCACCTCAGTGCGTATTCGGTATATGTCCTGACCTTCTTGAGATTGCTCTCAACATTCCCGCCGAGGGGAGCGCAGACATACACCTTGCGCATCATTCGTCATCCTCATCCTTTCGGGATTTCACACGGATAATGATGACCGCCACAAGACCGCCGAGCGCCACAGCGCCGAGTCCGATCCAGAAGCCGAGGTTGGAGTTATCTCCCGTCTGTGGATTGTCCGGTGTGGGCGGCGTGATTTTCACTGTTTGCCCTTCGTCCTTCAGATCCGCATGGGCGGCGATCTCTGTACCGTCACGGTAGAGGGTTTCGAATACCACGATCTCGGTAGCAGTTTTAAGCCCGGAAGCGTCGAATACGAAGGTGATATTGATCTCGCCGTCCGGCTTGTCGGGCTTGAAGGTGAAGGAGCTGCGAATTTCCTTGCCGTCCGCAAGGAGCGGTTCTCCGGTGGCCTTGTTCATCAGTACGCCCTTGACCGCATATTCCTTGCCGGGGGTGAGATTTTTGTAGGAGACAATATCCTCAATTTTCACTCTACCGCTTGCGGTGACTTCCTTTTTGCCGTCCACCGTCGCTTTTGTGCCGATTTCGGGGACTTTTACCTTTACGGTCTGCCCATTATCATTGATATCCGCATGAACGGCAAGCTCTTTGCCGTCCTTATACAGCGTTTCAAAAACCACAAGGCTTGTGTTTTCCCGGATAAGCCTTGCGTCAAAGGTAAAGGTCACGGTGACCGTGCCGTTTGGCGTTTCGGGCGTGAATACAGTTTCGGCTGTTACCGCATTTCCGTTTTCGATGAAGGCTTTTCCGGTGCTTTTGTCCATAAGCGTTCCCACGAGTACATATTCCTTGCCGGGGATGAGGTGGCTGTAGGATACGGTATCGGTCAGCGTGAACACCTCGGTTGCACAGATTTCCTTCTCGCCGTCAACCGCGGCCTGCGTCCCGATTTCGGGAATACGGTCGTTGACAACGGTAATACCGATGGTCTGCCCGTTTTCACTGATGCGAACGGGATAGATTTCCTCGTTGGGGAGATAGCCGTCCGCAGGCTGCAATTCCTTCACAAGCCAGTTGCCGTAAGGGATTTTCTCGAACACGAACAAGCCGTCTTTGCCGGATTCGTCAATCAACACAGCGGTTTCTTTTGTGAATTCGCTTGTGTCTGTACGGAACAGTCCGAACACGGCGCCTGCGATGCTCTTTTCGGTTTCACGGTCGATTTTGAGACCCTTTACCGAGCCGTAAATGAGTTCGTTCTTGATGGCTTCGCCGCCGTTTGCTTTGATCTCCACAAGGGCGGTGTCCTGTCCGGCATAGTCGAAGATTACGGGGTGTTTTTCATCGGAAAGAACATAGTGTTCCTCGGCGGCGATTTCCCTCACATACAGCTTTGCGCCTACGGGAATATCCGTCTTGAAGGTGATATTGCCGTTTTCATTACAGTTGGCAATTTCAAGCAGTCCGTCCTTTGGAATGACCGTGCCGTCAGCGGCGGTCAAGTCCTCGGCGGCATACAGCCCGAACTGCACCGAGAGGATCTCGCCGTTATTTCCGATACCGAAAATTTCATCCTTACCGAGAATTTTGGAGAGCGAAAGCACCGCCTTCTGACGGTCGTTGTAAAACTCCGCCGCCGTTTCGGTGATCTCCACGGTTTCGCCCGCATAGGTCAGCTCCACGGTCTTTGCCGTGCCGTTCAGCACCATGCCGTAAGGCGCTTTTATTTCTCTGACGGTATATTTGCCGAGATACAGCGGTCCGCTTTCGGCATTGCCGTTTTCATCGGTCGTGACGGTATCCACCACCGTGCTTTTGGCATAGCGGAGCGTGCCGTCCGGCGTGATAATATCCTCGGCAGCGGTGATTTCATAGACAGCACCGACAAGCCCCTTATCTGCAAAGACAGGCTGATACAATCCGTCTGTTTCAATTACAGAGAAGAAAATCTCGCCGCTTTTGGAGAGCTTAATACTGCCTTTCTGCGGCATATTGTGCTTTTCTACGGTTACGGTGGTTTTCGTTCCGTCCACCTTAAACGCCACAGGCTCGGCGTTCAGCACATACCCATATGCCGTACATTGCTCGATGATCTCATAGTTTCCGTAAGTGAGCTTTTCGGGCATCATGAGCTTGCCCGTTACATCGGTGTAATAGGTGTCGATGTCCACAGGTGTCGGGTAGTTGATATGCTGCACGATATATTCGCCCGTGTCGGTGTTGCGCACCTTAAAGCCGATGCCCGCCGCAGGGATGATCTTGCCGGTTTCCGTGTCCTTCTTGACGATCTCAATAAGTGCTTCGTAAGGGGCGTTGTTGATGAGAAAGCGATAAATCTTGCCGTCCTCGCTGATATAGACATTGAAGGGTTCAAGCAGCTCCTTGCCTTCCCAGCCCTTGGTCTGCTTCACGGTGTATGTGCCGTAAGGCAGATCCTTGGTTTCGGCAAAGCCGTTCTCGTCGCAAACAAGGATATCCCGTTCGGTTTCCTTGGCGTTTTCATAGCTTCCTGCCGATTTCAGATACACTTCAAACTCGGCGCCTTCTTCGGGTGTTTCGATTTTGGTAGCGCCGTCATCGCAGTGCTTAATTACGGCGATTTTTCCCTTGATGATATTTTCAAGAGAGTCGAGGGGCTTTGCGAGGTTGTATTCAACGGTATAGAGCTTGGCCTCTGCACCGATATGCTGACTCTCGGTATTGAGCAGGTATCCTTCGGACGGGCTGATTTCTTTCAGCGACCAATCGTCGCCGCAGATATAATACTTGGTGGTAAACTGACCGTTTGCGTCGGTGGTGTAGGTGTCGATGAGCTGATTGCCCTTATAGATGCCATACTTTGCACCTGCGAGGGAGGCGTCGCCCTGGGGCAAGCCCTTTTCAGAATCGGATTTCGTAACCGTAACGCTGAATTTCTTGAGAACATTGTCAAAGGCTTTGCTTGTGACCTTGTTCCATTCCACCGCTGCTGTCTGCTTGTCCGGTACAACATAGCGGTTCGGGGTATCTACTTCTTCGAGGGTATATCCCGAACCAATCAGCACATCCTTGAATTCCGCCACACCGTTTTTGTCGGTGACGGCGTATTCGTCCACGGCGATTCCCGCAAGGGATGTGCCGTAGAGCCGGAATTTCATGCCTTCGGTCAGTCCGTCCTCGGCGGTCTTGGTGACCTTCAGTCCGCCGCGCTTTAGGACATTGTTAAAGGTGACGGTTGACACCTGACCGCTGACTACGGTGACGCGGCGAACCTCCTGCGGAATATATTTGTCATACTCGGTTTCGGTCACGGTGTAAACGCCGGGCTTGAGGTTATCCACTTGAATCACGCCGCCGTTTGCGGTTTTAACGGTCTTATCGATGCCATTGCCCTGAATGCGGAAGGTAATGCCGTCCACCTTGCCGTCCTCGCTGACCTTGACGATCTTAGCGCTGCCTGCCGCCGTGCGCACCTTGAGATAGGACGGCACAGGGTCGTTGTCGGCAGGAACGCCGGATACCATATCCTGATTGGCGCTTTCTTTTCCCGGCACAGACCAGATGAGAAAGCCCGTACTCATATTGGTGGAATACACACGGCGGTTGAGCTTGACGGTGACCGCATCATTGATGGGCTTGGTCGAGGTAAGGGTCAGTGTGTTGCCGCTGACGGATGCGCTGACACCGCCGCTGACCGACACATAGTAGTCACTGAGCATATTGTTGCTGTCGGTGAGGGTGACGGTGTATTTGCCGTTTTTGTATTCCAACTCAAAGGTTTTTGCGGCACCCGGCGTATAGGCAGTGAAGCTCGGACGGGTGTAATGCCTTGCCATGTCCGAGAGAATGGCATCATAGTAGACTTTCAGATATTTGTTGCGCGTATACTGCTCGGTCATCGTGCCGCTGTATCCGCTCATGGGATAGGTTTTGTCGTTCAGCTCGGTGGCGGAGCTGCGAAAGCCCATGGTGATCTGCCACACAATGAGCTGGGTGGCGGCGTAGCAGGCGTTGGCGTCCTTGCTCGTCTGCAAGCCCACTCGGTTAGGATATCCGTAGGTCAGTGCAAGCTTGAGCAAGTCCTTTTGATTCTCCGTCAGCCGCTTATACTTATCTCCGTGGCTTGCATCGGCGGAGCCGGCATATTCCGTATTGTCCGGCAGCGGGATGCCGCGCTCAATGCAGAAGCAATAGACATAGTCCTTGCCGTATACCCAATCGGATTTATTTCCGGTGAGACCGCTGCGCTTGGCGGTATAATCGTGCATCCTGCTGAGATACGGGCTGAAGCCCTTATTGAAGTAGATGTCGTCTGCAGCCCTCAGTCCGTAGGCGGCGGAGAAGGTGTTTCCGTCCTCGTCGGTGAGGGTGTAATCCCAACTGACATGGCAGTTGTTCAGATCCATCGTCACATCGGCGGCCGAGGCGGTCAGCGGCAGAAGTGTTGTGAGCAGCATAACGACGGCAAGCAATGCCGTCACCACTCGCTTTGTTTTGGCTTTCATAGAGATTCCTCCATTCAATTTGGTGTAAAAAAAGAATGCCGTGGATTTCACGACATTCTCATGAGGGTTATAATATTGTATCAGCCGTATATTACGGCATAGGCGATCCCGCCGTCGATTTCCAGCTGCACCACCTTATAGCGGACGCTGTTTGCGGTCACGCCGTTGGCAGGGTCGGTGCCGGTTTTATAGATCAGATCCACATGGTGTTTTAGGGTGCTGATGACCCCGTCCACACCGTCACGGCTGATCCTCGGCGTTCCCATCCAGCCCACATCCCATCCGAATTCCAATTCCTCTGCCCATTCGAAGGTGAAGCCTTTGGAGGTATAGCTTTCCGCATAGGCTTTGACCTCGGACACGATGCGTGTATGGTCGGCCTCGGTGAAGCCCTTCGGCGGCTCCGTTGCAGGAGGTTCGGTTTCCGGCTTTGTTTCAGTCGGAGGCGTTGTTGGCGCAGTCGTTTCGGCAGGTCTGCTCTCCGGCGGCTCGGTCGGCTGCGGCTCGGTTATTTTCGGCGGTTCCGTCTGCTTTGGTGCTTGCGTCGGCGGTACAGTTTCCGCCTTGTCCGCACTTTCCGCAGGCTTTCGGGTTTCCGCTGCGGTGCCGCTTTCGGCAGGGGCAGAACTTTCCGCTTTTTCTTTTTCTGCCGTTGCTTCGGTTTTGTTTTCGGTGTCGGCAGGGAGAGCGGTATCAACGGTGGTTTCGGGTGTGAAGTCCGTCACCGTTTCGGTTATACGGCTATCCGCTGCCGTGCCACTGTCGGGCGTTGCTTTGTTTGCATTACATCCCGCAAGGGCGAGTATCATCAGTCCTGCAAGGAGGACTGCGGGCATTTTCCGTTTCGTCATCATGATCACCTCTACTTACACAATACCGAAAAACTCGCAAAAGTCCAGCGAAATCGAAAAGTTTCGAGAAAAAGTTACATACTTTGTGCCGGACTTTCGTCCTCATCGGGTAATTCGTCCTCGGATTCCTCCAAAGCTTCACGGTAAGCGCCGATAACGGCGTCGTTAAGACTCTGTCTTGCCTCATCGGTGAGGGCGAAGGCAATGTCGGAATATTTTGTTTCGCCGCTGCCGGTTTTGTAGGAGCGAAAGGGCATTCGGGCGAACATTCCTTTCTGACCGTCCACAACGGCGATGTCCTTGATAACGAACGCGCCGCCGATATTGACGCTGGCATAGGCTTTGACCGTCGCGTCCTCACGCTCGATCATGCGGTCGATTTTAGCGGTCAACGAGAGCTTGGATTTTTCTGTGTTATTGGTTTTCTTGGTTGCCATAATAAAATTCCTCCTGTTACATTGGATAAAGCATAAAGCCGGTATCGGCTTCTACTTCTTCCTGACTGATGTTTTCGGGTTCAGCGTACTTGTTCATATATTTCTGTACTTCTTCCTCGGTCAATCCTCTGAAATCGTCCTCCGTGAGTCCGCAGACAAAGAACGGTCCGGCGATTATGGAATGACCGTCATCCAGATAACGGTTGCCCTCCATACCGATGAGCTTCGCCTCCTCATTTCCCACAAGGCAGGTTTCGTCATCGTTGTATATGGGTTCGATTAACCCTCCGACCGCTTTCTGTTCGGCTTCAAGCGTATGGGCAATTTCGGTTACATACGGTGCTTTATGGGGTTCAACATAGACCACCGTCATAAGGTTATCCGGCTTTTGGGTTTTTGCCTCGTCGAAGTCCACCTTTAGAAAGCCTATGCTGTCGCAGTAGTAAGCGCCGTCTTTTGTAACGACAATATCCGAAACGGAGAGCGAATGTCCGCGGTGCAGAGGATGTCCTTCCGTATTGAACATACGGTATACATCCTCCAAATCCTCACAATCCGCATCCCCGCAGAAAACCTCGTCGTAAATGGAGGTGTTGATATCCTTGGTTTCCTGAAAATTGTCGAGATGCTTATAGTGCAGAAACTTGACGAAGTTTTTATCTCTGTCCCGGTTTATCTGATAGATCTTTATTTCCATTCTACATTCCTCCCAAGGTCATGCCGCCGTCCTCGTCGGGTTCGTCGGCAAGGTCGTCGGCTTCAAGATATTTCCGTGTGTTTTCTTGTGCCCATTCGGGGATAAATTCCTCTTTGAGTGCGCCGATGAATTCGTCACGGCGGTAATAGGTTTTTTCTCCGTCCGACACATGAAAGCCATATACCTTTGTGCCGAGTGAATTTGGTCGGCAGCCGTTTCCGTGTTCGGCATAGAAGAGCTGATCCTGCGGCGTCTTGCACTCGTCCTTGAGAACGGATGCTTTCAGCACCAGCATTCGGTCGGTGTAGTCGATCTGACTGCCGCTTTCGCAGTGACGGTCGTCAAACAATCCGAGTTTATCCCACAGCCGCCTTGCATCGGCAATGAATAGATTGACGAGCCCCGGATGGCTGCGGACATGGTATTGCCATGTGTGTTCCTTATCCATAACGGAAAAGCGCCTTGACCAATTCTTGTTGTCCTCGGAGTATCTGCCGTCATGGATTCCTTGGCGCACGGTGGCGGCGAGAACGAAGTTGACACGGTCAAAGCCGTATCGGTCGATGATCTCCTGGGCGCAGGAATTAAGGCGCTGACCGTCATAGTGTTCGTCAATGGCTCTCTCGATGGCACGGGCGCAGTCGCAGTTTTCGAGATAGCTCTCACGCCATTCGTCCTTTTCATCCCATTCCGCAGCTTCCTTGAGGGAATAGAGATATAACGGCTTATGCTCCGGCATTGTGTCCACCTGCTTTCTGTTCAGCCCACTTGACGGACAGATGCACAAGGGCTACACGCTGCTGTTCGGCGGAGAGACTGTCGAGGAAATCCTCAAGCGTCATCTCGGTTTCCTTGTCGGCTGTCTTGGTGCCGGAGCAGTTATCGCAAATCTTTTCACGCTTGACGGTGACAGTTCTGCCGTCCGGTGATTCGGTGAAGGACAGCACATCGTTATAGGTGAAGCCCACACGCTGCCGGATCTCAAACGGGATAGTGATGCGCCCTCTTTTGCCAAGAACACGGTATAGCTTTGTCATATCAGTTCGCCTCGCTTTCGTCACAATTATCACTGCAAGGGCAGTCTTCGCAGTCGCCGTCACAGTCCATGTCGGCAATGGGGCAGTTTTCGCAATCGCCGTCACAGACGATGTCCTTCGGATCGTCGATGTTTTCAATGACGATCTTATGTCCGTCTGCGTACATCTGCAGAGGGTCGCCCTCAAACATTCCGGCTTCGAGGAATAATTCGGCAGGCACGGGAAGCATAATGATTTCGGTTTTTATCTTTTTATTCTGCATACGATGTTCTCCTTTAATATTTTTTCGTAGTCGAGTGGCTTGTCGATGGAATCGAACAAGGTGAGCTGGTGGGGCTGCTGCCGTTCACGCTCAAAGAGGTCATAATTGGCAATGAGCAGTTCGGGGAATTCTTTGCCCGCCTCATATTTCTGCGCCATGCTATGCACCCGTTTGAAGTCGAAAAAGTGATATCCCTGATATAACTCTCGAATCTCCGGGCAGTCATTGTAGGACAGCAGGAATTTGCCTTTCATATCCGCAAGCGCATGGTAGAGCCGCAGATGATCCTCCCATGTGAAACCGCAGTCATATACATACTCACTGGTAAAGTACGGCGGATCGCAGTAGGTGAAGGTCGTCGGGCGGTCATAGTGCTTGATGAGGGTTTCAAAGTCCTGATTTTCGATGACCACATTCTCACACCGCTTGGCGAAGTCCTGCACAAGAACAAACAGCGTTCGCAAAGAGAAAGGCTGACAGGCAAAGGATTTACATCCGCTTGAATAACTGTAACGGATGAGTTTTAGGAACATGGCAGCACGGCGTAAGTCATGGTCATTCCTCGCTGCCGAATACAGCGTCCGCACTTCCTTGGCGGTCACTTCGGGCAGTAGTATTTCGGTCAGGTCAAGCTGTGCCTTTAGATAGTCCTCGTTGAATTCCTCTTTTTCGAAGAACTTTTTCAGCACGGCGAAATCGTCACGGGAATTCAGGCTTAAAAAACCGAGCTCACGGATGAACTCCATCGGTCGGTCACGCATACAGCGGAACAGATTGACGAGGTTGTGATTGTAATCGTTGAATACCTCGAATTTGTCCGGCACGGGCTTTCCCAGCAATACCGCACCGGAGCCGCCGAATGGCTCAACATAGCGGTCACACCCTATGGGAAACAAGGCATACAGGATATGGAGGATAGAGGTTTTGTTTCCTATCCAAGTTACAGGGGATTTTATTTTGATCACCTCACTTTGAGGCGGTCAACCGTTATAAAGAAAAAGCGGCGGTATCTTTCGTCTTTATAACGATCGATACCGCTGTGGATTGATTGCTTATTCTGTTTTGGCTCTCTCTTTGGCACGGAGCCTGCGTATCTCGTCCTCATAGTCGTTGATGCGGTTGATCTGCATACATCCGAGTATGCAGAAGCTGACGCACCCGCCGAGAAGCAGGCCGATCATGAGCATGGCAATCTCCATTCTACATTCCTCCCATCGTTATGCTTTCGTCCTCATCGGGAAACAGCTCGGCGGTCCGGACAGCGTCCTCGCCGAGTCCTCGGAGCAGGCTGTTGAAATCCTCAATGTCACAGCAGGAGCGGATACCGTAATCGGCACACAAATCTCTGTAATAGCCGAGCTCTATGCCATCTCTGTCCATAAGGAGATTTTCGTTCAGTTCGAGCCACGCCTTTTGCTTTTCCCAACATACGCAAAGCGAGGTCGGGAATCCGCCTGTTTGGTCGCACTGAAAATCCGGCGAAGTATAGACCTCGCCGGATGCGTAAAGCTCTGCGGTTTTCTTTTGCAGTTCGTCATAGGTCATAAGCGCATACCCATCCCTTCGTCCTCATCCTCGGATTCATCGCCTCCCGTTATATTGACATATTCGCCGATAATGCAGAGAGCTTCGTCATAGCTGCCGCACTCATGAATGCGGCCGGTCATTTCCGTTGCCTGTTCCGCAAGTCCGCTATGTCGGAGAGTTCGGGCAGCAAGCCCCATAAGGTTGAAGATGTTTCCGTCCTCGCCGATGAGCTTGCAGTCGGGCTTTTCCCGTTCGGGCGCGGCTTTGTCAACAAACCCGCCGAGGCGGTTCGGCACATAATCCGAAAGCCAGGTGCCGCCGAACTGTTCATGGGAATGCAACCTCCACATAGCGAGCTTGCCCATGTCGATCTCCGCACCGTTCTCAAAGGGAAAGAGGATATTTGTGAGGCTGCCGTTTTGGAATACGGAGATATTCTCGAATTTGCTGCCGTTCTTCAGAATACCCTCATCGGTGAGCAGACCGTTGATGCCGTCCAGCCACTCCTGCGGATCGCCGCCGCAGCCCTGCAAAACAAGTCCTTCCTTGCCGTTCATTCGGCGAAGGTCGTCGGTGGTTACGGTTTTGATGCTCATATTACATACCTCCCATTTGCATGGCTTCGTCCTGAACTTCTTCCTCGGCGAATTCGGACGGCGTCATTTCATCGCCCAAAAAGTTCGGCTCGGTGTCCTCATCCAGCGGAATATATCCGCTTTCGCCGAAATCGAGAATATCCCGCATCAGAACAGTGCCGCCGTGGTTGACTCCGACCTTCGGCTCAATAGAACAGAAGCGGTCGCCGTCGTCGCTGTGGCGTAAATCATAGGCGTACAAGCCTTCGGGGATCTGTTCGGGCATGAGCCGTCCGTTGCTGAACAGCGCTCTGCGGTCAAGCACTTCGATGACATCCAGCTTTTCCTCGGTCATCGTCTGTTCCTCAATTTTTTTGACCTCCGGCTCGTCATACGGCACGGGCTTGAATAGATGTCCGTTTCGGGCGGAAATAACGCCGTAATCCGTAACGGTTGCACCGATGCGGCCGAGCAATTTATCCGCTTCATTTCTCGGAAGCAGGTTTTCAAGCCACCTGCTGTCGAACTCCGTGCTTGTGTTTTCAAAAATATACTTCTTGAAGAAGGCATCCGCAGTGTCAGGTTCGGCAGTAAATTCATAACGCCACAGGTTTTGTGCCGCATTCAGCGCGTCATGAATGCTTGCCGTGTTTCCGGCGTCGAGAATGGCCTTGAATTTAACCTGTTCGCTTTCGCTCATGATTCTGATTTCCGCAGCAAGTTTATTGAGTGTTTGGACATCGCTCATGCAGCCGAACATCTCCGAGGTAATCTGCGGAATTACAGATTCAAAATCGTAGTACACGCAATCGCCGATGTCTGCTTCATTAAAAGCCGCAGCATAATTGGCGAGTATGTCGCTTGCCATCGGAAGGTTAAGCCATATAGCCCTATCTACAGGATCGCCCTTGATATGCTCCGGCGTACCCGATACAAGCAGACGAATGGCAAAGTCGGAGGATTCGGATTCCTCGTCCGGCAAGGTTACGCCGTCATATATCTCCGGTCGGTCATAATGGACGGTGGGGATATACAGCCTGCCCTCAAACACGCCGTTATCGTTTTTCTGCTGCACTCTGCCGATCTGTTCCGCGTTCAAAAACGGAACGGCGCTTTCGTGGATACCTTCGAGGTCGGAAAGCAGTTCGTTTTCAAAGGCAAACCGACCGAGCTCGGAAAGATTGCTTACATTATGAGCGACGGGAACGGTGTCCAAGCTGTAGGTGCAGTTGATGAGGTCTTTGATACTGACGGGGTTTTCGTCTGTGTCGTTGAATATCTGCTTGGTCACGGCGTAAAACACGGGCAGTTCCTCGTCGGGGAGAGAAGCAAGCCGTTTGGCAAAGAAGTTCAGCTCGTCCAAGCTGAATGTGTCCAAGCGAATGTCCTGCAGCTCCGGCAGGATATCGCATTCAAGGATACTGACTTCAACCGTGTTTTCTCTGCCGCCGGCACGAGTCCTTTGCATAGCGTCCTTGATTTCATAGTCCGCCGCAGGCAGCAACAATTCGGCATAATAATATCCGCCGTGAACGGGATTCTCAGCGGACAGTTCAAGCCTCATGATTTTTCTGTTATAGGTCATTCTCGCTTATCCTTTCTGAATTTGCTCTTGGTAGATTCGCTTGATAACAGCACCGACAGCAGAAACAACAGGTACGCTTACGGCATTTCCTGCCATTTTGTATAGCCGTCCGTCCTTCAGTCCCGTGGCGACTGCCTTATCGAATTGTTCATCCGCAAAGCCCTGCAAGCGCCAGCATTCTCTCGGCGTGAGCTTTCGCACTCTGCCGTAACGGAGGATACCGTGCCGGTCCTGCACCGTAAGGGTGAACATCGGCTCGTTAGGCTCTTTGATCCAACGGCCCTGCTGACGGATGGTTTTCTTATCGGGCGTCACAACGGCTCTCGGCTCGTCCTCAATAAACACGGCGGAGTGTTCGCCCTTGTGCTTGCTGATGCCGCTGTCCTGTCGGGCAGTAATGCACCGAGCCGTTTCGGTAAGCTGCGGATCGGCGTTCATGTCGATAAAAAAATAGCCCTGCGTATTGCCGGGCGTTACGGTATGGGCGATCTTTTCTCCGACTCGGCCTCGCCGTGTATTCATTGTCGGGTAGGCAAGGTCTATGCTGTCACCGGGGTGTGCGAGCTGAAAGCCGGATTTTGTATCTACCTTGATAGGCAGTGCTACATCGTAGAGTCCGGTTTTTCCTCCGAAGCCTCCGGCATTGCTTGTGAGAGTAATGCCGACTCCCTCGTCCGAGTAGACCCGATTGCCCTCTGTGCCTCCAAGGAGTTGGATAAGAGACGCTGCATTTGCGTTTGTGAAAGATAGTATTTCTCCGGCACATCGCTCTCTAAGATATCCGACAATATACACGCGCTTTCGGGATTGGGGGACACCGAAATCCTTGCTGTTAAGGATTTGCCATGCGACATCGTACCCCAACTCATCCAGCGCACCGAGGATGGCCGCAAAAGTCCGGCCTTTGTCATGCGACAGCAGACCGGGAACATTTTCAAGCAACAAAAAAGGTGGTCTTTTAACGGCGGCAATTCGGGCGATCTCAAAAAAGAGAGTGCCTCTTGTGTCATCTTGGAATCCTCTGCGGAGCCCTGCGATACTGAAGGACTGACAGGGAAAACCGCCGCAAATAAGGTCGATATCCGGCAGGGTGTGTGGATCAATGGTTCTTGCGTCTGCAAAATATAGTTCTCCTTTCGTGGGGTACATGGCGTCATACGCCTGCTTTGCGTATTTGTCTATCTCGCAGTAGCCGACGCACTCAAAACCGCCGAGCCGTTCAAGTCCCGAACGAAAGCCGCCGATGCCTGCGAACATATCCAAAAATCTGATCGGCATAAGTCATCCGACCGATACCGTTGTTTTTCTGTTCCGCCTCGCTTTCCTTACATCGTCATACCGAAGCCCTCGGATTCGTCCTCATCCTCGGTTTCCTCATCGGCGCTGTTGTCGCCCTCACATTCGCCCGCAAAGCCGTTTTCTGCGGCTTCCTCGTCCGTTTCCTCGTAGGTATCCTCTGTGGGGCTTTCGGTGTCAATTTGGCGCTCACGCTCGGCCTGCTCTCGGTCGAGCTCGGTTTCAATAAGTCCGAGAACGAATTCCTTCTGACTCATATTGTTGCGGTGCAGGTAGTCCTTGATTCTCTGAAACAGTTCCTCCGGCACCTGAAATGCCATCGTTCTCATATTTCCCATGTTATTTCCTTCTTTCTGCTGTATTTTCGGGTGGAGCTCATCGTCCACCGCAAGGGTGATAAACTCAGCCATTGTCATCCCTTCATGCCGTTCGAGATATTCTCTGATTTCAGCATGGAGGTCGGCGTCGATTTTTACGGTGATGCCTTTCTTTTCATCCGCCATTGCGCTCGTTCCTTTCTATATATTTTCTGATGATTTCCGCAAGCAGTTCCTCTGCCGACACTTCACGCTCGGCAGCTTCCCGAAGCAGCATATCTGCCTGCGGCTGCGGTATATGGATATCGTGTTCCAATAGGCAACCTCCTACATTCCCATGACGGGGCCGTTGTCCTCGTCCATGTCCTCGCTGTCGGCCTGTTCCTCGGCAAGCTCCTCATCGGTGAGCTTGCGGAAGGAGTCCTCGCCGGGGATGATGCCGAGCTGCCTGCCGTTATCGAATTTGCAGTGGACGGTGGATGTATCATCCACAAACATTACAGTGCCGCGCATATCGTCCTCAACAGGTCGGGGATCGTCACCCATGTGCAGAAGTAGGATGCGCGTCCCTTTGGGATAGAGTTCTTTATATCGCTGTGCCTGTCTATGAAGGCGGTCATATTCGTTCATTTCATTTACCTCCGTGTTTTCGTTATAATTTTATTCCGTAATATTCCTCCGGCGGCCGTAAAAAGGAGAAGTCTACATCCTCGATGTTGTCACAATGTCCGGCAAGGAAATTTTCATCCCGTTCCATGCGCATCATCAGATATGCGACCTCCTCGGGAGTGGCGGTCACGGTTTCTTCGCCGCCGTACAAATAGGCTTCGGCGTGTACGCTGACCTCTGTTTCCGCATCGACATTTTCCATAAAGTCATCAAACGCCGTCCAGCCGACAAGATCGTCGTATTCTCTCGGTATTCCTCCAACCGTGAATTCCGCTTGGTCATAACCTGCGGTTACGGTAACCGCAGAAAACAGCAAGGCCATATATTACATCCCTCCCATCGTCATAGGCTCGTCCTGATATAAGATGTCGAGCAGGCTTGTGTCGGTGTCGTTATAGATGAAGCCGCCGTCGACAAATTTCCCGTAATATATTTCGCCGATATACTCACCGAAGGCTCTATAATCGAAAAACTTTGCTACGGCAGGATTCACAGTAAAATCCTCGTTGTTTTGTGCTACATACTCTCCGATCTCCTGAAAATAGTTCGCACCCTCAACAAAGGTGAAGCAGTCGATGTTTTTCGCAAGCCGTGCAAGCTGCCCGGCGTCCTCGGCTTCGGCGTATTCGGCGACCGCCCACAGCTTTTCCATATCCATATCGGCGCTGTTGACGGCGGCTGCAAGGCGATTCAGTTCGTAAACACCTTCCTCGGCGGCGATCTCCTTAAATCGTTCCGTCCATTTTTCACTCTCGATGCAAATGTCCTCCCATGAGAGCTCCACATCATCCGGTGTAGGTGCGCCGAGTCGGGCAAACGCTTTGTCAATGGCTTCTTCCTCGCAGGGCAAATACAGGAATTCGGTTTTTCCGTTGTATTCAGCCCGTATAAAGCAGAGCATTTCCTCATACACATATGCCGGAAAATTCTGCCCGTCATAATCCCTTACGAACGGTGTGTCCTCGTCGACAAAGAGCAAGCCGTGTTCGGTAAAAAAGCCCTTGCCGGATTGAATCAGTTTCCGTCCGAATTCTGCATATTTCGGATCGTCTGCATCATCGGCAGGCAGACAGCCCTTGACCGTGAGCAGATATTCTCTGCCGATCTTGCCCATATCGCTGATATCCTGAATCAGAGGATAACGGCTGAGGTTGAAGCTCAGATTGATAAGGTCGGGCAGAGTGTCGAAGCCCTCTAATTTCATTGCCTCATAAAACTGATATTCCTCATCGCCGAAAAAGCTGTCCATCCGTTTTCCGAGGTAGTTGACTTCATCGAGATTGACGAATCGGTCTTGGAGGCAGCCGAGTTCCTCGGGGTATATGACCTCGGACACATACAGTTCAAGGGGCGTGACATCCTCGGCGTGGATTCTTTCGAGTGCCGCATTCATTTCCTTTTCAGTGCAGGGAAAACGGAGGGCGGTCTGGCTGTTGCCGTATTTGATTTTCAGTTTAATCATGGCAGTTCTCCCTTATGGCGGCGAGTCCGAATCTGCGAATTGCCATAGCGTTGCAGATGGTGCGGAACAGCATAGGCGGAACAAGGTCGGCGTCCGACAGATCCGACACGGTAATATGCTTTGTTCCGAGCGTCAAGTCCTTGGCTGCACAGTAGAGGGTGTAGGCTCGTTCGGTGCAATTATTGAGTTTAATGTTCTCAAAAAACACGCAGCCGTTATTTATATGGTGCTTACAGCAGCTCCACAGCCTTGGGTCGGCGGTGAGCAGATACAGTGCCGAAAGCAATGCGTAATTTGCTTTGGGGATGTTCTTGGCGGCAAGTTCAAATCGTGCCCGATGTTTTTTATTTATATATGTCATTGGTTTTTCCTCGCTTTCTATATATTCGTTGAATCTCTTTCGGAAGGGCGGACAGCGTATCTGCCTCATGGTGGCTGTCAGTATCTCTGTGGGGGTAGCGGCGGTTGTCGTGATGAATACCTGTGCTTCGGTAAAACGGAAGCCCACGCCTCTCGGTGCAAAATTCGGAACGGTCATCATCAGCCGTTCCATGCGTCTGCCATGTGGATTATCTGAAAATATGGTCATTATTTCTCTCCTTGCTGTGAAATAAAAAAAGCCCTCCGGTTTTTGTGTAACCGAAGGGCGATTGATAATATTACATATTCTGTTGTGAAGCTGCCGACTGTTCAAAGGTCGGCGGCTCGGCTTCGAGGGAGGGGTATGCATCTGTGAGCTTATCTTGGATTTTATCCAGCTGCCGTTCCTGATCATAGGTCAGCGTTTCGCAGTTGCCTTTGGTGAATTCCACACAGCGGCAAAGGTATGCCGATTCATTCTCACTGAACAGACGGTCTTTGCTGACAAGGCCGGAACGCATGGCGAAGGCTTCCTTGACATATTCATAGTTCGGCGAGTAATCTCCCCAGAACACCGAGTCGCCGTCTGCGCTCTGTTTCCAGGTACAGAACATAAAGCCGTTCTTTTCGCTGTAGGTTGCCGCCAATACGGTATCTCCGAAGGCGGCAAGCTGTCTGTAATCAGAGACGCCGTCGGCTTTCATCTGCGGTGCGTGTTCGTAGAGTCCGACATATTCTCGCACCGTAGAGATCTCAGCCTGAATGTCTGCAATTTTACTGCGGTGTTCATCGGATAGGTTTTGGTCGGCGTTGCTCAAATACTGACCGTTGTATTTTATCCGGCAGAGGGGGATGCCGTCCGAGGACACCTCCAACCATCCGTCGCCGTCCATCTTGGTGTCGTACCGAGCCCTGAGCCGCTTGGCTAATTCTTTCTGCAGCATATCTGTGTTCTCCTTTTTGATGGCAATAAAAAAAGGCAGATAGATTTTGATTTCTATCTGCCTTGCGTATCATTATTCGGTTGTGTGAGAGTTCAAGACATCCAACAAAGGGAAAACATCATTTTTATATCTGTCAAAACGGTTTGCTGAAATTTCGCCGTATAAACGGTGAAAACCCCGATAAAATCGGGGTTTTCACGGGCTACATCTATTTTGTAGCCCTTTTATGGTACGGGTAACAGGACTTGAACCTGCACGCTTTCGCACCAGAACCTAAATCTGGCGTGTCTGCCAATTCCACCATACCCGTATATAAAAACGACGCTGAAAACTCAGCGTCGTGTGGCGGAAAGAGAGGGATTCGAACCCTCGAACGGGTATTAGCCGTTACACGATTTCCAATCGTGCGCCTTAGACCAGCTCAGCCATCTTTCCACGACTTTAATATTTTATCATATCCCCGAAGAATTGTCAAGAACTTTTTTCAAATGTTTTCTTATTCCTTCATGCGTTGGCTTTAATTTTTTGAAAAATTGTGTCCAATCCTCTTGACAAACACAATATGTTGTGGTACAATGAGAAAACAACGAAATGTACTTACTGCTTTTATATACAGTAAATTGAAAGGAAGATTGTTATGGTAAAAGTAAATGTAAAAAACGGCACACTCGATCAGAAAGAGATCGACGCTTACGTTCAGTATGCTATCGAAGCTAACCCCGGAAAACTGGTCACCGAGCTTGATATAGACATTGACGGAGATTTTGCAAATCTCACCTATCATTTCGGAGAGATACCGTTTGACCGTATACGCCGTATCACAGGTTACCTTGTCGGCACGCTCGACAGATTCAATAATGCGAAAAAGGCTGAGGTCGAAGACAGAGTAAAGCACAGCATAGCGCCGGATGTCGAAGACGATATTTATGTTACGGCTTGATTTGTCGTTGACAGTAAATTGACAGAATAAAAAACGTTATTCCGTCCATACTTTTATCGGAAAATGAAAGTATGGGCGGTGTTTTTTTGTATTACAATAAGGTTGAAATAAGCGGTGTCAACACAGCGAAGCTGAAGGTCCTCAAGGAGTCTGAAAAAACCGAATTACTAAGGCAAATGCGCAGCGGCGACCCTACAGCCAGAGAGAAGCTGATAAACGGAAATTTGCGTCTTGTTCTCAGTGTGATACAGCGTTTTTCGGGCAGGGGAGAAAACCCCGACGATCTTTTTCAAGTCGGATGTATCGGTCTGATGAAAGCTATCGACAATTTTTCTACGGATTTTAATGTGAGATTCAGCACTTATGCCGTGCCTATGATAATGGGCGAATTGCGGCGCTACCTGAGGGACTCAGGCTCGATCCGTGTCAGCCGTTCAATGCGTGATCTGGCTTATAAAGCTATGCAGGCAAGAGAAAAACTTACCAATGATAACTCAAAAGAACCTACAATCGAGCAGATAGCAAAAGAAATAGACGCAAAACGTGAGGATGTGGTAATAGCGCTTGAGGCAGTCAGCGACCCTATTTCGCTGTACGAACCGGTGTTTTCTGAGTCGGGCGATACCATATATATGATGGATCAGATTGGCGATAATAACGATGACAGAAACTGGCTCGATGAAATAGCTTTGAAAGAGGCGATAATCGGACTTGACGACAGAGAGAAGAATATTCTCAAGCTGCGTTTTTTCAGAGGCAAAACTCAGGTAGAAGTCGCACAGGAAATAGGGATTAGTCAGGCACAGGTATCACGGCTTGAAAAAGGCGCTCTCGGTAAGATAAAAAAGGCATTATAACTTTGCAATCACATATTTCTGCTTGACTTATACAGTATATTGTGGTATACTTACTGCAAATATTAAATTAAGGATAATAGTAGAAATATGAAACGCTTTCTTTTACTCATACCGGTGATGATTCAGCCATATATTTTACTGTTTGCTCTCTACTCCATATTTATAAATCAATATATTGTAGAGCGTTTTTTCGGCGGTAATGGGCTTTGGCTGTTATTTGTGATATTTGTGACAATTGTCATTTCATTTATATGCACGCTTGTGTATATGCCGTTTTGCCTTGCAAAGGGGTGGGGAGCAAGACAGACAGCCTTTTTCAATATGCTTATAAAGCTTGTTCAGATACCGGCATATCTTGCTATATTTGTGCTTGGTGTATTATTTTTCCTTACAATTTTCACTTATGCTTTTTCTGTTTTTTTCGTGCTGTTCGATTGTATAACGATATTCCTTACAGGACTTGTCGGATTAACGGCAAATCTCAGGATTTATAAGGAACGTAAGTGTTCCGGAAGCTTTGCGGCTTTGAATTCTGTATGTCAGTTTGTTTTTTGTATAGATGTTATAAGCGCTGTTATTGTTTATATATGTTCAAGAAAAGAGCCTGTGCAGTGAAATTATATTGAATAAAATGCTATAATTCAGTGTGTTGACTTGTTGTGGTTGGCACACTTTTTTATGTTGCCAAAAAATGCTGATTATAACTATTGAAATTCGCAGAATAAAGCGATATAGGCATACAGCAAATGAGTTTTATATAAAGAAGGTTATTTCTAGGCAACAAACCGCACTTTTTTGAAAAAACATACTTTTTCTATAAACTGAAGATGGATCAGATAGGCAACAACAACGATGACAGAAACCGGCTCGATGAAATAGCTTTGAAAGAGGCAATAATCGGACTTGACGACAGAGAGAAGAATATTCTCAAGCTGCGTTTTTTCAGAGGAAAAACTCAGGTAGAAGTCGCACAGGAAATAGGAATTAGTCAGGCACAGGTGTCACGGCTTGAAAAAGGCGCTCCGGGAAAAATTAAAAAAGCACTGCAGCAAAAACGTGTCAATCTGCGAAGGTTGACACGTTTTTTTCTTTGCCTTATTACAATTTGTCTTTTTTGTTGACAAAAAAATTGCACTGTACTATAATTAAATAATAGGTTGGATTGGTGATAAAACATTTAAGGCAGGGGAAAAGATGAGTAATATCCGTATTTTTGTATCGCACAGGATAGATATTGACAGTGAAACAGTAGACACTCCCGTTTATTTTCCGGTCAGATGCGGTGCGGTTTATGATGAAGAAGGCAACAGTGAGATTCAGGGCGATGACACGGGCGACAATATTTCAAAGCTCCGTATGTCATTTTGTGAATTTACGGTTCAGTATTGGGCGTGGAAGAATGTTGATGCCGATTATTACGGACTGTGTCATTACCGGCGGTATCTTTCTTTTTCGGATAAACGCTATAAAAATACGGTGTTCAATATGGTGCGTGAGTTAAAATTGACACCTCACGAAAAGAAAAAATATCATCTTGATGATACGAAAAAAATCGAAAAAACTGTAAAACAATATGATATGATAATTCCCGTGGTTGCAAAAGCGTCCGAAATGAGTTATAACAGGGCAGAGGTCAAAACGCTTCGTGAAATGTGGGAAAGCTATAACGGCGTGTATTTTGAGCAGGGGATAATAGACAAGATGTTTTCCCTTATAAAAGAGTATTCGCCCGAATATTACAACTCTGCCTGCGAATACTTTTCCGGAAAATATCACAGGGCGTTCAATTGCTATATAATGAAAAAAGAGCTGTTTGTCCGTATGTGCGAGTTCCAGTTTCCTATTATGAAAAGAATTACGGAAATCACCGATTGCAAAACCTATGAACGTGCTCCCGGGTACATAGGCGAAATACTAAACGGTATTTTCATCCACCATATGCTGACGGTTGAAAACAGGTCGGCCAAGGAAACACAGCTTGTGTTTTTTGTAAATACGGAAAAGATAAATTCCGCAAAAGAGTATTATAAGTACAGAATTCATTCCGTTGCCGATAAAGCAGTGCGGAGCGTTGCCGACAAGATATTCCCGATGTACTCGCCACGACGTGAAAAGGTTAAAAAGCTGTTAAGACTAAAATAGCGCTTTAATAATTTAGCTAATGATTTAGTTAAAGAAGTGCGTGGTTTTAGCTGTTTTTTGTAAAAAATTAACCAATTGAATCTGTTCGCATTGACAAAAATGCTTTTTGTGTTATAATTATTTTGATATTAGTATGAAAAATGCCCGAGTTTTGACATTTTTCAACATCATCATGAAATGAGAGGATAAATAGCAATGAAAGTGTTAGGAATAATTCCCGCAAGATACAAGTCGAGCCGTTTCCCCGGCAAGCCCCTTGCGGATATATGCGGAAAGCCGATGATATGGTGGGTATACAACAGAGCCATAAAAGCCGAAACTCTGACAGAGGTGTATGTTGCCACCGATGATGAACGCATTTACAATGCCTGCAAGGAAAACGACATTAATGTAATAATGACCTCCGATACTCACAAGACAGGAACAGACCGTATAGGTGAGGTCGCAAGAAAAATTCCTGCGGATTTATATGTCAATATACAGGGCGATGAGCCTATGATCGAGCCGGAAACAATAAACAAGGCGGTATATCCTTTCTTCGAGAATCCCGATCTGCAGATCACGAATCTTATGACTAAGATAAAGGATCCTGTTGATGTAGTAAACTTCACAGTGCCTAAAGTCATAACGAATGCCGACAATATAGGCGTATATCTTACCAGAAGCACCGCTCCTTATCCTAAGGGAAGCATAGACTACAGCTATTATAAGCAGGTGTGCGTATACGGCTTCAAGCCTGAGGCGCTTCAGTTCTATTGTTCTTCTCCCAGAGGAAAAATCGAATCTATAGAGGATATTGAAATACTCAGATTTATCGAAGCCGGCTACAGAGTTCAGTACATAGAGGTTGATTCCGAAACAGTAGCCGTTGACACACAGAACGATCTTGAAAAGGTCAACAGGCTGATAGCTGCAAAGCTCGAACGGGAAAAGAATTAATTATTACAGGTGGGTATGAAAAAAATACGGATACTTGATTGTACTCTGCGTGACGGCGGATACGTAAATAACTGGAAATTCGGTTTCGAAAACATAAAAGACACCGTAAAACGTCTAATACAGGCAGGTATTGATATAATCGAGGTGGGCTATTTATCGTCAAAGGGAGATTTTTCTGCGGATGAGTCGCAGTATTCCTCGGTTGACGCTATAAAAAGAATCCTTCCTGCTGACAGAAAAATTACTCTGATTGCCGTAATGATAAACTGCGGCGATTATGATGCAGAACTGCTGCCGCAGTATGACGGTACAGGACCCGACTGCATAAGGGTTTGCTTCCACAAGTCGCAGGCTTTGCAGGCGGTTGAGCTTTGCAGAAAGATCAAGGACAAGGGCTATAAGGTATATTTTCAGCCTATGGTAGCTCTCAGCTATTCCGATGCCGAATACCTCGGTCTTATAGGTATGGCAAACAAATTCCGCCCCGACGTTTTTTATATCGTTGATTCGCACGGTTCTATGAAACAGAAGGATGTTGCACGTTTCTTTTATCTTATAGAGAATAATCTCGATAAGGAGATAGCTGTCGGCTTCCACTCCCATAACAACCTTCAGCTTTCGTACTCAAACGCTCAGTATTTAGCCGCTTTGCATACCGATCATAATCTGATAATAGACAGCAGTATTATGGGTATGGGCAGAGGTGCGGGAAATCTCAATACCGAGCTGTTTGTGGAATATCTGAACGAAACCGCAGACGCCGATTACAGTACAGAGCCTATACTCTGTTCGATTGACAATACCATAGCACCTATTTATTTGACTACATCGTGGGGTTATTCCTTATCCGGCTATCTGTCCGCAAAATACAGATGCCACCAGAATTACGCACGATTCCTCAGTAACAAAAACACCCTCACATACGAAGGTATGAACGCTATTTTCTCGAAAATAGAGCCTGAAAAGCGTGACAATTATGACCGAGAATATATAGATAAGCTGTACACTGCTCATATGTCTGCAGGCGGCGAAAAAACGCCCGAGGCAGATCTCAGCAGACTTTTCGAAGGACGCAATGTTGTTATTATCGCACCCGGCAGGACAACATCGGTAGAATCTGAAAGGCAGAAGGTCTTTGATAAGGTCAAAGCTACCGATGCGATAGTGATTTCCGTAAACCACTGCCCCGAATGGATCAAATGCGATTATGTGTTTGTAAGCAATATAAGACGTTACGAAAAGCTAAGCGGAATAGAAACAGACAAGCTGATAATAACATCTAATATAAACGCACAAGCGGGCTACACAGTAGGCTACGAGCCTTTGCTGTGTTCTATAGAAGCTGTCCGTGACAACGTTACACTTATGCTTATAGCACTGCTTATAAAATCCGGAGCAAGCTCCGTTTATCTTGCCGGAGTTGACGGATATTCATTCAAGGAACGCAACTTTGCGTACAGAGATATGGAAACGTATGAAGACGAGCAGGTAGCCAAAGAGCAGAACAACGGTATATCAGCCGCAATCGCTCAGCTATCACAGCGGATACCCGTTTCATTTATAACAAAATCACTTCTTGAAAGAGAGGAAAACCGTTCATAATGAAGGTAGTTTCTTTTGGAGAAATAATGCTCAGACTATCGCCCGACGGATATTACAAATTGTTTCAGAAGCCGGAGCTTAATACATCGTTTTGCGGTGCTGAAGCTAATGTAGCCGTTGCCCTCAGTAATTTCGGAGACGAGGCTGAATTTGTGACCGCACTTCCCGATAATGATATAGGCAGAGCGGCATGCAGAGAGCTTATGAGATACGGCGTAAAGACGGATAATATAGTTTACACGGGCGACAGGCTCGGGATATTCTTTGCCGAGAAAGGCGCAAGTCAGCGTCCGTCAAAGGTGATATATGACAGAAAGAACAGTGCGATAGCGTCGGCTGACCCTTCGTCGTTTGACTGGGAAAAGATATTTGACGGTGCGGATTGGTTTCATATTACGGGAATCACTCCGGCACTTTCCGACAGCCTTGCAAAAATTTCTGTCGATGCTGTAAAGGCCGCCAAAAAAGCGGGTCTTATCGTTAGCTGCGATATAAACTACAGAAGCAAGCTGTGGAGTGCAGAAAAGGCACGTCCCGTAATGACCGAGATAATGCAATATGTTGATGTCTGCATAGGAAATGAAGAGGATGCTGAGATAGTGTTCGGAATAAAAGCAGGCGCTACGGATGTCACAAAGGGACAGCTTGATACAGACGGCTATAAAAAGAGCCTTCAGACCGTTGCGGAAACATTCGGCTGTAAAATAGTTGCATACTCACAGAGAAAGAGTTATTCCGCAAGTGATAACGGCTGGTCGGGAATCATTTATGATGACGAAAAAAAGCAGGTTTATACATCTGCGCAATATGATATAAGAATTACAGACAGAATAGGCGGCGGCGATGCATTTGCGTCAGGACTTATTTATGCTCTGCATAACAATATATTGCCTGAAAACGCTATAGAAACAGCAGCTGCGGCAGGCTGTCTTGATCAGACGCTTGAAGGCGATTTCTGCCTGTTCGGAATTAATGATGTGTTTGATCTTGCCGGTGGAAATTCGTCGGGAAGAGTAAAGAGATAAAAGAAAGGGATTTTATTTTCAATGAACAGCGGTGAAAACAACAGCAAAAAAATCGCAATTTTCGTTTCACACAGAATCGATCTTAAAAGTATGGTGATTGACAATCCTTTATATGTACCCGTAAGATGCGGTGCGGCACTTGACGAGAACGATGAAGGCAATGTCATAATGGGCGACAATACAGGCGATAACATATCCGAGAAAAGAATTTCTTTTTGTGAGTACACAGTTCAGTACTGGGCGTGGAAAAATTATGATGCGGATTATTACGGACTTTGCCACTACAGAAGGTATCTTTCGTTTATGGATTCCTTTATGCCGGGCAATGACTACGATGTACGAATGGAAAACAACCTTTCGGTACGCACCGCAGAGTTATATCAGCTTTTCAATAAGTCAAAGATGGAGAAGGAAATCTCATCCTATGACGTTATTGTCGGCAAGGCTTTCGATACGACAAAGATCACCAGAGTACGTCCCAGAAACAGCGTAAAGGAGTTATGGTACGCATCAAGAAATCTTGTCGATCCTATAGCTATTGATACATTGATAAAGATAATAGAAGACAGGCACCCCGAGCTTGTTGAATCTATGAATGAGTATTTTGCCTCAAAGTATTACAGAGGCTATAACTGCTTTGTAATGTCAAAGAAGATATTCAACGAATACAACAAGGTGCTCTTTGACATACTCTTTGAGTTTGATAAACAGTTTGACACCACCGGCTATGAGGGTAACAAGCTCAGAGCCACAGGCTATATGGGCGAGATTGTATACGGCGTTTATATGTGGTATCTTCAGCATCACACCGACTGCAAGTTCCTTGAGCGCCAGATTGTATACTTCAAGAACACCGAAGCAGATCCCGATGCAAATACCCTTGCACAGCGTACTTTGTCATACAAGAAACCTAACGATGACATCAAGATTTTCGTTTCGCACAGGATGGATCTTGACAGCGCTGTGATAGGTAACCGTATATTCGAAAACTATAAGTGTAATGCAGGCTCGGCAAGATGCTTCCTTAAGATGAACGGCGATGACACTGGCGACAATATCTCCGATCTTGCAAAGTATTTCTCGGAGCTGAGTGTTCAGTATTGGGCGTGGAAGAATGCCGATGTAAATTACTACGGCCTTTGCCACTACAGACGTTATCTTTCATTCAGCAATAAGAAGTTTGACCAATGCTCAAGAGGCTACATAATTGAGAATATGCTCAATGACGAGAGCGTAGAGAAGTACGGTCTTAAAGACTATGACGGTATGGCAAAGCAGATAAAGAAATACGATCTTATCACAGGCGGAAGCATGGATGTTGATGAGATGGATTTCCTTTTTGGCGGAAAACGTGCACATTGCATCAAGGATATATTCATGATTCAGGAGCATTTATTCGATAAAAGCGCACCTGAGCTTACACTTAAGCTGGTTGATGAGCTTTACCCCGAATATTCTAAGGCTGCCGAGGAATATATGGCTTCAAAGAAGTACTATGCGTATAACTGCTTTGTAATGTCAAAAGAACTGTTCAACCGCTTCTGTACATTTGAATTCGGCGTACTGTTCGAATTCATAAAAAGATTTGATTTGTCAAAATATCAGGGTACCAAAATGAGAACGCCCGGCTATATGTCTGAGGTTCTTTACGGTATCTTCATATACTGGGTATTAAAGCAGAGAAAGTACAAGGTAAAGGAAAATCAGCTTGTATTCTTCAGAGAAACCAATGCCGCAAAGTGCAAGCTTGCTCCTGCAAAAACAGCGGCTGCTCCCAAAAAGCCCAAAAAGCCCAAAAAAGTCGAAAGCATTTTAAAGAAGATAATGAGAAGCATCTTCCCTGCATATCGTGTTGCTTTACGAAACGAGGAAAGACTCGGCGCACTGGTTGCTTCTGTTAACGATCTTCAGAAAAAGTCTACAGAACACAGCGTGCTGCTTGCGAGAACCGTAAAGGTTTGTCAGAGCACTGCTCCTAAGAGCGTACAGGCAGCGGCCGCTAAGCCTCCTATCATCGCTACCAGTCTTCGCAAGGATATATGGGATGCAAAAACGCTCACTTCAAATATTAATCTCAATATTGCCTGCCTTGCAAATGAGATACACGAAACTCATAAGAAGTCATTCGGCGAGTTCAGAAATATCAATACCGGCAGAGATGTTGTAGTAATGGCATCAGGACCTTCGATGAGATACTACAAGCCCATTCCCGGTGCTGTACATATAGGTATGAATGCTTCATTCTTAAATCCTGATGTTGATATTGATTACTATTTTACTACCGATTACGAAAGCCGTGCTCCGTGGTTTGAAAAGCTGAAGGAATACGATTTTGTCAAGTTCTTCGGTCAGTATTCTACCGGTGAATACAGAGATAAATTCCAGGTATCAGAGAAGATTATCAGAGAGAATAACGGTAGAAGATTCTTCCAGGCGGCTCCCAGCGAGGATATACATATTAATATAGAATTCTATCCCCTTATGGCATTCTATTCAATTGCGTTCCAGGCTATCCACTTTGCGCTCTTTACCAATGCGAAAAGAATTTATCTTGTTGGTTGCGACTGCACCAATGCGGGATATTTTGACGGCAGCAAGCAGAGATTGTCGGATCTTGTAGCAAAGACAAGTGTTCCACACTGGTTAGACGGCTATCAGAAGGTCAAGGCGTTTGTTGAACGCTTCTATCCGGATACAGAGATTATATCCGTTAATCCTATGGGTCTCAGAGGACTTTATTCAGACGTTTATACGGATGACTTCATAGCAGATCATCCTGAAATAGATAGCAGTAAAGTAACACGTCTTAACAGCACACAGGAGGAAAAATGAAAGTTGTAATACTCGCCGGAGGTTTCGGCACAAGAATCAGCGAAGAAAGCCAGTTCAAGCCAAAGCCTATGGTTGAGCTTGGCGGTATGCCGATAATATGGCACATAATGAAGCTCTATTCTTCTTACGGCTTCAATGAATTCATTATATGTGCAGGTTACAAACAGCACGTTATAAAGGAATATTTTGCAGACTACTTCCTGCATACATCCGATATTACATTTGACTTCACAAGCGGTAAAAACGAGATGATTGTTCACCGCAACAGCTCGGAACACTGGAAGGTTACCGTAGTGGACACAGGTCTTAACACAATGACCGGCGGACGTGTAAAGCGTATAAAGGACTATGTCGGCAACGAGCCTTTTATGCTGACATACGGCGATGGTGTTTCCGATGTAAATATAGCTGAGCTTGTCGAGTTCCATAAAAGTCACGGAAAGCTGGTAACAATGTCGGCTTACAACCCCGGACAGAGATTCGGCGTTCTTGATATTGATGAAAGCGGAAGAATAAATGAATTCCGTGAAAAGACATCCGGCGACGGAAGCCTTATCAATATCGGCTATATGGTATGTCAGCCCGAATTCATCGATTACATAGACGGCGACGAAACCGTTCTTGAAAAGAAGCCTCTTGAAACAGTAGCAAAGCTCGGAGAGCTTATGGCATATAAGCATACGGGCTTCTGGCAGTGTATGGATACTGTAAGAGAAAAAGAACAGCTTGAGAAAATGTGGAACAACAACAATGCTCCCTGGAAGATCTGGAAATAATGGGTGAATTATCCGATAAACTTGCGGGATTTTTCGGAAGATTATTTCCGATGTCACGCAACAAGACAATAAAGCTCAACAACGAGATAAGGCAGACAGAAAGCGAGCATTTTGCACAGCTTTGTGAAATGCTCGGTTTTCTTGAAAACAGCCTGAATACTTGCAAGGATATATGCCGTGATAATGCGGAGCAGATAAAACTGTGCCGTCAATCGTTGCGTACATTGGAAGATAATCAGGTTAAATTCGGTGAGTCTACCGCATCAAAACTCAAAGAAATAAAATTTGATATTGAAAATCTGAAAAAGCAAAATGAGTGTATCGGCGAAAAAATGAGTAACGAAATATCAGAGAAATCTGCCGGAATATCCGGTGAACTTATCGGCTGTATTTCACATCACACAGAGAAAATACTCGGTTGTATAACCGACAGCGACAAGCGTTCTTCCGATAGCGATAAGCACATTGTCGAACTTATTGAAAACGGCATATCTGAAAACAATAAGCACGCAGGAGAAATAAAAGCGTTCAACAACTCGCTTTCCGATGATATTAAGTCGCTTTCGGACAGCATTGCCGCAGGCTTTGATAAAACCTCGAAAACAGGCGAGTATGCAGATGCGCTTAACGGCTTATCGTCAGATAACGAAAGCATCTCGGCTGAGATTAAGTCGCTTTCGGACAGCGTAACCGCAGGCTTTGACAAGACCTCAAAGACGGGCGAGTATGCAGATGCGCTTAACGGCTTATCGTCAGATAACGAAAGCATCTCGGCTGAGATTAAGTCGCTTTCGGACAGCGTTGCCACAGGCTTTGACAAGACCTCAAAGACAGGCGAGTATGCGGATGCGCTTAACGGCTTATCGTCAGATAACGAAAGCATTTTGGCTGATATTAAGTCGCTTTCCGACAGCGTTACCGCAGGCTTTGACAAGACCTCAAAGACGGGCGAGTATGCAGATGCGCTTAACGGCTTATCGTCAGATAACAAAAGCATCTCGGCTGAGATTAAGTCGCTTTCCGACAGCGTTACCGCAGGCTTTGACAAGACCTCAAAAACGGGCGAGTATGCACAATCTCTGCTTGATGCAGAGAATACGGCAAATACAATCCGCCGTGAGATGAATCTGTTCAAAAGGCAGTCATATCTCAGAAAATTGTATTTTCATCCCGGTGAACGTGAAGCTCTGGCAAAATTGTTCAGTGACGCTATGAACAGAGAGGACAGCGCACAACGGTTTAATGCGCTTATAAGCGGACTTGACAACGAGAGCAAAAATACCGTTTCTGATATAATTCATCGTATGGGAATGATAGCGGACGGCAACAAGTCCTTGCAGGATGTCTATACACAGCGTGAGCAGGAAGAATTCGTTCGTATGAATGATGAATTCAGCTCAAAGATAGTAAAGCTAAACGATAATCTGTAGTACTACAATGGTTATTATCTTCCTGTGAATCAGTTTGACAGCAGTGTTTTCTATTCAAAATACGCTATTGACGAGCTGACCACACTGGACAGTGTGAGAAATAAGGATATAATCGACGCAGGCGGATATGTCGGTGACACGGCGCTTCTGTTCTCGTCATATACGGATAAGAACATTCATGTATTTGAGGCTTCTCCTTCAAATATGGATATTATCCGTGAAACGATAAGGCTGAATCAGTTAGAGAACATAGTGCCTGTAAGCAAAGCACTGGGCGAGAAAAGCGGCACGGCAACATTCAGTCTGGGCGAGCGCAATTCCTGCAATTCACTTGTTGAACGTCCCGGTTATAATTATCCGAATCATATCGAAGTTCCCGTTATTACTCTTGATGATTATGTACGGGAAAACAATCTCGAGGTCGGTCTTATAAAGGTTGACATCGAGGGAGGTGAGCAGCTGCTGCTCAAGGGCGCTGTCGAAACCATCCGCACTCAGCACCCGATACTTCTCATCAGCATTTATCATTCGGCAAACGATTTCTTTGAGATTAAGCCTATGATAGAGAAAATGTGCGACAAATACACCTTCAGAATAATTAAACCCGCCAATTCGGCTATTGTTATTGAAACAATACTGTTAGCCGAGGTCAGAGATGAAAGCGGCGAAAATATCATTAATTCGTAAAGGAAAAATCAATATGGATATGTCATTTTACAAGGGTAAAACTGTACTGATAACAGGTCACACAGGCTTCAAGGGAAGCTGGATGTGCAAATTACTTTCTATGGCAGGAGCAAAAGTTATCGGTTATTCTCTCAATCCCCCCACAACACCCTCTCTTTTTGAGCTTTCCGGAGTAGAAAAGGAAATAGTTTCGGTTATCGGCGATATAAGAGATCTTGCAAAGCTGAACGAAACAATGCAGAAGTACCGCCCCGAAATAGTAATTCATATGGCGGCACAGCCCATAGTAAGAGAAAGCTACGCAGAGCCTGTCTACACATACGAAACAAATGTTATGGGTACTGTCAATATATGCGAGGCTGTAAGGCTGTGCGACAGCGTAAAATCATTCGTAAACGTAACCACCGATAAGGTTTACAAGAACAACGAATGGGAGTGGGGATACCGTGAAAATGACGCACTTGACGGCTATGATCCTTATTCCAACTCAAAGAGCTGCTCGGAGCTTGTAACAAGCTCTTATATTAAGTCGTTCTTCTATAACCGTGACATTGCGGTTTCGACCTGCCGTGCAGGTAACGTTATCGGAGGCGGCGACTTTGCAAAGGACAGAATCATCCCCGATTGCGTAAGAGCAATGGAGGCTAAGCAGGAGATAACAGTAAGAAATCCTTATTCGACACGTCCCTATCAGCACGTTCTCGAGCCGGTCGTTACATATCTTGTACTTGCAATGAAGCAGTATGAGGACAAGAGCCTTGCCGGTAATTATAATATCGGTCCGGATGACTGCGACTGCGCCGCTACAGGCGAGCTTGTCGATCTGTTCTGTTCACACTGGGGCGACGGCGCTTCGTGGAAAAACGTTGCGGATAAGAACGCTCCCCACGAGGCAAATTTCCTCAAGCTTGATTGCTCAAGAATAAAGCGTGTACTCGGATGGAGTCCCCGCTGGCATATTTCCGACGCTATCGAAAAGGTGACAGAGTGGAGCAAGGTATATCTTTCAGGCGGCGACATTAGCGCCGTTATGGAAAAGCAGATAAACGAATATCTGGAGGTAAAGTAATGAAAAAAGCTCTTGTTACAGGTGCAAACGGCTTTGTCGGAAGTGCGCTTGTGCGTGAATTGGTAAAGAATAATGTTGAGGTAATCGCACTTGACCGTGACGGTTGCAATAACAACATACCCAAAAATGTAAGATTTGTGGCTCACGAGCTTTCCGAATCGTCAAAGCTCGCCGATATTATTCCTGACCGTGATATTGATGTATTCTATCACTTTGCATGGGTAGGCTCGGCAGGCCCTGCGAGAGCAGACACCGCTTTACAGCTCAATAATGCTCAGTGGACGGTAGATTGTCTGCGTGTGGCAAAGGATATGGACTGCAAGAAGTTTGTATGTGCCGGCTCTATAATGGAGCATGAAACAATATCAGCTGCATTCAGACAGGGTAATAAGCCCGGTGCCGGCTACATATACGGAAGCGGTAAACTTGTTGCTCATACAATGTGCATGAGCGTTGCCGCACAGATAGGTATAGATCTTTGCTGGGCAAAGATAACCAACGCATACGGTGCAGGTGAGCTTTCACCCCGTTTTGTAAATACGACCATCAGAAAGATTATAAACGATGAGCCTTTACAGTTCACAAGCGGCGCACAGAATTATGACTTTGTATATATAGACGATGTTGCAAGAGCGTTCTATCTCATCGGAGAGAACGGCAAGCCTTTCTGCCATTATCTTATAGGCAGCTCGGATGCAAAGCCGCTCAGAGAATTTGTTCTTGAGATGAAGGCTGCACTGGCTCCCGACAAGGAGTTTGTGTTCGGAGATGTTCCGTTCACAGGCGTAAATATGCCGCTGTCGGATTTTGATTGTTCGATTACGGAAAAGGATACAGGCTTCAGAGCTACAATACCTTTTGGTGAAGGCGTCAAAAAAACAATGGATTGGATTAAGGAGCAGAAATGATACAGAAGTTTGAATTCAAGGAAACAGAGATTAAGGGACTTATAGAAGTAACTCCCTTCAATGCCGATGATATAAGAGGCTGTTTCACAAAGGATTACTCGAAGGAAGTGTTCGAGGCAAACGGCATAAAGCACGATCTTGCCGAGGTTTTCTATACGACAAGCTACAAGGGCGTTATCCGTGCACTTCATTTTCAGCGTGAGAAACAGCAGCCCAAGCTGGTACGTTGCATACACGGACACGTTTACGATGTAGTAGTCGATTTACGCAAGGACAGCCCCACGTTCAAGAAGTGGCTTGCATTTGAGCTTATCGGTGAAAAGCACAACGAAATACTCGTTCCCGCAGGTTGCGCTCACGGTTATCTTGTACTTGAGGACAGCATAGTATCCTACAAGTGCGGAGAAAAATTCTACGGCGAATATGATGACGGCATTATGTGGAACGATCCCGACATTGCAGTAGACTGGAAGCTTGACAGAGTTGGCGGAATTGATAAGGTTATACTTGCCGATAAGGACAAGAATCTGCAGACCTTTAAAGAATTCATGAGCAAGTACGGTGGCTTTTGATGAGCAGTTTTGATTTTGACACCCTTATAGTCGGCTGTGGACTTTCCGGAGCGGTAATCGCCCGTCATTTAGCGGAAAAAGGCGAAAAGGTCGAGATATGGGAACGCAGGGATCATATCGGCGGCAATATGTACGACCACGTTGACGATCACGGAATACTCGTACAGGATTACGGCCCGCACACATTCCACACGAAAGAGAAATATCTTTTTGATTATATGTGCCGCTATGAGCAGTGGTCGGATTACAAGCTGACCTGCGGTGCGGTATGGAACGATACATATACCCCCACGCCCTTCAACTTTACCACGATTGATAAGTTCTTTGATAAGCAAAAGGCAGAAACGCTCAAGGCAAAGCTGACTAAGGTTTACGAGGGCAGACCGACCGCTACCGTGGTTGAAGTTCTCGAAAACGAGGACGATGATATAAGAGCATACGCTCAGTATCTTTTCGATAACGATTATGCACCATATACCGCTAAGCAGTGGGGCATATCTCCCTCTGAGATTGACCCGTCCGTGCTTAAAAGAGTACCTCTGCGTTTTTCATACGACGAGGGATATTTCGATGACGCTTATCAGGTAATGCCGGCACATTCATTCACGGAGTTCTTCAGAAATTTGCTTAACCATGAGAATATCACGGTCAGAACCGGTGTCGAGGCGCTTGAGCGGATTGCTGTAAAGGATAATAAGCTGTATGTTGACGGCGAGCCGTATAATAACATTCTTGTATATACAGGTGCGCTGGATGAGTTATTCGGTGAAAAGTACGGCAGACTTCCTTACCGTTCACTGCGTTTTGAGTATAAGTATACCGACAAGGATAGCCTTCAGGACGCTCCTGTCGTCGCATATCCTCAGGAAAAGGGCTTTACCAGAATCACCGAGTACAAGAAAATTCCCGTCCAGGATGTAAAAGGCAGTACCTATGCGGTAGAATATCCTCTCCCGTATAAGTCGGGCGAAAAGCTCGAGCCGTATTATCCTGTTCTCACAAAGGAGAGCATGGAGCAATACGCAAAGTACGAGGCTCTGGCATCGCAGATCGATAATCTTATCTGTTGCGGAAGACTTGCCGATTTCAGATATTATAATATGGATCAGGCGTTAAAACGTGCGCTTGAGCAATGCGATAAAATAGATAATATATAACGAACCGTCTGAGCTGTGGGCATTGACCCACAGCTTTATTTTTTACACTTATTGCAAAACGCTTTCAGCCATGTTATACTGGTAGAAAGAGGTGAGCAGATGAAAAAAAGAATAGCAAGGTCGTCCGTTTTACATATAATATTGATAATAACCGCCATAGCCGCCGCAATGCTCTGCAGACAGCTTGACAGGATCGGTACTATGCAAATATTCGGCATTATCAGAAGTCTGATATATATTTTTATGTTTCTGATATGGGGAATCACCCTGAGAAACAGGATAGTGCAGATACAGGCAAAACGCTTTATGACATCTATAGCATGGCTTATTGTGTTCTGGGTAGCTATCCGTTCGGTGAAGTTTGTTATAGCCCAGAGTCCGCTCGCTGTCAGAACGCTGTGGTATATGTATTATATCCCGATGATATTTATCCCTATGTTTGCGCTGTTGGTCGCTCTGTCGCTCGGAAAGCCCGAAAACTATCGCCTGCCCGCAGTTACATCCTTACTGTATGTCGCTTCTGTCCTGATGGTAATATTCGTGCTTACAAACGATCTGCATTGCCTTGTGTTCAGATTTCCGGGAGAAAGGGAAATGTGGAACGACAGAGATTACAGCTATGCAGGCGGATATTACATAGTGGCAGGATATATGCTTTTATGCACAATCGGCGCATTTGTGGCTTTAATATCCAAGTGCCGTATACCAAAGGCAAGAAAAACGTTTATTATGCCGTTACTGCCTGTTGTTGCAATGGTTATCTACACGTTGCTCTATGTGTCCGGAGAAATCACGGGTGGTACGTTCATTCACAGACTGGCAGGCGATATGACCGTTACCGTAAGCCTTCTTACTGCGCTTTCTTTTGAATGCTGCATACAATGCGGACTTATACGCTCGAATACTTATTACATACAGCTTTTGCAGCCGTGTACAGTTCCTGCTTTGATTACCGACAATGATTACAATATTCTTCTCTCGTCCGATTGTGCCGAAAAGATAGACCGTGAAATAATGCAGATGGCAAAGTCCTCTCCCGTAATGCTCAGCAACGGAAAACGTCTTTCCTCCGCCAAGATAAAAGGAGGCTATGTCTTGTGGCTGGACGATCTTTCCGAGCTGATAGAGATAAACGATAAGCTGGCGGAGGCTAAGGATGATCTTAAGGATGATTACGATCTGATTTGCGAAGAATACGATCTCAGAAACAGAGAGGCTCACATACTTGAGCGTGACAGGATATATGATAGGATCAGCCGTGAAACGTCAGGTCAGATAGCTGTATTGAACAGCCTTACAGACCGCTTCGAGATGTCGGAGGATGAAGATGAGCGCAGAAAGCTATTGGGTAAGATGGTAGTAATCGGCGCTTATCTTAAGCGCAGGAACAATCTCATATTCATATCGGAAAGAAGCAGTATGATAAGCGAAAAAGAGCTGTACCTTGCGTTCCTTGAGCTTACGGATAATCTTGAGCTGTACGGCGTGACCTGCGGACTTAATATCAGATTAAATAAATCCGTGCCGGCTGTGGCAGTAATGGAGATGTTCGATACATTCGAAAAAATGATTGAGCTGTCACTGGATAATTTATCGGCTGTGAATATATCCGTGACGCTAAACGGCGGTATATTCACAATGACGGTCACTGCTGAAAGCAGTACGGATTTTAATGTAATGAACGGTGATTTTGTAACGGCGGTATGTGATGATGACGGCGAATGGCAGATTGTATACAGAAGGGAGGCTGGAAGATGCAAGGCTTAGGCAGACGTTATCTGTTACGCAGGACGGTAAAAGACGCATTTGATAATCTCCCGTCGGGTATATGCTTTTTCGACAGCAACGGAATAGCAGTCCTGTGCAACAGGCAAATGGACAGGCTGATATATGAATTGAAAGGCTTTGACGTACAGTGCCTCAGCGAACTGCAGGATATATTTTCGGAGCATAACAGCGGCTCGGTCGTACTTGTAAAAGGAAAAGCATGGCGCTTCAGACTTGATGTGGTTTTTCTTAACGGTGTCGGCTACTATACGCAGGTAACTGCAACGGATGTAGATGAGCTGTACAAACGTCAGCTTCAGCTTGAAGAAAGCAGCAGAAAACTCGAGCGTGCAGGCAGACGAATGCGAAAGCTGACAGAGAATATAAGAACGGTTATCCGTGAAGAAGAAATACTCAGTATGAAGATTCGTGTACACGATGATATAGGCAGGAGCGTAATTGCGACCCGTAATCTGCTGTCAAATAACAGACCGACAAGCGAGCTGGATCTTACAGCGTGGAAGAATGCTGTAAGACTTCTTGTGAGGGACAACGAAAAAAGCTACGGAGCAAACAGCTATGATATATCCGGTCAGTTAAAGGAAACATCTTCCGTTCTCGGAATCAAAATAAACGTTGAAGGAGATATTCCCGATCCGTTTTATTATAAAATATTCATAACGGCTGTCAGAGAGTGCGCTACGAATGCGGTACGTCACGCAGGTGCGACAAAATTGAACGTTAAATGCAGTAAAAGCGGCGGCAGACAATGGATAGCCTTGTCTAATGACGGAAAGGCACCAATCAGCGCCGTCACTGAAGGCGGCGGCCTTTCGTCACTGCACGACAGAGTAGAAAAAAGCGGCGGAACTATGAGCATTAATTCATATCCGTATTTCGAGCTTGTAATTTCATTTCCGCTCAACAAGGAGGTAACACTATGACGCAGGTACTGATTGTAGAAGACCAGAAAATGATAAGGGAAAGCCTTGAAAATCTTGTAGCCCAGGCAGATGATCTTTCTCCGGCAGGTTCGTTGTCTTGTGCGGCGCTTGCCGAGCAATACTGTATGCGTGGTAATATCGACCTGATATTAATGGACGTATGTACGGAAAATGATGAGAGCGGATTTGTCGCTGCGGAAAAAATAAAAAAACGCTTCCCCTCGATAAAAATTATCATCATAACCTCAATGCTAGATTACAGCTATCTTGATAAGGCGAGAAAAGCAGGTGCGGAGAGCATCTGGTTCAAGGACGTAAGCGCAGAGGAACTGCTCAGCGTTATAAAGAGGACGATAGACGGAGAAAGCGTATATCCCGATAAAATGCCCGAAATACCCGTAGGAAACGCTACCAGCTACGAGTTTTCCGATGCGGAAATCAGAGTTCTGCGACTGCTGGTCGAAGGTATGACGTATAAGGAGATGGCACAGGAGCTTTGCGTTACTCCCGATTGCGTAAAGGCACACGTCAGCAGTATGCTTTCCAAAACCGGTTATTCATCAAAAACAAAGCTCGCCGCAGTTGTAACATCAAAAAAACTGATTGTTAACGGATTTTGACAGAAATTTCTTGCATTTGCTTTTATTTTACCCATTTGGGTAATGGTTTAATTGGAACGGTATGGTATAATAACCTCAGACAGATAAACCGCATAAGCGGATTATCCCGTGCATAAGCACGGTTGGCGGTTACCCGCCTGTCTGAGGACATTTTATCATCAAACTCTTTTGCCGATTTCACTCTATACCTTAGTTTATCTGATTATGACGGAGAATTATTATGTATCAATCATTGAGCTTTGAGGATTACTGCAACGGTATGGTTCGTGAAGAAAATAAATCGGACGGTACCGTAAAAGTATCCGGCTTATCCGTTGTACACAGTGCTATGTCAAGCCGCAATTGCTATTCTTTTTCGCTGTATCACGCAAAGAACGGTAAATATGTTATGGACGCATTCTGTAATTGTGCTGACGGCTTCGAAACAAAGCGGATAGATATGGAATATACCGCAATAGAAGACGAAGACGCTTTAGCAGTGCTACGTCTTGCGGATACAACGGGGCTTATAAAAAGAATAGAGGAATACAAAACCCGGAATAACAGTTGTCCTGCGGGTATGCAGCCGTACGACAAACCGGTAAGAAGTTGCTTGTTATATTATTCGGACGGTTCAGTAAAGAGTGCGCCTTTTGAGATTGACGATGAGATAAAGAGTGCTTTTATAAAGCTGGCTGAGAAATACACTAAAGGCAGGGGCTGTACGCAGAAATGAGCTGAAAAAGGGGAGGGAACACATGGGCTTTTTCGAAAGAATGAAAAAATACAATTATGATGATGTAATTGAAATCTATGCGTCCTGCGGTCATATGTGTTACACCTTTAGCTATAACTTCGATCTTAATAAGAGCGGCGATAAATGGCTGTTCAGCTGTAATTGCTCGGTAAGCGACAAAGAAGAAAGAGTCAAATCGGATAACCGTGAGATAACGCAGGAAGAAGCCGAAAATGTAATCAAAGCGGCAGAGGAAAGCGATCTTGCGGATAAAATCAAGAAACACCGACCAAGACCGTTAAGCCGTGTGGTTTTTGTATGCGATGAAACGATGTATTCGAGCAGCCTGAAGTTTGCAGACGGCACTAATCTTAATGCAAATTGTAAGGTAAGCGAAAACGTAAAGGATTTGTTTTACGCACTGGCAGAAAAGTACGGCGAGGAAGAGGATTCCTGAGCGGAGCAGTAATAGCTCCATACCGCCGCATTGATAAATGATATTGCGATAGAAAACATAAATTAACAGTCTGTAGAAAAACTTTTTCGTTATTAAAAAATGGGGTTGAGGGGCGTAGCCCCCCATACAGGTCGTCAGCCATTTGTACCACTGCATCGTGCAGTGGCTTTGTGTGGCTGACTGCAAGCATCCTTGCTTGGACTTGGGGCGGTAGCCCCAGTAATATAGCCCCTTTCCGGGGGAAAGGGGTTTTCGGCAAGGATGCCGAAATAAGGACACACCAAGCTTTGCACGAAGCAAAGCCAACAGAGTGTCCTAAAGGGGATAGGGATAGAGAATTAGCTCTATTTTTATAAAAAACAGACTTTTTCTACAAGCTGAAATTAATTACCCGGTAAAAAGCTAATCAGCTTAAATACAGATGATACAGGAGGAACACAATGGGACTTTTTGACAAACTTAAAAACACAGCGGCAAGCGCTGTAGGAGGTGCGGTAAATAACGCCGCAATGTCTATAGGCAACAAGAGTGAAACATTTACATTCACAGCACTCCCCGAAAGTCTTGCACAGATGCAGGCACTGCCTGAGGCAAGTCTTGATTCGCCGTTCAAGGCGGCTGCACTTACTGTATGCGCACTGTGCGCTTATGCGGCAGACAAAAATATCGGTACGGAAATGCTCAACTGGCTGAGAGGTCCCCGTCCGCTCAACGGTACGGAAATATCGTTCCTTAACGACCGTTTCCGTGACGGAAAGACCTATATTCCGTTCTCATATTTTGAGGGAGCAACACCCGATAATGATTATACACCTTCAGAGCCGTTCAGAGTAACGGTACAAAGTACGCACGTTTCGGGCGAGGAGCAGGGTTATATGAAGCTGTTCATTCCCTGTGGCGGTGCTGACAGCCCCAGACCTATAAAACTGCGTATGAAGGGTGACGGCAAATGGTTCTTATGGGAGCAGTACCTGCTTACAGGTATACGAACACCCAAATCCGCAGACCCCTGGGCATAAGCTGCAACGGCTTATGATCGCATAAATCAGGAAAATTCAGAGTATGAAAGGATGAATAGTATGAATCTTATCGGTAAATGGAAAGTTAAAGAATTGCCGGTTTATCCCGAACCGAGTAAAATGATTTTCGTAGCGGTTGAAGACTTCCCGAAGTATATCACTGACGAGGATCTGCTTAACGATTATATGCAGCAGGCATCTTTTATTTACGAATTTTGCGAAGACGGCACGGTTGAAACAATGATGCCTATTCCGGAAGAAATGATGGAAAAGGCAAAGGAGCAGGGAGCTAAGATAAAGGGTAACTACGGTGTGATTGACACTACCGTGTGGAAGGAAGAAGACGGTAAGATCTTCTATGATACAAAGATAAACGGTACCGTTATGGATGAGCCTGTTTCTTCATTCGCTGAAATAAAGGAAGCTGAGGACGGAACTATCCGTTTTAACGCAGGCTTCACAGTTTTAGAAAGAGTATAATCTCCTTGTTGATCTGGGGTTACCACCGTATGCTTAGGCATACGGTGGACTTTTTTGTAATTCTGTATTTTTGTCTTGCAATCTTCCCGATAAAGTGTTATAATCATACGTCGAGTGATTAAGAAAAGAAGGTTATTTTTTGGCAGAAAAAGCAAGATCCGTTTCTCCGGAATTTTTCGGAACAGAAAGCGTGTGGAAGATAATGCTCCGTATCGCTCCGCCTATAATGCTGGCTCAGCTGATACAGGCAATGTACAATATAATAGACAGCCTTTTTGTCGGACAGTATTCCGATGACGGACTTACCGCCCTGTCGGCTATCTATCCCGTTCAGCTTATTATAATAGTTCTTGCGGTCGGCACGGGAGTGGGAACCAATACGCTTATGGCAAAGCAGTATGCACTGAAAGATGAAAAAGGCGCCAGCCATACGGCAGGTGTCGGAACTGTTCTTGCAGTTATAATGTGGGCGCTGATTTCCGTAATATCAATAGCGTTTATGGGACCGTACGTTGCAATATCGGCTCAGTCGCCCGTTGCAATGCAGTACGCAAACGAGTACGGTATGATAGTAAGCATAGGAAGCATAGGACTTTTCCTTGAAGGAAACTGGACAAAGGTTCTTCAATCGGAAGGCAATATGAAGCTGCCGATGATTGCTCAGATTGTCGGAGCGGTAACGAATATCGTTCTTGACCCGTTGCTGATTTTTACCGCAGGACTTGGAATAAAGGGTGCGGCAATAGCTACCGTTATAGGTCAGATAACCGCCGCAGTTATCGTAGGTGTAAAAGGCGCACGAAAGCCTCCTGAAATAAAGCGTATCCCGTGTATCGCCAAAAGTATATACAAGCTGGGCTATCCGTCAATATGTATGCAGGCTCTTTACACTGTCTACATAGCCATCCTTAACATTATCCTTGCGGGATTCTGCGATGAGGCGGTGACCGTACTCGGTCTTTACTATAAGCTGCAATCATTCTTCTTCATACCGCTTCTGGGATTGCAGACGTGCATCGTACCTGTACTCAGCTACAATTATACATCGGGAGATTACTTAAGGTGCAGAAGAATCTTCCGCAGCTCACTGATAATATCCGGCGTGTTTATGATACTCGGTGTGCTGTCCTTTGAGTTTATCCCCACTCAGCTTATAGGGCTGTTCACTCAGAGCGAAACGGTAAAAAGCATAGGCGCAGTGGGTTTCCGACTGATAGGAGCCAGCTTTATTCCTGCTGTATTTTCGTTTATGACACCGGTTTTCTTTCAATCGATAGGTTATTCCAAGACCAGTACGTTCCTTTCCGTATTACGTCAGCTTATCTGTCTGGTGCCGTTATTCTGGATATTCTCGTTTATCGGTCTGGATTACGCATGGCTTGCATTCCCTCTGACAGAGGTAATTACAGGATCTATCGGTATGGGGATGTACTATTACGCAATAAAGCGTTTCTGATTTTCACCCGTAATATGAAGCAACAAGCCCAGTTCCGACTAAGAACGGGGCTTGTTTTACGTTTTGTTTATCAGAAGCTCAATGTTTCCTGCGGCTTTGTGAACGATGACAGGGTAGCGGTGGCATTTTTAAAGTAAAACACCTGCGTGTTGCCGTCATCCGCATCATACAGAGCCTTAAGCTCAGGGTAGGCATCAAGCATCGAAACTCTTGCCGCACGGTCATCGTCCTCGACAAGCTCCCCCTCGATTCTCAGCCAGTCGCCGTCTGCCATAGCGCATATCTCAACATTGGGATTTGCGGCTATCTGATGCGATACCGCCTTTTTCTTTCCTGTCTGGATATACAGCTTTCCGTTGTAGATGTGAGCCGTACCGAAAGGTCTTACTCTCGGCTTGTCACAGTCTACGGTCGCAAGGTAATATGTACCTGCGGCTTTCAGAAATTTGCACACATCAAGTAAAGTTTTCATAGTTATACCTCCTGAATTAAAACCCTTTCGGGATATTGCCGTTATCTTATTGCCGCCTTGAAAGCGTTATAGTTGCCTGCCTCACGCTCGGTATGGAATACAGCAAATTCGATAGCCTTGAAACAGCCTCTGAATGCCTGAAGCTGCTCTGCGAAAACCTTTGCCACAACTATCGGCGGATTTTTGAACGCACCGCAGCCGAAAGCACCGAGTATCAGAGCCTCGTTGCCGTTTGCCGCCGCAATTTCGAATATTCTGCGTATCCTCGATGTCAGAAGCTGTGCAAGCTCTTTATCGTTTATATCAGCCCGTTTGTCGCCGGCTCCGGGATTCATACAGTTGCTCGGCTTGTGTCGCAGATTCGGTGCGGCACAGGTGATTATGTTCACCTTCTGCCATTCGCTTTCGGGCAGCAGCTTCGGTACGTTTGTGTCGCTCTTTATCACATATACATCGGGGGTGTAGATGCAATCGTTGTTGTAAAGCGGATTTTCAGCTTGTCTGTGCGGAGTGTAGAAACAGCTCCACATATCGCCTGTGTTAAGGCAGGGGTACAGCGTCGAGCAACGGCAGATTGATTCTTCCTGTGCCGATGAGCCGTGAGTAACACCGCCGCCGGGATTGCTCGCCGAGGCAAAGTTCAGTACGCAGGTCTTCATACCTTGCTTCGTATACTCAACAGCCGCCTCAAGAGAGCGTTTTCCGCTTACCGTAACGGTCGGCGTGTATCCGGTGCACTGCGGCAGCTCCACCGTTTCGTCAGCCGCCGTAAACTTCTGGTTCGCAACCGAATTGCTTACAGCCGCTTTAAGCGTGGGATTGCTCTTATAGTTCTTCATTGTGTCTTCAAATACTTCTATGTTGATTTCTCTTCTGTCTTTCATTTTATAGTCCTTGCCTTTGGAATTATTTGTCGGCTGAGCCGAGCAAATCGGTCATAATGTCCGAGGGATCGTCGGAGCCGTCCATTCCGTCGAGCATTTTTTCGACTGTGGTCTTGTCCTTGTCGTCCTCATATTCGCTCTTGTATTTTCTGGGCTTGTCATTGTCAAGGCGGCGCATAAGAATAGCCTGCTTATATAAGTCGGGCATCTCCTCGGCGAGCTTTTTCCTGTCCGTCATAGGCACCTTATCGCCGTTCATTATACGCATTGCTATCTTCAATAATTTACCGTAATCTGTAAATTTCTTGCCGCTTTTTTCGGCTTGTTTTTCTGCCTCACGCTGTTTCTCAAGCTGCTGAATTACGCTGTCGTACTCCTGCTGTTTTTGCTCCCTCAGTTGCTCAAGTCTTGTTTTTTCTTCGGCGTGCTTATCCAAGTTCGCTGAAATTTTTTCTTTATTCTCTGATTTGTCGGAATCGGCTTTGTTGAGCGGTTTTTGCTGATTGGTCATTATCTGTGACGGGGAGTAAATGCCGGTTTGTTTGAATGTTACGTTCATAAATTTCCTCCTGTTCCCATGCGTTTTTGTTTGCACATTTGTATAATTATGGTAAATCATCACTTAAACCGCCAAATGTAGTTTTATGATGAAGAAAAAGGGCAGACTGTCACCTTGTCTGCCCCGATATTAAGTTGATAAATATGCGATAATATAAATATGAGAATTTTACAATAAGCCTCACATCACGATATTATATAAAACAATTACTTGGAGAAGCTGTACTTATCCGAAAAATCAAAAGTAGCGAAATAATCCTTCGGAGTTTCTGCTCGGCGGATGAGTTTGAATGAGCCGTCCTCTTTCAGAAGAACCTCTGCACTGCGGAGCTTGCCGTTGTAATTGTAGCCCATCGAGAAACCGTGTGCGCCTGTATCGTGGATATAGATTATATCGCCTATATCAATCTTAGGAAGCATACGGTCAACTGCGAACTTGTCGCAGTTTTCGCAAAGGCCGCCTGTTATATCGTATTTGTGGTCGCAGGGCTGATTTTCCTTGCCCATAACCGTAATATGATGATATGCGCCGTAGATGGCAGGACGCATAAGGTTAGCGGCACAAGCGTCAAGACCGATATATTCCTTGTAGATATGCTTTTCACGGATAGCCTTTGCAACAAGTGCGCCGTTGGGTGCAAGCATATATCTGCCAAGCTCTGTGAAGATAGCTATATCGCCCATACCTGCGGGAACGAGTATCTCTTCATAAGCCTTGCGAACGCCCTCGCCGATAACCTTTATATCGTTTGCGGGCTGGTCAGGCTTATAAGGAACGCCTACACCGCCGGACAGATTGATGAAGCTTAACTGTACGCCTGTCTTTTCCTTTATCTCAACAGCCGTTCTGAACAGAATACCTGCGAGTACGGGGTAATACTCGTTTGTCAGCGTGTTGCTTGCAAGGAATGCGTGCATACCGAAACGCTTTGCGCCCTTTTCCTTAAGTATCTTGTATGCTTCGATTATCTGCTCGTGGGTCATACCGTACTTTGCGTCCTTGGGGGTATCCATTACGTTGCCCTTTTCACTTGTCTTGAATTCACCGCCGGGATTGTAACGACAGCAGATGGTTTCGGGGATACCTGTCAGCTTGTCGAGTACATCTATGTGAGTGAAATCATCAAGGTTTATTATAGCACCGAGCTTGTAAGCGAGCTTGAAATCCTCGTCGGGAGTAGCGTTTGAACTGAACATAATGTCGTGCTGTTTAGCGCCGACCTTATCGGACAGCATAAGCTCTGTATAGCTTGAGCAGTCAAAGCCGCAGCCCTCCTCCTTAAGTATCTCCATAATGTAGGGGTTAGGTGTTGCCTTAACGGCAAAATACTCTCTGAAACCCTTGTTCCACGAGAATGCGTCATACAGCTTTCTTGCTGTTTCTCTTATTCCTTTTTCATCGTAAATGTGGAAAGGTGTGGGGATCTGCTTGATTATCTCCTCCAGCTTTTCCTTAGTGGTGAAAGGTACTTTGCTCATTTTTATGCCTCTTTCTTTTGTTTATATTCTGCCGTTCACGGCTTGGTTTATAGTTTGCTTTTACTCAGACTCTGAGATACTTCGCAAGGAAGTCAACGGACATCTTTATCCACTGCTTGCAGTTATCAAGATAGAATGCCTCGTTCCAGCCTGTTACCTTGTCGCAGGTAGAAAGTCCGTGCGGTCCGCAGTCGAACATATGCAGTTCAACGGGTACTTTATTTGATACGCACGCTTTAGCCATAACAAGACTGTTCTGCGCAGGAACGCAGTCATCGTTTGCGGTACACCATAAGAATATGGGCGGCGTTTTGGGCGTTACACGGTTTTCTATAGACAGCTTTGACAGCTCATCTCTGGTAGCGTCCTTGCCGAGCAGTACGTCAAACGAGCCCTTGTGCGGATTTGTCGTGCCGCTGATAACAGGGTAGCTGAGTATTGCCGCATCGGGACGGATGTCCTCGGGCTTGCAGCCGAGCGCTTTGTATATCGACGGATCCTGCCACATTGTAGCTGTACAAGCGGCAAGGTGACCTCCTGCACTTGCTCCCCATACTGCGAGCTTGTTCGGGTCTATGCCGAACTCCTCGCATCTCTGTCTGAGCTTAAGTATAGCATAAGAAGCGTTCAGGAGCGGAGCAGGGTGTCTTGCGTTACAGCTGTATATAAGCACGAAAGCGTTATAGCCCTCGGCAAGATAGTGCATTGCAACAGGCTCTCCCTCTCTTGCGGAGCAGAATTCGTATCCGCCGCCCGGAAGAATAAGTATGCCCGGACGTTTTTCACAGAAGGGAAGTCCTTCAACGTTATCAAGCATATATGCCTTTAAATAGACGGTTTTATCTTCGCTGAGAAAGTATGTCTTTATAGTCATACGGTAGTCATTCCTTTATGTAAATATCCGCATTTAAGCGGGGATAGAGTTTCACACAATAATTGTACTACTTTTTTTGGGAAAAATCAAGTACCGCAACATAATAATTGCGGTACTGAGCTTGTATAAAAAGTCTTTCGCTTGATATACTTCTGTTATATCGTTTAGCTTTGGCTACGAAGGCAAGCTACCGATAATTCTTTTTGTCGGATAGCACTTCTCGGGTTCGTTATTCGAGTAGGTACATTTGTCAATATTAACGTGGGAAAGAACCAAAATAATTAGGAAAACAACTGCTAAACAATTACAATCCCCACTTTAGTTGGCTCGGCTTGACCGAGCAACAGAACCTCACCCTTTTTCGAGGGGAGGCAAGCATGATGGCAATTAATTACATTTTGTGAAACCGACAAAGCGTTTATAAAGAGAAAAGTTTAGTGTTTGCAGTTTATATGCGGTTATGATGAATTGTAGAAATATTTGTAGGGGAGTGGGCTTGCCCCTCCCGTTGAATCGAAGTATTTTGTTTTTCTGAGTGTTTTTTAATATGTTAAATATCAAAGATAAATTAAGATTACATTTTACATAATAATTCTATTAAATTGGTTTTAACAATTACAATGATGTTTCGGGAGGGGCAAGCCCGCTCCCCTACGAAAAGCGAGAGGAATAGTGGGGTTTTGGAATGGTTGATGAGGAGAGAGGTGAGGTGGTTTGGCAATCCCTCCGGTAATCGCCCGAATTTTTTCGGGCGACAGCACCTCACCTTTGACAAGATGGCGAGGTAAGGATATAGTGCTTTTCGAGGGATAGTGATTTTTTTGAAAGGTTAATGTCAGTGCAGTTGCACTGATAAGGTCACGAAATTATTAATGCCCTGTCGGTACGGAAAGCGTTTCAGGCGGTGTTGGCGATATATTTTACTGTGTGGCTTTAATAATAATCAGTTTATCAACAGTCTGAGTACCGCAACATAATAATTGCGGTACTGCAGTTTCGGTTATTTCACTGTATACTTGATAATATTGCTTATCGGCACATACTGACCCTTGACGTATGCCGAGAGATAAATTTCATAGCTGTGTCCCGACTCATTTCCGAAATAACAATAGCTGAACTCGTTCTCTGCGTTTCTGTGGAGCATCTCCTTTCCGTCCTCATATACCATCCAACCGAGGTTCGAATAACCTGTGACTTCGGGACGTGTGACGGTGTAGCTTTCATCTATCGTTATTGTAACGGGATCGTCTATTTTTATCTCGCTTTTCTGCTGTTCGTTCCACGAAAGGAAATCGAATTTCTTGCCGTTTACCTCAACATCTGCGGTGCAGTTCTCTTTATCGCAGTTTGCCTCATAGCCGAGAAGTGAGCCTGCACTGCTTCCGTTTACCGTTCCGCTGACGTGGCAGTTTTGGTAATTTCCCATAATAGCCTGACCCGTGAGAATGCCGACATTGTCATCGCCTGTTACAATGGCATTTTCAATATCAAGATCGAACACTCCGCATACTGTTCCCCAGCCGATAAAGCCTGCGTTGCTGTAGTCCGAATATATCGTCATATACGTTATCTTGTGATTTTCTCCGTATACACAAAATGAAAACGGATGGTCTGAATTGCCGCCTCCGCTCCAGCCCATAGGCGCCCATTTATAGTCGGAAAGGTCAATATCGGCTGTAAGCACAAGCGAAATCTGACCCTGCTCTACAGGCTGAGTGTTCACATAGTAAACAAAGCTCGCAAGCTCCTGCGGCGTTCCTGCGGTAAAATATCCGTTTTGGACGCACTTGTCGATATAATCCTTATCCGCAAGGGATAATATGTCGCCGCATTCGGCATTGTTCAGCCAGTTATCGTTATCCGGATAGGCGCTCAGCAAATCGGCTTTTTCTTTTTTCAGCTTCTGCATTTCCTTTGCTCTTTTTATCTCATCGCTGTTTTCACGGTAGAAGAGAATCTGCGGATAGCGGTCGCTGCTGTCTGCGCAAACGGCAAGTATATCGCTTCCGTACATAACGATACTGAACAAGGTATGATCGCCTGAATAAACATTTATAATATCGTTCTTGTATTTTGCGGATATGTCATACGCCTTTCCCGAAAGGCTGTCGAATTTTTCGCCAAGCTCCTCTTTAAAAGCGTTGCCTGTCACGGTGAGCGACTTTCCTGCAAAGAATGTGAGCGTTGTGTTCAGGTCATCGGGATCTACCCATACGCCGTTAATAGCAGAACCTGCATCGGTCAGCTCATTATACTCATCGCTGTCTTTTTTTACCAGTGTGCAGGAAGAAACCATATCGCCGTAAGAAAAAATAAATATCAGTTTATCGCCGTCAAGCCTTGCGTATGTTTCACTGCCGTCCGATTCGAATAACGAGTTGCGTAGCTTTACACCCTCAAGTCCTACGGTAATCTTATCGCCTGAGAAATCGTTTCCGAGCGATGTCAGAAAGGTGAATTTTCTGATTTCTACCGTTTGCGCATAGCCGTATTCGCACATTGACCAATCTCCCGAAGCGGCGGTCAGGAGATTTTCGCAAAGCTCTGCGCCTTTCTCGCTGTCGGCGTGGTATGCGGTATAATTCTTATCCTCGCAGGAAATGCTTATCGTATCTTTGTCCTGTGCCGTAATTTTAACGGATTTTCGGGTCTGCTCGTCTGTCTGCTCGTCAAATACCGCTGTCCTGCCGTTTTCTGAAAAGCTCGCCACAAAGCCGTTTTCATCGACCCATATACCTTTCAGAAATTCGTCTTTATCCGATATTTCGCCTGACGGCACAGATGCCACGGTGCGCAGTGAGCTGTTTAATCTGCCTGCGGCTGATGACGCTGAGCTGTTTTGCAAAGAGGCGTCTGAATTTGCTCTGCCTGCTGTGCAGGAGGACAGTAATACTGCTATGATTAATGCTGTTGCTGTTATTGAAAATAAAAACCGATTCTTTCTCATATTGATTCCTTTCTGATATTTGTCTGATATTTACAGTAATGCAGTGATTTGTTTTCGTTAACCGCTGAGAAACTTTCTGTACATAATTTTACCATAAAATTATGATTATTACAATAGGACAAGCAACATAAAAACGAAATTATTCATTTTGAAAGTATGTTTACATATCAGCTTAAAAATTCCTGAAAAAAGCAATTTATTTCACTTAATTTATTAGCCTGCAAAAAATAAATAAATATTTTTCAAAACCCCCTTGACAGCCTGTTGGCATTGTGCTAAAATACCCAAAGCAAAACCGATTTTTCCGTGTAATATCGGCTTTGTAAAAAGAAAGAGAGCTTGTGCGGAGCGTTTATTGCAAGGCTTTGCACAAAATATGAAAACGATTACCGAATTTGGTCTGCCGTTAGGTAAATTTTTATCTTTATTTCGGCATTTCGGCGGATAACAGGAAAGGTGTGGTGAAATGTTCCAGTTCAAGTGGATGCTCGGAAAGATGAAGGGCTACCGTGCGGTGTATGCCGTTGCGCTGTGTCTGTCTGTAGTGATACAGTCATTCTTCCTTACAGGACCGATGATCGTAGAACAGATAATCAGTATATTTATATCTTCGCCCGACGCTTTAAAGAACATTGAAAATCAGCGTGATTTGCTGATATTGCTTTGCGTTGCGATGATTTTATTCGTATTCGTGCGTACCTGCCTTCAGTTTCTTGCGAAAACTCTGTATGAGATAGTATCGCAGGGAGTGCTGCAGAAGGTGCGAAACGAGCTTTTTGAGCGTATTCAGAATCAGGATATGCACTTCTTTGACACTCATACAAAGGGTGACCTTGTAACAAGGCTTACGGGCGACCTTGATATGATACGTCATTCTATTGCGTGGATTATTATGATGGTGGTTGAAAGCAGTGCGTTGTTCCTCTTTACAGTTATATATTTCTTTACGCTTGACTGGCTGATGACGCTTTTTATACTTGCGCTTACCCCGATACTGTTTATTGTGACCCGTATGTTCTCGAAAAGAGTAGGTCCTAAGTATGTGGTACTGCGTGAAAAGCTGTCAAGGCTCAATACAAAGGCGCAGGAGAACATAGCGGCTAACCGTGTTGTAAAGGCTTTTGCCCGTGAGGAATACGAAAAGGAAGATTTTGATAAGTACAACAGGGATTACTGCGAGCATAATCAGCAGGCGGCTATGGTTTGGCTCACATTCCAGCCTTACATAGAAACGCTTGCACAGGCACTCTGGGCTGTACAGATGCTTGTCGGCGGTATCTTTGTCATAAACGGCAGGATAACCATAGCTCAGTACACCGTATTCTCCGGACTGTTATGGACAATAGCAAACGCTATGAGAAATATCGGTATGCTGATAAACGATTTACAGCGTTTCTTTGCAAGTATATCAAAGATAATAGATATTTACTACGCACGTCCGCATATAGAGAATAATCATAACAGCAAGGAACGTCCCCGTCTTAACGGCGATATAGAGTTCAGGAACGTAACAGCGAAATTCGGAGATGTTACCGTGCTTCACGATATAAATCTTCATATCAGGCACGGAGAAACCGTTGTAATAATGGGTTCTACGGGTTCGGGAAAAACAACGCTGATGAACCTTATAGCGAGATTTTACGATGCGTCGGAGGGCGGAGTATATGTTGACGGAAAGAACGTCAAGGATTATGAGCCTGATGTACTTCGTGCAAATATCGGTATGACTACTCAGGAGGTATTGCTGTTCTCGGATACGGTTGACGGCAATATTGCCTACGGCAAATCCGACCTGCCTTTTGAAGATGTAAAGAACTTTGCTCATCTTGCTTCGGCATATTTTATCGAGAAGATGCCCGAACAGTATGATACCATAATAGGCGAGAGGGGCGTCGGTCTGTCCGGCGGTCAGAAGCAGAGAATAGCACTTGCAAGAGCTATGGCTATCCGTCCGCCGATACTGATACTTGACGATACCACCTCTGCGCTTGATATGGAAACAGAGGCGGAGATACAGGAAAACCTCAATAATCTTGACTTTGAGTGTACAAAGCTTATCATAGCTCAGCGTACATCCTCCGCAAGATATGCAGACAGGATCGTTATCCTTGAGGACGGTCGCATAAAGGAATGCGGTACGCACGATGAGCTGATGAAGCAGCGTGGATATTACTACGAAATATATACCCTCCAGAACGGTAATGAAGAGGAGGCGGTTTAAATGGCAAGAAATAAATTCGACGTTGACGAAAGGCTTGAAACACCATTTGATTTCAAGCATTTCAAACGTGCAATGGTTTATGTAAAGCGTTATAAGTGGAAGATGATACTGGCGCTTTCGCTGTCTGCAATATCGGCAATAGTTGCGCTTATCGGCCCTTTGCTTACAAAAGAGGCGGTCGATGTGGCGATACCCGACGGAAATATCCCTTATATAGTATTTTTGTCGATAGGTTTTTTGCTGTCTATAATTGTCAGCGTTGTACTCGGAAATATCCGTCAGCGTATTATGACAAAAGCCGGTCAGCTTATGATATACGATATAAGAAAAGACCTGTTTGCACACTTGCAGGAGCTTCCGTTCCAGTATTATGACGACAGACCGCAGGGTAAGATACTTGTTCGTGTCGTAAACTATGTGAATAATGTATCGGATATGCTGACAAACGGCATAATCAACTTCATTCTTGAAATATTCAACCTTATATTCATAACGATATTTATGTTCTCAGTTGACGCAAGGCTGGCGCTTGTTATATTTGCGGGCGTTCCCGTGTTCATCGTTGTGATGATAATACTGAAAAACAAGCAGAGAAGGGCGTGGCAGGGAGTTTCAAACAAGAACTCCAACCAGACGGCATATCTTGCGGAGAGCATTAACTGTATGCGTGTAACGCAGAGCTTTGCGAGGGAGAACGAAAACCTCGGCATATTCCGCAGACTGTCAACAGCCTACAGAAAAGCGTGGATGAAGGCGGTTACGGTAAACAACTTTGTCAGCTTCTCGGTCGACAATATAAGAGCAGTGGTCGATTCGGCGCTGTACTTTGTCGGACTGCTCGTTATAGGTTATCCTGCGGTATCGCTCGGCTCGATACTTGCGATGAGCAACTATTCCTCACGCTTCTGGCAGCCGATAATCAATATCGCAAGCCTTTACAACAACTTTGTAAATGCGGTGGCTTATCTTGAGCGTATATTCGAAACAATGGACGAGCCTGTAGATGTAAAGGACGCTGAGGACGCTTATGAAATGCCTGATATTAAGGGCGAGGTGGAATACCGTGACGTTACGTTTGCATATGAAGAAGGAAAGAACATCCTCGAAAATGTCAGCTTTACGGTAAAGCCCGGAGAAAGCATTGCGCTTGTAGGACCTACGGGTGCCGGCAAGACTACTATTGTAAATCTGCTGTCACGTTTCTACGACCTTACGGGCGGTGCGGTGTACATAGACGGAAACGATATAAGCAAGGTCACGCTTCACTCACTGCGTGAAAAGATGGGTATTATGATGCAGGACAGCTTCATATTCTCAGGCACTATAGAGGATAATATCCGATACGGCAAGCTGGACGCCACCGAGGAAGAAATAAGGGCGGCGGCAAAAACGGTATGTGCAGATGAATTTATCATGGGACTTGAAAACGGATACAAGACCGAGATGTATGAGGGAGGCTCGCAGCTTTCGGGAGGTCAGCGTCAGCTTGTATCCTTTGCGAGAACGCTTATATCCGATCCGAAGATACTGATTCTTGACGAGGCAACATCATCTATTGACGCAAAGACCGAAAAGGAATTGCAGAAGGGACTTCAGGAGCTGTTGAAAGGCAGAACGAGCTTTATTATCGCTCACAGACTTTCAACAATCAAGAACTGCGACAAGATAATGTTCATCAGCAATAAGGGCATTACAGAAGCCGGCACGCACGATGAGCTTATGGCGAAGAAGGGCGACTATTACAAGCTGTGTATGGCGCAGAAGTGATATAATGATGAAACTTATAAAAAATACAGCAATAATACTGCTTGCACTCGGTGCTGTTCTGTTAACATCGTGTACCGCACAGGTGCAAATATCCGACAACGGTGAAGGTGAACCGGCATTTCAGACGGCTGACGATGAAAAATCGCTCAAAACGGCAAAATCGTATTTGGACAATATGACCATGGAAGAAAAAATCGGTCAGATGTTTATCGTTCGTCCTGAGGCTCTTAACGTAAGCGGCAACGCAGAAACTGCGCAGGCGGTCGATACCGTGACGGAGGTAATGCGTGAGAATCTGGAAAAATTCCCTGTAGGAGGCATAGCTGTTTTCGGTAAAAACATCACAGGAGCGCAGCAACTGCCGAGATTCATTTCTGATTTGCAAAGCAACAGCAAATATCCGCTTTTTATCGCTGTAGACGAAGAAGGCGGCGATGTTGCCCGTGTCGCAAATTCAGGATTTTTCGATGTAGCAAGCTATAAGAGCATGGCGGAAGTCGGAAAAACCGACAATCCTGCAAAAGCGGAGAAAGTAGGCAGAAAGATAGGCTTTTATCTTAAAAAGCTTGGCTTTAATTATGACTTTGCACCTGTAGCGGATGTAAATACAAATCCCGACAACATAGTGATCGGTGACCGCTCATATGGCAATGATCCCGTTACAGTCGGTAAAATGGTATCCGCACAGCTTGACGGTATGCATAAAAGCGGTATTATAGGAACGCTCAAGCATTTTCCGGGTCACGGTGATACAAAGGATGACACACATTCGGGATATGTCAGCGTTAATAAGTCGTGGGACGAGCTTAAAGCCTGTGAGCTTGTACCGTTCATTTCTGCTCTTGATAAGGCTGATACAATAATGGTATCGCATATTACCGTGACCTCTGCGGATAAATTGCCCTCGTCGCTGTCTTATGAGATTATCACCCATAAATTACGCAATGAACTTGGATATAACGGAGTAATCATTACGGATTCAATGGCTATGGGAGCGATTGCTGACAGCTATACGTCCGATATAGCGGCTGTGATGGCTGTAAAGGCGGGTGTCGATATCATTCTTATGCCTGAAAACTTTGAAAAAGCCTTCAACGGAGTGCTGAATGCCGTGAACAGCGGAGAAATAAGTATAAGTCGTATTGAGGAAAGTGCAGAACGTGTATTGACATTGAAAGCAAAATATAAAATAATATGATTTACTGACTGCTGTAACTGACGGTTACAGCAGTTTTGTTTTGTCTATATTTACTAAATCTTCGGGTTTGCGGAGGAAAATATTCTGTTATCGGCTGAAAATACTGTCATTGCCATATAATTTTTATATTGCTGACTTGCTTTTAAGCCATATTTGTGGTAAAATGTAATCGAAAAATGCGGGTAGCCGTATTTGATTATTATAGGAAATATATCAATTCACATCTCGAAAGGACACATCATGGAAAATAACAACATGAATGAACAGCAGACAAACTGGCAGCAGGCACTGAATGAATTCAGCGATCAGCCTCAGCAGACTGTTTCGCAGGCACAGCCCCAGCAGTATGCACAGCAGGCGCAGCCTCAGCAGTTTGCACAGCAGGCACAGCCTCAGCAGTTTGCACAGCAGGCACAGCCTCAGCAGTTTGCACAGCAGGGTCAGCCTCAGCAGTATGCGCAGCAGGGTCAGCCTCAGCAGTTTGCACAGCAGGGTCAGCCTCAGTTCAATCAGTATGCACAGCAGGCACAGTTTGCACAGGCTGACGGACAGTTTACACAGCAGGTACAGCCCGGTATGCCTGCTTATGATGCAGGCAGTTTTGCGGTTGTTCCGCCTAAGAAGAAAAACAGTGCACTTATGATAATCCTTATTGTTCTTGCGGCTGTTATCGTAGTCGGCGGAATACCTCTCGCTTTGTATTTTGCAGGAGTTTTCGGAAAGTCCGGCGGCGGATATGAAACTATTGAAAAGAACTATTTTGCTGCGGCAGAAAAGAAAGCCGATGAAATTTTCGGCGGAGCTAAGAACATAAAGACAGGTATCGAGCAGACCTTTACAATATCCGCATCAAAGGATGTGCTGGGTATTAATGCCGATGTTGCTCCTACCGTAATCAAGGCGACAAGCTATGCCGATGCTTCCGCAGAAAAAGGCTCGGGTACAGCTTCGCTCAGTGCCGGCAGTGATGAGTATCTTACGGTAAAATACTGGATGTCGGGAGATAAGCTGTATTTCACTGTTCCCGATCTTACCGAAAAGTACATAGTAATGGATGTCAAGGAGCTTGCTTCTTCAATGAAGGATATTTCTTCGGGCAAATCCGATATCGGCAATATACTAACTCTTTCGGATGCTACAGATGAAATGCCCTCGTCATCATCGGAACATGAGGATATTTTAAAGAATATCGACGAAGAAACCATCAACAAGGTTATTGATATCATATCAGACGCTTACTTCAAGAATTTCACTGCAACAGAAAACAAGTCTGATTCTTTAAAGGTTTCGGACGGCACTGTAAACTGCACATCGTACACAATTGATTTCACAGCCGAAAAGGTAGTCGCTTTCTGCAAGGACGTGCTCGATGCGGTTGAAAAGGAAAGCAAGATAATGGATATCCTTTCACAGCTCGGAATCAACAACGCTTCATTCCAGTATCTCAAGACGCTTGTAGACGATGCTACAAAGGATGCATCTGAGGACGAGCTCAAGTCTGTAATGGCTACAATGATCGTTTATGTCAAGGATAACAATATCATCGGCAGAAAGATAACAATTTCCGGCGAGATAGAAATCCTTCTCGTAACATACTCGGACAATACGCAGTTTGATTATTCGCTGACAGCGTCAATCTCAGGCGATACGCTGTACGCAGGTGCAAAGGGTACTGTAAACGGCAATAACTACACCGGTACAGGTTCTGTTACATTTAACGGCGAAACAGCTATCACGGCTGACTACTCATTTGACGCAACAAACGGCAACGGTACATATAATTTAAAGGTCACGACTGATGACAACGAGAGCTTTGAGGTAAGGTTAAACGTTGCTATGGACGGCAACAACGGTACTTTTGACATTGCGGTTGCTTCAAACGGTGCAGAGGTGCTTTCTATCAAGGCTGAAAGCAAGGAAATAGCTTATGTTGACGAGGCACTTCCCGAAGTAAATGATTCAAATACGGTTGATATCAATGACAGCGCTGCTCTTGAACAGTTCAGCACCGAGATCTCGGCAAACATTCCTCAGCTCATTACAAAGATTCAGAATGTAAAGACTCCCGATATAGTTTGCTATGCGTTCAGCGAAATCATCGCTGCAGGCGGATCGTTTTAAGAATTGAAATCGCAGTAGGATAAAGCGGATATTAAACGCCTTTGCTTAAGCCTTTTGAAACTTAAGTGAAGGCGTTTTTTCTGTTAAAATGTGCAAGATAAGCATCACCGGAAGCTATCAGGAACAGCTATAGACGGTATTTTGATGTGATTATATCTGCGAGTATTATATAAATGTTTTGTTCAATAAAAATTAACCGATTCACTACTTTATATATTTTTGAATACTAAAACAATTCGGTTTAATTTATCATCGGCTTCCGATGCGTTTTTATCAAGTGTCCAATTATAATTAGTCGGGTATTTTGATAAATCGTAAGAGAAATTAATAACAAATCGTGCTGATGATAGGAAAGCACATCAATTGTTCTGTTTTTCTTTATATTTAAATAAAATAATGTGTTATTTCTATGAAAATGCAACGATTAATATTGACTTTTTTGTTGAGATGTGCAATAATATTAGCTAAAGATAAGGAGGTAGTTATCTTATGATGGGAATTAAGGAAAACTTTAAAAGAGGCACACTCGAGATGCTCATTCTTCATCTCTTAAAGGGTGAGGAAATGTACGGCTATCAGCTGACTCAGGAAATCGGCAAGAGAAGCAACGGTACATTCAGAATCACTGAAGGTTCTATGTATCCTACGCTTTACAGACTTCTGGACAAGGAGCTTATTGCTGATCGTCTTGAGCTTGTCGGCAGAAGACGTACTCGTGTTTATTATCACATTGAGCCTAAGGGTCTCGAGTATCTGGACAAGCTGGAGAAGGAATATGAGCTTACCAGCGCAGGTATTGATGCCATTATGAGTTATGTTCCTGAAGACGAAGAATAATTGATTTTTCGTTGTAAACGGCGGTGTACGTTAAGAGGTACACCGCCGTTTATCACATTCCGGCATATTATTAAGGAGAATGATATGTTAAGTTACAGTAAATATATAATAGACGCACACGCTCATATTTTTCCCGAAAAGATTGCACAGAAAGCAACTGACAATATCGGCAGCTTCTATAATCTGTATATGAACTTTGACGGTACGGCAGATATGCTTATAAAGCAGGGCGATGAGTGCGGCGTTTCGAAGTATGTTGTACAGTCTGTTGCCACTGTGCCGCACCAGGTAAAGAGAATCAATGATTTTATCGTAAAGTCGGTAGAAAAGTACCCCGATAAGCTGATAGGATTCGGTTCACTACACCCGGATATGAAAGGCATGGAAGAAGAAATCGACAGGCTTATTTCTCTCGGCCTTCACGGAATAAAGCTCCATCCGGACTTTCAGAAATTCGCTATAAACGATGAAAAGGCTTGCAGGCTGTATGATGCGGTAGGCGATAAGCTGCCGTTTCTTATTCATACCGGTGACAAGCGTTATAATTATTCCAACCCGGCGCTGATGGCGGAAATAGCGAGAAAATATCCGCATACACGCTTTATTGCCGCTCATTTCGGCGGATGGTCTGAGTGGGAAAAGGCGGAGCAGGAGCTTGTTGGACTTGACAATATATGGGTAGATACCAGCAGTTCTTTCTATTCTATGACGCCCGAAAAAGCCGCTGAGCTTATTACTAAGTTCGGTTGCGACAGGGTGTTCTTCGGTACCGATTATCCTATGTGGAGAGCAGACAAGGACCTTGAGTTTCTCGATAGGATACCGCTCGGTGAAGATGTCAAGGAAAAGGTGCTGTGGAAGAACATAAATGATTTTCTTGAATTGGGGCTTTGCTGATGAACTGTGAAAAACCTCTTATATTCGTATCGCCGATAAAGAAAAAATCCGTAATCAAATCCGGCTATCACGGGTATTCTCATAAATGCGGAATATTACTGCTTGAAAAAGCGTTTTCTCATATCGGGCTTGATTTTTCGGAAAGCAATATAGTAAAAGCCGAAAACGGAAAGCCGTATATCAAGGGCAATCCTGTTTATTTCAGCATTTCTCACTGTGACGGACTTGCTGTGACTGTTTTATCAAAGGCTCCTGTAGGGGTTGACTGCGAAAGCGTGCGCCGTGCAAGCGGTGGTGTTATGAAAAGGTGCTACAGTGATAGTGAAACGAATCATATTCTGACTTCGGCGGACAGCGACAAGACATTTTCACGGCTGTGGACGCTCAAAGAGAGCTATGCCAAAATGAAAGGTGAAGGAGTAGGCTCTGATCTGAATATGAAGTGTTTTGACGAGGAAAACGGCAGGACGCTTTTTGAAAGCGGTGCGGTTTTTTATCATTACGGCACACGTTTTAATAATGAAGATTACTATATAAGCGTCTGCGTCAAGACGGACGATAAAAAGTCGGTTGATATTATTAAAAAGTCAGATTTTGACATTGACAACGAACATATTTTGTTGTACAATGTATCAGATAACTGAAAAAAGCGAACGGGAGCTTGTTTGACAGGCTGAGAGGGAAATGAAATTTCCGACCGATAACTTGATTTGGGTAATGCCAACGTAAGTAAAACAGCGCATACGGTGGTGTTCCGTATGCGTTTTTTATTGCCCGAAAGGAGTTTATATATGAACATAACACCAAAGCAGATGCTTTTATATGCGGTAAGCGACAGAGCATGGAGCAACAGTGACGAGGAATTTCTGTCACAGGCAAAGCAGGCGATAAAGAGCGGAATTACAATATTCCAGCTTCGTGAAAAGCACACGGAATACGAGCATTTCAGAGAAATCGCCCTTAAGCTGAAGCCGATATGCAAGCAGTACAATGTTCCGCTTATTATCAACGATAACGTAAAGCTGGCGAAGGAAATCGATGCAGATGGCGTTCATCTGGGGCAGGACGACCTTGACATAAAAGCCGCAAGAGAATATCTCGGAGCGGATAAGATAATAGGCGTATCCGCTCATAATGTAAAAGAGGCACTGGAGGCAGAAAACGGCGGTGCGGATTATCTCGGAAGCGGTGCGGCATTTGTGACCTCGACAAAGACGGACGCAGGTGCGATAGATCACAAGGTGCTGTCTGATGTTGCACATTCGGTCAAAATACCTGTGGTTGCGATAGGCGGCATAAATAAGGATAACATATCACAGCTTGAGGGGCTTGGTCTTGACGGAGTAGCGGTAGTATCGGCAATTTTTGCGGCTGACGATATTTCGTCTGCTGTCATAGATTTAAAGGCTAAAGCCGAAAAAGTAGCGGAAAGTTCGGTAAAATAAGAAAGGACCTGATATTATGAAAAAGATACTTACAATAGCCGGCTCGGACTGCAGCGGCGGTGCGGGAATACAGGCTGACATAAAGACAATAACGATGCACGGAATGTACGCAATGAGCGCAATCACGGCACTGACGGCGCAGAATACAACGGGCGTATACGGTATTATAAACAGCTCGGCTGATTTTCTGAAAAACCAGATAGACTGCATATTTAATGATATTCGCCCCGACGCTGTTAAGATAGGTATGGTAAGCGACGTTGAAATAATCGAGGCGATAGCGCAAAAGCTGAAAGAATACAAGGCTGTGAATATAGTAGCCGATCCTGTAATGGTAGCGACCAGCGGCAGCCGTCTTATCAGCGAGGACGCTACAGACGCACTTATGACAAGGCTTCTTCCTCTTGCGGATATTATCACGCCTAACCTTGCAGAGGCTGAGGTACTGACCGGTATGAAGATAACCACAAGAGAAGAAATGGAAAAGGCGGCAAAGGTGCTTTCCGATAAGCTCCCTTCAACCGTCGGAATAGTAATAAAGGGTGGTCATCTTGACGATACAGCCGACGATCTGCTTTATGTCGGCGGTGAAAATCACTGGATAAACGGCAAGCGCATAGATAATCCGAATACGCACGGCACAGGCTGTACGTTCTCATCTGCCATAGCCTGCAACCTTGCTTTAACGTCAGACAAGGTACAGGCTGTCACAAACGCAAAGGAATATCTTGCGGGAGCGATTGCCGCAAAGCTGGATTTAGGCAAGGGCAGCGGTCCGCTTATGCACAACTATAAGATAGTCGAAAAGGATATATAAGATGTCCTTTGTTGAGTTTAACAATGTCACCTTCGGCTATAAGGAGGACGATTATCTTCTGCTTGAGGATTTGTCGTTTTCGGCTGAAAAGAATGATATAATTACCGTTATCGGTGCATCCGGCTGTGGAAAAAGCACGCTGTTCCGTCTTATGACCTGTCTTGAAACGGAATATAAGGGCAGTATCACGATAAACGGGAAAACACCGAAAGAGGCGACCGGCACGGCGGCATTCATGCCGCAGAAGGATCTGCTTATGCCGTGGCGGAATATACTTAAGAATGTTACCTTGCCGCTTGAGGCACTGCCTATGTCAAAAGCCGAGCGTATCTCGCAGGCAAAAGAGGCAATAGAAAAAGTAGGACTGTCGGGCTGTGAGAATAAACGTCCGTCAGAACTTTCGGGCGGTATGCGTCAGAGAGTATCGTTTGCAAGAACGCTTGTACAGCTGTGGCACGGCAGGGAGCTTATGCTGCTTGACGAGCCGTTCTCGGCACTGGATTCGCTTACAAGGATCTCTATGCAGGACTGGCTTATCGGGCAGGTAAAGGGACTTGATGCCACAGTTATGATGGTAACGCACGATGTCGAGGAAGCTATGCTTGTCGGCAATAAAATCTTTCTGCTAAGCGGCAGACCCGTAAAGCAGATAAAGGTCATTGATGTAAGTCATATCACCTGCCGTGAGGATCTGTATACCCCGTCATCTGTCGAACTTAAAAACGAGCTTGTCAGGGCATTCCTTACGGAAAAAGCAGAGAGGGGAGATAATATATGAAAAAACACCTTCCTGCAGTGCTTACCGGAATAGGTCTGCTTATATTATGGCAGGTCATTGCAATGTGCATAAATGCGGCATACATTCTGCCGTCACCGACACAGATTGCAGTGAAAATATGGGAACTTCGGGAGCCGTTGTTTACGGTACATACTCCTGCGACAATGCTTGTAACGCTTATCGGACTTCTTATTTCCGTGGTTCTCGGTGTGGGGCTTGCCGTTGTGATGGAGCGTTTTGAGTGCGTAGAAAGAGCGTTATACCCTGTAATCGTCACAACGCAGACGATACCGGTAACGGCGATAGCTCCGCTCTTTGTGCTGTGGCTCGGATACGGCATATGGAGCAAGGTGCTTGTTGCTGTGCTTATAACATTCTTCCCGATAACCATATCGGTACACGACGGACTTAAATCCGCAAAAAGAGAAAACGAGGAGCTGCTCAGGACTATGGGAATGAGCGGTACGGCGATATTTTTCAAGCTGAAATTTCCTGCCGCATTGCCGTCATTCTTTTCGGCAATAAAAATGGCGATACCGCTCAGCATTCTTGGAGCGGCAATGGGCGAATGGCTCGGTGCGCAGAGCGGACTGGGATATTTCAGTAAACGTATGATGACACAGCTTGACGGTGCGGGAGTATTTGCTCCGGTAGTTGTTCTTGCGGTGTGCGCAATGTTGGTTGTAGCTGTTATCAGTGCAATAGAAAGAAAACTAATAACATGGAGAAAGGAAATTTAACATGAAAAACAAAAGATTTACGGCGGTTGCCACAGCGGCGGCTATTATGCTGGGCGTGTGCGGCTGTGCAGGCAACACGGCTTCGTCTACGGTAGGAGGCAGTACCGATGTTTCTTCTGCAAGCGGTGAAGCGAAGAATCTCGAGGAGGTTTCTGTTGTACTGGACTGGTACCCCAACGGTTCGCACGTTTTCCTCTATGACGCTATAGAGGAGGGCTATTATGAGGAAGAAGGACTTAAGATAAAGGTTGAGTTCCCCTCAAACACGAATGACGCTATTTCAATGACCTCCGCAGGTAAGGCTGATATAGGATTTTACTATATGCACGATGTAATACAGGCTAATGCCAATCAGAATATTCCCGTTGTTTCTATCGGTGCGGCAGTACAGAATCCAGTAAATGTGCTTATGTCGCTTGGTGACAAGAACATAAAGACAGTAGCTGATTTAAAAGGCAAGAAGATAGGCTACGGCGGATCTGTCCTCAATGAAGCGTTTGTAAAGACGATGCTTAAGAACGCAGGTCTTAAGGAGGACGATGCGGAGCTTATTGATGTCGGATTTGAGCTTATGTCTTCTATGACAACAGGACAGGTTGACGCTACGATCGGCGGATTTGTAAGCCACGAAGTACCCGAGCTTGAAAATCAGGGCTTTACAGTAAACTATATCAAGCCTACCGAAAACGGCGTGCCTGATTATACCGAGCTTGTATTCGTAACATCTAAGGAAAACGCAGAGAAGAACGCCGACAAGCTGACACGATTCCTCCGTGCGACAAAGAAGGGTTATGAGCATGTAAAGGCAAATCCCGAAAAGGGCGTTGAGAACCTGCTCAAGAATCAGAACACCGAAAACTTCCCGCTCAACAAGGATGTTGAAACAAAGAGTGTAGCTACTATCCTTTCTCTTGCTGAAAAGGACGGTGCACCTTTCTTATCACAGAGCGAGGAAACATGGACAAACAACATCAAGTGGATGCTTGACACAGGCATTATCACTAAGTCTGTTGACGCTAAGGATATGATAGTAAAGCTCGTTGACTAAGGGCGAAAAGCGTATAAGTAAATACCGGCATCGGTTCAGGATGCCGGTATTTTTTTATATTATGATTCCGCTTAGGTGGTCAACCTCGTGCTGTATTATCTGAGCAGTGAAGCCCTCATACGTTTTTATCTTTATCTTGAAATTTCTATCAAGATAACGCACTTTTATCTTCTTGTATCGCTTTGTTTTCCGTACACCGTCAAGCGACAGACAGCCTTCTTCCGTTTCATAAGCACCGTCTGACTTTATTATTTCGGGGTTGTACATAAGAATGTACTCGCCGTTATCGTTTATGGCGATAATGTTTTTAAGTATGCCTATCATATTTGCCGCCATGCCGACACAACGTTCGGAATTTGCAATCAATGTTTCGAGCAGGTCTTCGCCGGTCTGCCTGTCATTTTCTGTCGCAGGGGCGGACTTCTGCGACAGCAGGAAAATATCTCTGTTAATTTCTTTTATCATAATACATCTGCCTTTTTCTTTTTATTTTACCATATTTCAAGCTGTTTTGGCAAGTGGGGGAAAATGACGTTTGCACAAAATGTAACCTATTTGTGCTGAATAAGATATTGCTTATTGTGCGTTTATGTATTATAATAACCTCAGACAGATAATCCGCATAAGCGGATTATTCCGTGCATAAGCACGGTTGGCGGTTACCCGCCTGTCTGAGGACATTTTATCACCAAATCCTTTTGTCAAAAGACAAAAGCACGGCGTACCGCCGTGTCGGCTTACGCCGATTTGATTTGTGATATAATAACCTCAGACAGATAATCCGCTTATGCGGATTATTCCGTGCATAAGCACGGTTGGCGGTTACCCGCCTGTCTGAGAACATTTTATCATCAAATTGATGAAAATAATCTGACGAAAGGAAAAAACAGCTATGCCTAATCCATATTTACCTTTATGGGAATATATTCCTGACGGAGAGCCGAGAGTTTTCGGTGACCGTGTATATATCTATGGTTCGCACGACAGAGCAGGCTCAGATGATTTCTGCGACTATGTTTTAAAGTGCTGGAGCGCACCTGTGAACGATCTTAACAACTGGGTGTGTCACGGTGTTACGTTCCGTGTAAAGCCGGACGGTGATTTCCCGTCGGATACCGACTGGACGCCCGATAAAAATCAGATCTTATTTGCACCCGATGTCGTTTGCAGAAACGGAAAGTACTATCTGTATGCATATATTGTCAATGCGACAGGCTGCGTTGCGGTGAGCGACAGACCCGAAGGACCGTTCACACTGCTTTCAAAATACAAGTACACTATATCCGATGAGATATGCTGTAACGGCTGGTTCATCGATCCGGGCGTGCTTGTTGACGATGACGGAAGAACTTATATTTACTGTGGCTATGAGCGTTCTTTTATGGCTGAGGTCGATACGGATACGATGTACACGATAAAGGATAACAGCTGTATCGAGCATATCATACCTATAACCACAGATAATGACGGAGGCTTTGACACAGAAGAAACGCTTTTCTTTGAGGCTTGTTCTCCACGCAAGGTCGGTGATACATATTATCTTATCTATTCTCCCAAACGTGGTCCACGTCTTGCTTACGCTACTTCAGACAAGCCTACGGGACCGTTTAAGTACAGAGGATATATTGTAGACAACGGTGTTGATTATCCGGGAGGCAACGATCACGGCTCGATAGCTCAGATAAACGGTCAGTGGTATATATTCTATCACCGTATGACCAACGGTACGGTAATATCAAGACGTGCCTGCGTTGAGAAGATCGAGATACTTCCTGACGGCACTATACCACCCGTTGAAATGACTTCGCTCGGCTTTGAGGACAGCCTTGATCCTTACAGAATAACGGAGGCTGAGATTGCCTGTGTGCTAAAAGGCGGAGCGTTTGTAACGGAACATAATAAGTTCGAAAGAGTGGTAACGGGTATAAAGGACGGCGCTGTAATAGGCTATAAATACTACGATTTCGGGCTTGACAACGGCAACGGCAGAATGTACTTCAATGCCGATATAACGGGACTTGGCGCTGACTGCAACGTGCATATACGCATCGACAGCGAGGACGGCGAGGAGATAGGCTCGTTCAAGGTAGGACACGGAAACGGTGTTTACAAGACAGAAGTAAAGCCGATCAGCGACAGACACGCAGTGTTCCTTACGGTTGACACGGATTATTCAGGCTGGACGGCTGCCTATTTCAAGGAAAGACCGCTGTTTGAGTTGAAGAGGTTTGTATTCACAAAGTAATTTTCGGTTGTTACGAGGTGAAAATATGAAGATAGGTTCTATCGGATATAATCATGTTCATGATATGAAATATGAAAATTTCATTATGGACAGACCTAAAGGACCTGGTGCGGTTTTACTGCTGCTTATAAAGACACCTTCGGTTTTCAGGGTAGGCGGGGTGCAGTATCAGGTCAAAGAAAACTCGTTTATACTGATGTCAGCGGATACTCCTTGCTACTATACGGCGCAGGAAGATGTGTATACAGATGACTGGGTGTATTTCGAGAACGGCTACTGGGATAAGGAATATGTTGAAAAGCTGGGGATACCGATGGATATACCTGTATATCTGGGAGATATTGACGAGCTTTCTCACCTTGTCCACATACTTGTCTACGAGCATTATTCGGGTGCTGTGAACAGCGAGGAGATCGAGAAAAAGTATATAGATGTACTGTTTCTTATGCTGAGCAGAACGCTGAAGTCCCGTAGCTGTATGTCGTCAAAACAACTGAGCGAAAGACATTATCGCTTTACGCAGATACGAACCCTGATATTCACTATGCCCGATCATGTGGGTAATGTAGACGACCTTGCGGCACAGGCGGGTATGAGCCGTTCCGGCTTTCAGCATCTTTATAAAAAGCTGTTCGGAACAACGGTAATAAAGGATATAATCGAGGGCAGGACGAAACGTGCGAAACGCCTGCTGTCCTCTACAAGACTTACTATAAAAGAGATAAGCACACGCTGTGGTTATACGAATGAATACAGCTTTATGCGGCAGTTCAAGGAACAGGTCGGAAAGACACCGACAGAGTACCGCAGCAGTATATAAGGAGAATGTTTATGAAGAAGATATTATCTGCCATACTGGCATTATGTATGATAGTTTCGATTACTGCTTGTTCATCGGAAAATGAATCGTCCGTAAAGGGCAGTGAGAACAAGGTAATGCGTGACATAACAACGCAGGAGCTTATCGAGGATATGGGAATCGGTATAAATCTCGGAAATACCTTTGAATCCTGCGGAAACTGGATAAACAAGTCGTCTGTTACAAATTATGAAACAGCGTGGGGAAGTCCTGTTATTACCGAGCAAATGATAAAGGGCTACAAGGACTGCGGTTTTGGCGTTATGCGTCTGCCTGTTGCGTGGAGCAATATGATGGACAAGGAAACGTATACCATAAGTCCCGACTATGTGGCAAGAGTAAAGGAAGTGCTGAACTGGGCGCTTGACAGCGATTTATATGTAATTCTCAACATTCATTACGATAACGGCTGGTTTTCGGACTTTGCCGATGATAAAAAGAGAGATGAATGTTTTAAAAAATATGAAGCTATATGGAAACAGCTTTGCGAGGAATTCGGCGATTACGGCGACCATCTGATGTTTGAATCGCTCAATGAAGAAGGCGGTTGGGAGGAACTGTGGAACAGATACAGTAATGAGGGTGACAAGGAAAAGTCATATTCGATACTGAATGAAATCAATCAGAAGTTTGTTGATATAGTAAGGGCTTCAGGCAAAAATAACGGTAAGCGCCATCTGCTTATCGCAGGATACAATACCGATATTGACCTTACCTGTGACAAGCTTTACAAGATGCCTGCCGATCCGGAAAACCGCTGTGCAGTATCGGTACACTATTATACACCTGTGACCTTTGCCATACTTGAAAAGGACGCAAGCTGGGGCAAGGCACAGACAACGTGGGGCAGTGAAGCCGACAAAAAGCTGCTCACAAAGTATATGGATATGATGAAAACTACCTTTGTAGACAAGGGTATCCCCGTTATTATAGGTGAATATGGCTGTACAACAAAGAACAAGCAGGCAAAAGACATTAATCTATATCTTTCAAGTGTCTGCAAGGAGGCATATTCGAGAGGCATGCTCCCTGTGCTGTGGGATGTAACCGATGTATTCTATGACCGCACGACCTGTACGTTCAAGGATAAGGATTTACTGGACGGACTTATGGCAGCAAAGGAAACCGAAAGAAACGTATAACAAAGTAATTTCTCTTTATAAAATGACTCCCGGAGTGAAATACTCCGGGAGCCTTTTTATATGGTTGTTTACGCCTTCAGTTCAAATGACTTGCAGTCTGTGCAAGCCTTCTGAGTGGGGTCTGCCTCGTGTGTGCCGATCTGGATATGATCGAGTGAGCAGTAATCCGCACAGCAGCAGTGATGCTTACAGTTTGTTATAGAACAAGCTATGCACTTGTTTGCGTGTTCTGTTCCCATTTTTCGTACTTCCTTTCAGAAATAAATATGAGTAAAGTTGTCTTTACGCACATTATTATAACCGGAAAGCCGAAAAATATAACAGAATTATCATTCCATTATTATGCTTAAAATATCGGAAAATTCAGGTACGATATAATCCGCTTTGTATTCTTTAAGCTCGTCCTCAGAGCCGAAGCCGCATAGCACACCGACAGATTTTATACCGCACTGTTTTGCGCCGATTATATCAAATTTCCTGTCGCCTATCATAATGGCGGATGAACGGTTTTCTATATGCTGATTGTCAAGCACATAGTTTATTATGCTTGCCTTGTCCTCAAACGAGAAGTCAAGTGACGCACCGCATATAAATGTAAAATATTTTGCCAGATCGAAATGCTCAAGCACTATTTTAGCGAGCTTCAGCGGCTTTGAGGTGGCGAGGTATATCTTTTTTCCGTTGTCATAAAGTGTTTTCAATGTTTCGGGAACACCTGCTATGACCTTGTTTTCATATACTCCGACAGTGTGATAGCGCTCACGGTATTTCAGTACCGCCTCTTTCGCCTTTTCTTCGGGGAAATTATAGAAGATATGGAACGATTCCCAAAGCGGAGGGCCGATAAATCTTTTCAGATTTTCTTCGTTGTTTTCTTCAATGCCGTAATAGTGAAGGGCATACTGCACGCATTTTGCTATACCCTCGTATGAATCTGTCAAAGTTCCGTCAAGGTCGAATAAAATATGCTCAAATGCCATTTTTCCTGTCCTGCTCTATAAGTATTTTTACTGCGTTCACTGCCGTTCTTATCGCTCTGTCGCTGTCCATACAGACAGTATCGGGAAGTCCTGCGTTGCTTCTTTCGACGTTCCAGAGGGCTGTGAATACAGCGCCTGCACGTTTTCTTCTTGCAAGGGCTACGGAGAATATTGCGGCGGATTCCATTTCGGAAGTAAGACAGCCGCATTTTACATAAGCCGCCCAGCTGCCAGAGAGCTTATCTTCTACAGGCATCTGTAATGGCTCTATCTCGCCGTAAAAGCTGTCCTTGCTGTGAACTACTCCGACGTGGCAACGCTTGCCGTCAACATCTTCCGATAATGCATCGCCTGCGGCTTTAAGCGCAGCAGTTACTTCAAAATCCGCTACCGCAGGGTAGTTTTCGGGAATATACTCGTGCGATGTTCCCTCACTTCGTATTGACGCCTGCGCCACAACCAAGTCGCCGCCGGAAACGCTTATATCCATGCCGCCGCTTGTGCCTATTCTTATAAAAGTATCCGTGCCTGAGCGGATAAGCTCTTCAACGGCAATTGCGGCGGAAGGACCGCCGATACCCGTTGATACAACGCTTACCTTTTCGCCGAGGAGATAACCCGTATAGGTCGTATATTCACGGTTTGACGCAACAAATTCCGCATTGTCGAGATATTTTGCTATAAGCGGAACTCTGCCGGGGTCACCGGGAAGAATAGCGTATCTTCCGACATCGCCATTTTTAATCTTAAGATGGAACTGTTCGTTTTCTGTAAGAAGTGCCATAATATCACCCTTTCGCAAAACGTTTATTTCTTTGCTTTAGTCCTTTTCTTAGCGGCTTTTTTTGAAACCACTTCGTCAGCCGGAGCGGTGGTGCCGCCCAGAACAGAGGGGGCTGCCTTGTTCTTTTCCTTTTCACGCTTTTCGATATTTCCGTGTATCTTATCCCAGTTGCCGAATATCGCAAGAAGTATGCCGAGTACCGTTATAATAAGGAGCGGCATATAAAGGTATCCGGGGTCGCCCGGCAGCATTTCATGCAGGATGAGTACGCATATCAATCCGACGAAGGTAAGAGCGCCGCAGATAAAATATTTTTTCAGCATAGCAAAGAACACAGGCACTATATAGCATATAACGGTGAATGAAATCCAGAATATCAATATGCCCATTATCGAGCTTACGTCGGTAGTCTGGGTAGTTATCAGAGAAATAAGTCCGAGAATATTCAGCACTACCGCTATTACTCCCGTTGCTATCATCATAAGTACCTTTAATATGATTACAAAAACCTTCATTTTATCCTTTTCCGTTTCAATTTATTTTTTTAATTTCTATAATTTAATGATAACACAAGAAACCGGAAAAATCAACATATTTATTGTGAGCATCCTGTGAAGAAAATTGCATTCGGTTTTGTTTTTTCCAACCCGTACAATTTATAAAATTAAAAAATACCTCTTATATAAAAATTGCACACGCAGATAATAATTCTGTGAGAAAAACGAAAGGAAAAGATTATCCGATGCCACAAAAGATAAAACTTATCAGCGGTATTTTTACTGCGGTTACGCTTTTTTCAAATATAATGTACGGCGGTGCGTGTGCAGAGAAATATATATCCGTAAATTCGCCGTGTTACCCAATGAAATGCAGTGCGGAATACGAAAGACCCGAGCTTTATGTCTGCGGAACGCCGTTTGGTATCAAGTTGCTGACAGACGGTGTTATAGTAACCGGATTTGCCAAGGTAGGCGACAGCACAGATGCTTTTGAATTATCTCCCGCCGGCAAAGCAGGAATAGAAAAGGGAGATGTTATAACGAAAATAAACGGAGAGAAAATTACGTCCTCAGCAAATATGAGCGAGCTTATATCCGGGTGCGGCGAATATGCAACACTGACTTATATAAGAGATGACTGTGAATATACAGCCGATGTTGAAATAAAGTGCGACAGCGATGGTGAAAAGAGAATAGGACTTTGGGTGCGTGACAGTACGGCAGGAATCGGCACTATGACGTTTTATCAGCCAAATACACTTGCGGGTGCGGGACTTGGACACGCTGTGTGCGATGTAGACACGGGGGAAATTCTTCCGCTCGGAACAGGTCAGATAGTGCCTGCGGTGATAACCGGCGTAAAAAGAGGGGAACGTGATTGTCCGGGTGAGCTATGCGGTACGCTGAAACCGTCGGACGTAAAGGGCAGAATAACCGATAACTGCGGATGCGGGCTTTATGCCGTGCTTGAAGAAGCAGATATGCAGGGGCAGTTGATGCCGCTTGCATTTGCAAGTGAGGTACAGTGCGGACAGGCATATATATTATCGACCGTTGACAGCGGCAAGCCCGAAATGTACAGCGTTGAAATAGAAAGCGTTGACAGAAATTCTGCGGACAACAAGAATATGGTAATAAAAGTAACAGATGAACGGCTGACGGAACTGACGGGCGGAATAGTGCAGGGAATGAGCGGAAGCCCGATAGTGCAGAACGGGCGGCTTGTCGGAGCGGTAACGCACGTTTTTATAAGCGACCCTGCTCACGGGTACGGGATATTTGCACAGAGTATGTACGAGCATTTGCTGTCACTCAGTGAAACCGAAGAACAGGCGGCGTAAATTTGTAAACGAATAACGCTTTTGCAAAGTCTTTATGAGGCTATGCGAAAGCGTTTCGCCGTTATCACAGCAAAAATCGTTTATCCGAAGAAACGTGATAGTTACAGACCTGCTTTTATTCACATAAAACAGCTACAAATCGACATATATATTGTGCAAAATCACGAAAACGGTTTTTTATTGCAGAAATTTGTCGAAAAATGTTGAAAACGGTCATTTCACGGATATATAATAAATAAGAAGAAGCAAATTTCTACATATTGGGTTAGGTAATCCGATAATTCGTTTTTATATTATCAATTCGGACTTCGATTCAAAAAAACTGAAAAAATTTGGTAAAATCATCTTGAATTATTTTCCAGTTTGTGTTATATTATAGAAGCAATAAAACTATGGAGGTAAGAAAATGTCACAATCTATCAGAGTACTTATAGGGGATGATTCGTTAGAGCTTGGAATATCATGGGCCACCGCTTTCAAAGAGGCAGGGCTTTATGCAATAACCAGACCGAAGATGGGAAAGGTTCTTGTTGACTATGTGCTTACGGAGCGTCCTGCTGTGGTTATCCTTGACGCAAAAACACCCGGTCTTGATGTCTGCGATATAATCAGGACACTCAAAGGAAGCGGAGAATATGCTCCTGTTATATTCGTAACGGCAAACTATGATTCTGCAAAGGTCGAGTTTGAGGTGATGGACGCAGGAGCGGACTATTATATGATACGTCCGTTTGATCCGGAAACGCTTGTATCAAAGGTTTTGTCGGTATATAACGACAAGATAAACGGCAGACGCAATACCGCATCGGACGAATCCGATATGGAGTGCGTAGTGACGGAGATAATACATCAGATCGGCATACCTGCTCATATCAAAGGGTATCATTATCTCAGAACCGCAATTATGCTTTCGGTTGAGGATCCGGATATGATAAACTGTATCACAAAGCTGCTCTATCCAACCGTTGCCCGTATGTATGAAACAACGCCGTCAAGAGTTGAACGTGCAATACGTCACGCAATAGAAATTGCGTGGGACAGGGGAGATGTAGACACGCTCAACAGCTATTTCGGATACACTATTCATACATCGAGAGGAAAGCCGACAAACTCTGAATTTGTTGCTCTTATTGCCGATAAGTTGAGGCTGAAGTACAGATGCACGGCAATCTATGGCTCTAAAAGAATGAAAAATTCACCTGAGGATTCAGTGGTACGCATTTAAGCGTGTAAAGGATATAGATAAGTGAAAATCATAACCCCCGTCGTGTGACGGGGGTTCATATTATTTACTTTATATCTGCGTGGTGTGCCTGAATTGACTTTACACCGAAGTGCTTGTTCGCTTTAAGTGACTTTATACCCTCGATGCTTGCCTTAGCGGCCGCCATTGTTGTGATATAAGGCACCTTATGTCTGATTGCTGACTTGCGGATGTAGCTGTCATCGTTTGCACTCGTCTTTCCTGCGGGTGTGTTGATGATAAGCTGAATATCGCCGTTTGCTATTGCATCGGTGATGTTGGGTCTGCCCTCGTACATCTTGTTGATACGTTCAGCGGTGATGCCTGCGTCCTTTATCATATCATAGCTCTTGCCTGTTGCAAGGATACGGAAACCAAGCTCGCTGAATGATTTTGCGATTTCAAGCAGTTCGGGCTTATCTCTGTCGCATACGCTGAGGAGAACAGTTCCCCCAAGAGGAAGCTTTACCTGTGTTGCTTCCTGAGCCTTGTAGTACGCTTCTCCGAAGGTGGGAGCGATTCCGAGAACCTCGCCTGTTGAACGCATTTCGGGACCGAGAACGGGGTCAACCTCCTGGAACATATTGAAGGGGAATACCGCTTCCTTAACACCGTAGTGGTTGATAACCTTGTCGTGAAGCTCGGGTACGGGGGAGGGCTTGCCTGTCAGCGATGATGTGATTATCTGAGTAGCAAGCTGTACCATGTTTATATTGCAAACCTTTGATACCAGCGGTACTGTACGGGACGCTCTGGGGTTAGCTTCAAGAACATAGACAGTATCGTCTTCAATAGCGTACTGCATATTCATAAGACCGCATACATTCATTTCAACAGCAATCTTCTTTGTGTAATCCTTGATTGTTGTGACTTGCTTTTCCGTAAGGTTCATAGAGGGCAGGATACAAGCGGAGTCACCTGAGTGAACGCCTGCAAGCTCGATATGCTCCATAACAGCGGGAACAAAGCAGTTCTTGCCGTCCGAGATAGCGTCAGCCTCACACTCTGTTGCGTGGTGGAGGAAACGGTCGATGAGTATAGGTCTGTCGGGGGTAACGCCGACTGCCGCAGACATATAGACCTTCATCATTTCGTCATCGTGCACAATCTCCATACCTCTGCCGCCGAGAACGTATGAAGGACGCACCATTACGGGATAGCCGATGCGGTTAGCTATTTCAAGCGCTTCGTCAACATTTACAGCCATTCCGGATTCGGGCATCGGGATTCCGAGCTTGTCCATCATAGCACGGAAGTGATCTCTGTCTTCCGCAAGGTCGATAGTTTCGGGAGTTGTGCCGAGAATGTTTACGCCGTATTTCTTAAGGTCGCTTGCAAGGTTGAGCGGTGTCTGACCGCCGAACTGAGCGATAACGCCGAGCGGCTTTTCCTTATCGTGAATTGAAAGAACGTCTTCAAGGGTGAGCGGCTCAAAGTAGAGCTTATCCGATGTATCGTAGTCGGTTGAAACTGTTTCGGGGTTGCAGTTTACGATGATAGATTCAAAGCCGAGCTTTTTGAGCGCAAGCGCCGCATGAACGCAGCAGTAGTCAAATTCGATACCCTGACCTATTCTGTTGGGACCGCCGCCGAGAATCATTATCTTGGGCTTGTCGCTGACAGGGCTTTTATCCTCGTCAAGATGATAGGTGGAGTAGTAGTAAGCCGCATTATCCGTACCGCTTACATGAACGCCTTCCCACGCTTCCTTTATGCCGAAGCCGATACGGGCATTTCTGATTTCTTCCTCGGTAACCTCAAGAAGTGAGCTTAAATAACGGTCGGAGAAACCGTCCAGCTTTGCCTGCTTTAGTACAGCCTTTTCGGGAACAGAACCCTTGATCTTGAGCAGTGCTTCTTCTTCGTCAACAAGCTCCTTCATCTGCTGTAAGAACCAGTCCTTAATCTTAGTAAGGGCATGGATTTCTTCAATAGTAGCACCCTTGCGAAGTGCTTCGTATATAACAAACTGTCTTTCGCTTGTGGGGTATCTCAGCTGTGCTAAAAGCTCTTCCTTTGTCATATTGTGGAAGTTCTTCGCAAAGCCAAGACCGTATCTGTCCTTTTCGAGTGAACGTATAGCCTTCTGGAAAGCCTCTTTATAGGTCTTGCCGATGCTCATTACTTCACCGACAGCTCTCATCTGTGTTCCGAGCTTATCCTCTGCGCCCTTGAACTTTTCAAATGCCCAACGTGCGAACTTGATTACAATATAATCTCCGTCAGGGTAATACTTGTCGAGTGTGCCGTACTTACCGCAGGGAATATCCCCCAGCGTCAGACCGCAGGCAAGGAGGGCGGAAACGAAGGCAATAGGGAAGCCTGTAGCCTTTGAAGCAAGAGCGGAAGAACGTGATGTTCTGGGGTTTATTTCGATTACAACAATACGTCCTGTTTCGGGATTACGGGCAAACTGACAGTTGCAGCCGCCGATAACCTCGATGGATTCGATAATGCGGTAAGACATTTCCTGAAGCTCTTTCTGAACATCTTCGGGAATAGTCAGCATAGGAGCAGAGCAGAACGAGTCGCCCGTATGCACGCCGATGGGGTCGATGTTTTCGATAAAGCAAACGGTAATCTTGTTGTTGTCGGCATCACGGACAACTTCAAGCTCAAGCTCTTCCCAGCCGAAGATACATTCCTCGACAAGAACCTGACCTACAAGAGATGCCTGCAAGCCTCTTTCGCATACGACCTTAAGTTCGTCTACATTATAAACCATTCCGCCGCCGGCACCGCCCATTGTATAGGCAGGACGAAGAACAACAGGGTACTTGAGCTCCTCGGCTATCTTGACAGCTTCATCAATCGTATAAGCAACTTCACTTCTCGGCATACCGATACCGAGATCCTTCATTGCATTCTTGAACTCGATACGGTCTTCACCACGTTCGATAGCGTCAACCTGAACGCCGATTACCTGTACGTTGAACTTTTTCAGTACGCCTGCCTTGTCAAGCTCAGAGCAGAGATTAAGTCCTGACTGACCGCCGAGGTTGGGCAGAAGCGCATCGGGACGTTCCTGCTCGATAATCTGAGTAAGTCTGTCGAGGTTGAGCGGTTCAATATAAGTGATGTCCGCTACATCCGGGTCGGTCATAATAGTTGCGGGGTTTGAGTTTACAAGAACTATCTCGTAACCGAGCTTCTTGAGTGCTTTACAAGCCTGTGTGCCTGAATAGTCAAACTCACAAGCCTGACCTATGATGATAGGACCGGAGCCTATTATCATAATTTTGTTAATGTCCTGTCTTTTTGGCATATTTCTCTTCCTTACCGCACTTTTGCAGTGCGAAATTTTTATTTGCCGTATTGTTGGCATATTTTATTAGGATAATAATATCACAAAATCCGACAGAATGCAATAGAAAACTTCTTAATTAAGGAATTTCAGACGTCGATAAACTTAACATTCAATCAAAATTTCTTGATTGAATGTTAGGTTCACAATAAAATAAAGCCGACCCGCTGAAAGGTCGGCTGACAATATCCGGTTATGCTTTTTCAAATATAAGAATCTTCTGTGCGATTTTCTTTAAAAAAGGTAGCTTTCTGAACGGTTTCAATATCGGCATGATTTCTGTCATACCACGGATGATATCGTCATTTTTTATACATCTGAAACCGTCTGCCGCTTTACCTAAATCATCAAAGGTATCAGCGCCAAACACGAATTTTGCACCGGTGTCCTGAATTGATTTTTCGGTACGCTCCTTGTTTACCCACTTTTTAGCAAGGCACTCCATAAGCACTGTCGCATTATCGAATTTATCTCTGATAATCGACAGCATCTGAGCGTTTTCATCAGAGGTAAGATACATTGAAAGACCTTCGATTATAAATAGCATTTTTCCTCTTTTTGCTACTTTGTCAGCCCAAGAGGGATCGGTTGCGGAAATGCCTATTGTAGACACCCTGCCTGATTCGTGATATATTGCGTCACGAACCTCTATAGTTTCCGGCAGATCGACATTGTACCATATTATTCTGCCGTTATCCATACGGTAAAATCTTGTGTCAAGTCCGCAGGCTATGTTTACAACTGTGCAATCGGGATTTTTGTTTATAAAGTCTTTGACCAATTCGTCAAATACGATGGTTCGTGCGATTACTCCGTTGCTCATCGTAGAATCATTTTCCGCTTTTGAAAAGTCATAATCGATTTTTCCGACAAGCTCTATTGCCTTTGCGTCATAAAATTTAGCATTCTTTTTTCTTGAATATTTGGCTCTTGCGTAAAAACTCTGTAGCATAGTTTCTGCTGAGCCTGTAAGCAGTGGATTGATTTTTTTGTCTTCCATAATATCTCCGTTAATACACAAATACATTTTGGTTAATCCCGACTAACCAAAATCATTTTACCACAAAAATGTGCCTCTGTCAATAAGAATCCAAGAGTATTGCAGTTGAAGAGCGGATTTAAGCAGGGTATAATCGGTTATAAATCAAAATTTCATAATATCGAAATAAAAATGTAAAAAAAGACTTGACAAAGGAGTCAGGATTTGTTATAATAAATCACGTTGTGAAAACAACCCAAAAGTTTATAGCTTTTGAGCCACTAGCTCAGGCGGCAGAGCACCTGCCTTTTAAGCAGGGTGTCCCGGGTTCGATTCCCGGGTGGCTCACCAAAGTCCTTCGATTAAATTCGGGGGACTTTTTTATTTGTGTTTTGATAAGTACCGAATTGCACTGACTGAAGCTGTTTTTGCGGTATTGGAAAAAATTTTGCGACAAAACTTGACATCGGGGCAGATATAGTATAATATATAGTTATAATTATCAGAAAAGAGAACTGTATGACCAAAAAGGAAAGAGCAGAGCTTGTTATAGACGGGCTTGCCGAGTGCTATCCGGACGTGAAATGCGCTCTTGTTTATAAAAAGCCGCATGAGCTTCTGATAGCGACAAGGCTTTCGGCACAGTGTACAGATAAACGAGTAAATATGGTTACTCCCGCACTTTTTGAAAAATTTCCCGATATTGACAGCTTTGCGGCGGCAGAGCCTGACGAGGTTGCGGAATATATACATTCGTGCGGACTATATAAGACAAAAGCTGTCGATATTGTTATGATGTGCAGAATGCTCCGTGATGATTTCGGCGGTGAAATTCCCGATACAATAGAACAGCTTGTAAAGTTGCCCGGGGTCGGAAGAAAGACAGCTAATCTTATAGTGGGCGACCTCTACGGTAAGCCTGCTCTTGTATGCGATACACACGTTATAAGAGTGAGCGGAAGGCTGGGCCTTACCGACGGAACAAAGGATGCGCTGAAGGTTGAAAAACAGCTTGCCGCAATAATAAAGCCGGACGACAGATTGATGATGTGTCACAGGCTTGTGTGGCACGGTCGGCTTGTGTGCAGTGCGGCAAAACCAAATTGCAGTGAATGCAGGCTGAGCGGTTTTTGCAAGTTCTTTTCGGGGACAAAATAAAATAACGACTTGGAGTGAGTATTATGAAAGGGAAGGTACGCAACGCAATAATAATTGCCGCAGGCGTGCTTATCCTTACCGTAATGCTCACTGTTGTTTTATATTACTATAACGACAAAGTAATGCGTGATAACGCATGGGTGTTTTCTGTGGATGAAACCTCATACGATGAAAGCTCGTATTCGTATGTGCAAAAACCGGATCTTAATTCAGCGGATCTTGAAACGCTGATGCAGATAAAAGGCGTCGGACGGAAAACGGCACACGATATTATAAACTATCGTGAAAAGCACGGGAAATTTACATCTATGTCACAGCTTAAAGAGATAAGCTCGGTAGATGATGAAGTATATATGATACTGTGCAGTCGGTTTACAGTTGCCTCGTCGGGATATTACACTAAAAACGAGTCTTACGGCATTCGCAAGGTAAACCTCAATAGAGCTACCGTAGACGAGCTGATGAGCGTTGAGGGAATAACGGAGGAGATTGCAAAGAATATTATATTGCGCCGTAAAGGCCACGGAGATTATACCTCTGTAAGAGAGCTTCTTGATACCGAGGGCGTGACGATAACTCTTTACAGCAAAATTTCCGATAAACTGACAGTTTGATTTTATATTATTTTAGTAAGAAATTGCCAAAAAACTATTGATTTTATTGCAGTGATTTGGTATACTTAATTAATAAAGCATAACGCTTTATATATTTACAGGAAATACAAGGCGTTACGGAGGTCATTATGGATTATAATATCAAAGACGTATCCGGCAGACTGAAAAGCACAAGAGAGTATCTTGATATATCTGTCGGCGAAATGGCAAACAAAACAAACGTCACTACAGACGAATATATTTCACTTGAAAACGGAGAAAAGGATTTTTCGCTTTCATTCCTGAATCAGGCGGCGGACGCACTCGGCATTGAGCTTATAGAGCTTCTTACAGGTGTTACGCCTAAGCTCAATACATATTCGATAGTCCGTAAGGATCAAGGCTTACCGATCGAGCGTCGGGAAAGATTTGCCTATCAGCACCTTGCCTATCTTTTTAAAAACAAGAAAATCGAGCCGTTGCTGGTAACAGCTCCTTATGATGAAGATGAGCAGAAAAAGCCTATACACCTGTCTGTACACGACGGTCAGGAAATGGACTATATAATATCGGGAACGTTGAAGTTCCAGATAGGCAGTCATATTGAAACGGTAAGTGAAGGCGACTGCATTTATTACGACAGCATGAATCCGCACGGAATGATAGCCGTTGACGGCAAGGACTGCAAGTTCTTGGCGATACTGATCTGATAAACAAAGGAACGGAAAGAAAAGTATATGGAACAGGTTAAAAATTACTACAAGAGATTTGTAAAAGAAGGCTTTGATGAGAACGGGATACTGAATAAGTTCGAGATAGACTGTCCCGATAACTATAACTTCGGTTACGATATTATAGATAAGTTCGGAGAAATTGACCCTGACAGGAGAGCGCTTATTCACATCGACCTTCAGGAAAACCGTCACGATTTTTCCTATTCACAGCTTTCGAAGCTGTCAACGCAGGCGGCAAATCTTTTTAAGTCATACGGTATAAAAAAAGGCGACAAGGTAATGCTGGTACTGAAAAGAAACTACCAGTTCTGGATTGCGATAATCGCTCTTATCAAGCTCGGTGCGGTTGCTATACCCGCAACGCATCTGCTGACAACACACGACTTTACCTATCGCTTTGAACGTGCAAGCGTAAAAGCTATAGTATGTACCGGCTATAATCCCGATATAGCCAAGTATGTCGATGAGGCACAGGAAGAAATCCACGCTGACGGTCTTGTTAAATTTATAGCAAACGGTCACAGGGACGGCTGGATTCCGTTCGATGATGAAATTGCCGGAATGCCCGAAACTATGGAGCGTGTGCAGACAGATACAAGGGAGCATATGCTGTTATATTTCACATCGGGTACTACAGGCTATCCCAAGATGGTTGTCCATAATCACAGATATGCGCTCGCACATATTCAGACGGCGGCACATTGGCAGAATGTCGATTCTGACGGTGTTCATCTTACAATATCCGATACAGGCTGGGGAAAAGCCGCCTGGGGCAAGCTGTTCGGTCAGATGTCGCTCGGTGCGTGCGTGTTCGTGTATGATTTTGACAAGTTCATACCGACCGATATGCTGAGGATAATGCAGAACTATAGGATAACCTCATTCTGTGCGCCTCCTACCATGTTCCGTTTCTTTATAAAGGAAGGACTTGAAAACTACGATCTTTCGAGTCTTAAATATTCCGCTATTGCAGGCGAGGCACTCAACCCTGAGGTGTATAACAAGTGGCTTGAGTTTACCGGCCTTAAGCTGATGGAGGCATTCGGTCAGACCGAATCGACAGCACTGCTTGCAAATCTTGTAGGCATGACACCTAAGCCCGGCTCAATGGGCAAGCCTACTCCGCTCTATGATGTCGACATTGTCGATGATGACGGAAATCCGGTGCCTGTCGGAGAAGTCGGTGAAATAGTTGTCCGTGCCGAGCGTGGCAAGGATGGTCTTTTTGACGGATATTACCGTGACGATGAGCTTACCGCTCAGGCATGGCACGACGGGCTTTATCATACAGGCGATACCGCTTGGAAGGATGAGGACGGCTACTTCTGGTATGTCGGAAGAAATGATGATGTTATCAAGGCGAGCGGTTACCGTATAGGACCTTTCGAGATCGAAAGCGTTCTGATAGCACATCCTTCTGTGCTTGAGTGTGCCGTTACGGGTGCACCCGATCCTATAAGAGGTCAGGTGGTAAAGGCAACAATCGTTCTTGCAAGAGGCTATGAACCGTCCGATGAGCTTAAAAAAGAGCTTCAGACCTACGTTAAGAAGAACACTGCGCCTTATAAATATCCGAGAATAGTGGAGTTCGTTGACGAGCTTCCCAAAACTATCAGCGGCAAGATAAGAAGGGTACAGATTCGTAACGAGGATAACAAGAAAAACAGTTAATGACAGAATTCGCCGCAGGTAATACTTGCGGCGATAGTTTTAGAGGGCTTTATGGAGTATTACATCTATCTGTTGCAGATATTCGGCGGCGGTAACCCGAAAATTCACGAGGTGATAAAGGCATACGGTAATGCAAGACTTGCGTATGAGCATATCAGCAGTGGCGATATGTCGCATATACCTTCTAACCGTCACGAGTATGTCCGCAGAGCATCGCTCGAACGCTCGAAGGTGATAATGGATTATTGCGCCGGGAATAATATCGGCATTGTCACAATTGACGACAGGAATTATCCCGAACAGCTTAAGAATATATATAATCCGCCCGTTCTGCTGTTTACTGCGGGAGATATAAACTGCCTGCAGGGTAAGCTGGCAGTGTCGATAGTAGGCCCCAGAAAGCCGTTTAGCAATGCGATAAGGCTTGCGGAAAATATTTGCTACAATCTTGCGAGAAGCAACATTGTTCTTGTAAGCGGCTTTGCACTGGGCATAGACAGGATAGCGCACAACAACAGCATCCGTCACCACAAGCCGACCGTGGCTGTGCTTGCCTGCGGAATAACTATTGATTATCCGAATAATTCATTCGGGCTGAGAAAGAACATAATCGACAACGGCGGACTTATTCTGTCGGAGCTGCTCCCGGATACACCGTGCAATTCCGACTATTTCAAATTCAGAAACCGTATTATTTCAGGGCTTTCAAAGGGTACTGTCGTGATAGGCGGCTACAACGGAAGCGGAAGCCTTATCACCGCAAACCACGCATTTGAGCAGGACAGAGAGGTATTTTTTACTATACCTGACGATACGCTGGATAAGAAATACAGCCGTGTTATCAGATTTCTGCGTGACGGGGCGCATTCCGTTTATGATTTCTATGATATTATCAACGAGTTTTATCCGACTTACCGTGACATAATCGACGATACATATCTTGATAAGGAACAGCTGACAAGCTTTGTGATGCACGAGAATGTCAGGGAAACGCCGCCTGCTGAGGATGAGCCGACGGTTTGTGAAGCAAAGGAACCGGAGCCGGCGAAAAAAGATGAGAAGAAGCCTCTGCCTAAGGTGAAGGCGGCAGACGCACCACGCTTTAAAATTACAGGTGTCAAGGATAAGGAAAAGGAAATAGATTATTTCCGAGTAACTCCCGAAAATGTGCTGAAAAAGCGGAAAAAAGCGGGAAAGCTTGCTACACTGAATGATACGGCAGTAAAAGAAAGAATTCCTATAATAGCGCCGATTGCCGAAACCGATAACACGGATGCGAGTGAGGCAGAGCCGGTAACGGATACGGAAGAAAAGCAGAGCGGACAGATTGCGGAAGCCACAGAAAACGCATCGGGAGCCGCAGAAATTCTCGGCATCATTGCAAACAGTGACGGAGTAACGCTTGATACGTTGCTTTCTGCCTGCAGCTTATCATTCGGGGAACTCAGCGAGATACTCGCCGACCTTGAAATAAGCGGTGCTGTATCCTGCGGTGCGGGCGGAATATACACGGTAAAGAAGGAGCGGTAATGAATCGTTCACAGCTTGACAAATACATAACCGACTATTACGGCGTTAGAGCCGAAAGATTGTTTGAAAAGAATCCCGGGTTTCAGGCGTATTGTCATAATGATACGAAAAAGTGGTTCGCTATGATAATGGATTTGCCTGAAAGCAGGCTTGGGCTTGACGGGCAGAAAATTATAGATGTCGTCAATCTCAAGTGCGACCCTATCCTCATCGGATCGCTGAGGCTGGAGCAGGGCTTTTATCCTGCGTATCATATGAATAAGGAAAACTGGATAACGGTCGTTCTTGATGAAAGCGTACCAGATGAAAAACTAAGGATGCTTGTCGATATGAGTTATGAGCTGACAAGGAAAAAGCTCAGAAGAAAAAATAAGTAAAGAATACCGCCTGTGAATGCAATGAGCAAACACGGGCGGTAAATGTTTTATTTACTTTCTCATAAGTCTTAATGAATTGAAGATAGCGATTATCGAAACGCCTACATCTGCGAAAACAGCCGCCCACATATTAGCAAGACCTAAAACGCCGAGTACCTGAATTATCAGCTTTACACCGAGTGCAAATATGATATTCTGGAGAACTATGCGGTTTGTTTTTTTGCTGATTGCAAATGCATCGGCAAGCTGCATTGGGTCGTCCTTCATAAGAACGCAGTCTGCGGTTTCTATGGCACTGTCAGCGCCTGTGCCGCCCATTGCAACGCCTATGTCGGCAGATGCTATTACGGGTGCGTCATTTATGCCGTCGCCTACAAACATTACCTTTTCATTGTCAGGAAGCTCCGATTTCATCTTAAGCGTAATTTCGCTCTTGTTTTCGGGGAGAAGCTCTGCGTAGTAATCTGTGATACCGAGCTTTTCAGCCGCCGCAGCCGCCGCAGATTTATTGTCGCCTGTGAGCATTACGACCTTCACACCGTGATTTTTAAGCATCTTTACGGCTTCGGCCGAGTGTTCCTTAGGCATATCTGCGATTTCGATAAGACCTGCATATTTATTGTCGACAGCCACATAAAGCACTGTGCCGTTTGCTTCGGGGCAGTTTATGCTGTAGTCAGCCATAAGTCTGCTGTTACCGCAGAGAACTGTCGCACCGGAAATCACAGCCTTGATGCCCTTGCCGGCTATTTCACTGCACTCTGTAATCTGCGACTGGTCAATATCCGCACCGTATGCCTTTCTTACCGAAACGGCTATAGGGTGGTTGGAGTTGCTCTCGGCATAAGCCGCATATCGCAACAGCTCATCCTTGCTCATTCCTGCAGGCTCTGTCCTTGTAACCTCAAACTGACCTTTTGTAAGCGTGCCTGTCTTATCAAACAGTACGACCTTAGCCTTTGAGATCGCTTCAAGGTAGTTACTGCCTTTAACCAGTATACCCTTTGACGATGCCTTGCCGATACCTGCAAAGTATCCGAGCGGAACAGAAATGACAAGCGCACAAGGGCAGGAGATTACGAGGAAGATAAGACCTCTTTGTACCCACGTTATGAAATCAAAGCCGGTGAACAGGGGAGGGATAAGCGATATTATCACCGCCGCAAGTACGACTATGGGGGTGTAGTATTTTGCAAATACCGAGATGAAGTTCTCCGTCTTTGTCTTTTTCTCGACAGCGGATTCGACCATCTGAAGCATTTTGTATACCGTGCTGTCGGTGAACTGACGTGTTGTTTTAAGTGTGATAACACCTGAAATGTTGATAGCGCCTGCGGGAACTTCATCACCTATCGTAATATCTCTCGGTAAGCTCTCGCCTGTGAGGGCTGATGTATCTATTGATGTGTTACCGCTTTCGACAATGCCGTCAAGCGGTATCTTTTCGCCGGGCTTTACTCTTATTATACTGCCTGTTTCAACGTTTTCGGGATCGACTGTTATATATTCGCCGTCAATCAGAACATCGGCTGTTTCCGGCTTTGTCTTGATAAGAGAAGATATGCTTCTTCTTGACTTGTTCACGGCTATCGACTGGAAGAATTCTCCGACAGTGTAGAACAGCATAACGGCTACCGCTTCTTCGTATTCTCCGAGTACGATAGCGCCGATGCTTGCTATAAGCATAAGCGTGTTTTCGTTGAAGAAATTCTTCTTTGCTATTGCTTTTATTGAAGTGATTGCTACCTCAAGTCCGCAGATAACGTAAGCCGCAAGATACATAGTAAGTATCGCTATCTGTGGCACAAGCTGCTCTGTACCGATAGTTTTTTCAAGGATAAAAGCGACTATGAACAGAATGCCTGCGCTTATCATCTTGACTATATCTTTAGTATAGCTTACCTTTTTCTCAACGTGGTTTTCCTTTTCGCTGACCGTTACATCCGGTTCAACGGCAGTTACCGTTGCTGTTACCTGCTTTAACAACTCCTTGTCGGAAATTATCTTTGACGGTGTTACGGTAAGCTCCTTTTTGATGAAATTCATCTTTGCGCCGTTCGCATAGTCGGAATTTTCGACAGCTTCTCTTACTTCTTCCGCACACTGTGCGCAGTCAAGGCCATCTATTATATATTTCTTTTCTTTAAAAGTCTGTCTTTCCCTGACGGTTACATCGGGTTCGTGCTTAGCGACAACTTCGGTGACCGTTGTCATAAGCTCATCGGGCGAACACGAATTTTCCACTTCAACGGTAAGCTCCTGCTTCATGAAGTTCATTCCCGCCGATTTCACACGTTCGTCCTTTTCGACTTCCGCACGAATCTCCTCTGCACAGTTAGCGCAGTCAAGACCTTCTAAAATATAGATTCTTTTCATAAGCTACCACCTTTGATATGCTTGAAGTTTTGAACAATTGAGTAATTGTTCAAATGTATTACCCGAAAAAACAGGAGATGCTATCTCCTTTGATTTTTCCCGTTTTACTCCATAATATGTTCAAGCGCATTGCTGAACACCGTGTTTACATGGTTGTCGCTGAGCATATAGTAAACGACCTTGCCTTGCTTTTCACTGCGTACAAGCTCTGCCTGCCGTAATACTCTCAGCTGGTGAGAGATTGCCGATGCTGTCATTCCGAGCAGGGCGGCGAGGTCGCACACGCACATTTTAGAGCGTGACAGCGAGTAGAGGATTTTTATCCTTGTTTCATCGCTTATAGCCTTGAAGAACATTGACAGCTTTTCAAACTGCATCTGTTCAAGCATCCTCTCACGCACATAGTTTACTACGTCCTCGTGTATCACATTGCAGTTACAGAATTCATTTTCGTCTTTTGTTGTGATATTTTCCGACTTTTCTGATTTGCTGACCGCCATTTTAACCTCATTTCATTTGAACGGTTGTTCAACTGTTTGTATTATAACACCGTCATACTGCATTGTCAATAGTTTCTTTATGATTTTTTGCTTTTCCCGCAAAATATTTTTCTGCGATACAGGAAAAGAATGTTGTCTTATCGTTTTCGGTGAAATCCTCATCGTCAAGCATAGCCGATACTTCGCTCAGAAGCACATCGGCCTTTTCTCTTGTTTCTGTCGGAGAAGTGCCGTTGAAATACAGCTTTTCATCGCCTGACAGTATCAGATCCACAGTGTCGTCCGTCAGCAGTTCTTCGCTGACGCCGAGCAGTACAGCCATATCCGACAGCGTCTTTGCTCTCGGGGTCCTTGCACCGCTTATGTAGTTTGCAAGCGCTCTGTAGGTTATGGATACGGCAGACGCAAAGTCCGTCTTTTTATAGCCGTTTCTTTTAATAAGTATTTCCAGCTTGTCCTTAAGTTCCATAATTCCTCCGACTGAATTTCCTTTTACTATTATTATATCCTTACAATTACGGCTTGTCAATCAAAAAAATACATAAAAATTCGCTAAAATTCAACAAATATTCATTATATACAGTATATTATGCAGTTTACTGAATAAAAACACTTGACTTTGGTACAAAAAGGTGTATAATATTCAATGTGAGTTAAATCAGAAAGCAGAACGCCAGAAAGCGTCTGTGAGATAGAAAGGAAATAATAAAATGGCTAAAGAAATCAAAAAGATCGTACTTGCTTATTCAGGCGGACTTGATACGTCCATCATCATTCCGTGGTTACACGAGAATTATCCAGGCTGTGAAGTAATCTGCGTAGCAGGTAACGTAGGACAGGACTCTGAAATAGTAGGTCTTGAAGAAAGAGCTAAGAAGACAGGCGCATCCAAGCTCTACATAGAAGATATACAGGACGAATTCGTAAACGACTTCATATTCCCCACACTTAAGGCAGGCGCAAAGTACGAGGGTTATCTGCTCGGTACTTCATTCGCTCGTCCTCCTATAGCTAAAAGACTTGTTGAGATAGCTAAGAAGGAAGGCGCTGACGCTATCTGCCACGGCTGCACAGGTAAGGGTAATGACCAGGTACGTTTTGAGCTTACTATCAAGGCTCTCGCACCCGAGCTTGAGATTATCGCTCCCTGGAGAATATGGAATATAAAGTCAAGAGATCAGGAAATCGAGTATGCAGAGGCACACAATGTTCCGATAAAGATTACCCGTGAAACCAACTACTCAAAGGATATGAACCTCTGGCACTTATCACATGAAGGTCTTGACCTTGAAGACCCCGCAAACGAGCCTCAGTACAATAAGAAAGGCTTCCTTGAACTTGGCGTTTCGCCCGAGCAGGCTCCCGACAAGCCCACATATGTTACAATACACTTTGAAAAGGGTATCCCCACTTCGCTTAACGGCGAAAAGATGGACGGCGTAAAGCTTATCAAGACTCTTAACAAGCTCGGCGGCGAGAACGGCATCGGTCTGTTCGACGTTGTTGAAAACAGACTTGTTGGTATGAAGTCGAGAGGCGTTTACGAAACTCCCGGCGGAACAATCCTTTATCACGCTCACGAAGTTCTCGAAACTATCTGTCTTGATAAGGAAACACAGCACTACAAGTACGGTCTTGCACAGAAGTATGCAGACATCGTATATAACGGTCAGTGGTACACACCTTTAAGAGAGGCTATGGACGCTTTCGTTGACAAGACACAGGAAACTGTTACAGGCGACGTTAAGCTCAAGCTCTACAAGGGTAACATCATCAACGCAGGCGTTACATCACCCTACACACTGTACAGCGAAGACTTTGCTTCATTCGGTGAGGACGATGTTTACGATCAGACAGATTCAAAGGGCTTTATCAACCTGTTCGGTCTGCCGATAAAGGTCAAGGCTCTGCTTGACGCTGAGAGAAACAATAAGTAAGCTATAAAAGCGTTACGGTAAATCCCGCAAGGTGTAAAACTATGCCTTGCGGCTTTTACGGTTTTTAAGATGCGATTTAAAACACGGTCGTTTCGGCTGTGTTTTAAAAAGCGTTTTAATTACTTTTATATTTATAACGGAAAAAACAAAACGCTTTTTGCGTTATGAACATAAATCTGAAAGGAAATAACAGTATGTCTAAAATGATGTGGGCGGGAAGATTTTCAAAGGAGGTTGACTCAAAGGTCAACGATTTCAATTCTTCCATCTCATTTGATGCAAGAATGTACAAGCATGATATAAAAGGCTCTATAGCACACGCAACCATGCTCGGTGAGTGCGGCATTATCGACTCTGCGGACAGCAAGGTGATAATAGAAGGTCTTAACGGAATTTTAAGCGATATTGAAAACGGAACACTGCATTTCGATCCCAATGCGGAAGATATTCATATGTTCGTTGAGGCTGAGCTTACCGCACGAATAGGCGATGCGGGAAAGCGTCTGCACACCGCAAGGAGCAGAAACGATCAGGTGGCTCTGGATATAAAGCTCTATCTCAAGGATGAAGTCGATGAAATTGCAAAGCTCGTCCGTGAGCTTATAAACACTGTTATAGATATTGCAAAGCAGCATACAGAAACGGTAATGCCGGGCTACACCCATTTACAGCGTGCACAGCCTGTTACATTCGCACATCATCTTATGGCATATGCGCAGATGCTGACAAGAGATCTGACAAGACTTGCAGACTGCAAGGAAAGAATGGATGTAATGCCGCTCGGTTCGTGTGCGCTTGCAGGCACTACATACCCTCTTAACAGAAAGAGAACAGCCGAGCTTCTCGGCTTCAAGGATATTACGATGAACAGCCTCGACGGCGTATCCGACAGGGATTTCTGCATTGAGCTATGCTCCGATATTTCGATGCTTATGATGCATCTTTCGAGATTTTCGGAAGAAATAATCATGTGGTGCTCGTGGGAGTTCAAGTTTATCGAGCTTGACGACGCATATTCTACAGGAAGCTCGATAATGCCCCAGAAGAAGAACCCCGATGTTACGGAGCTTATAAGAGGCAAGACGGCAAGGGTATACGGCGATCTGCAGACGCTTCTCACAATGATGAAGGGACTTCCGCTTGCATACAACAAGGATATGCAGGAGGACAAGGAGGCAATATTTGACGCAGTAGACACAGTAAAGCTGTGTATCTCGACATTTACTCCTATGCTTGCGACTATGACGGTACTTAAAGACAATATGCGTACTGCCGCCGCAAAGGGCTTTATCAACGCTACAGACTGTGCAGACTATCTTGTAAAGAAGGGGCTTCCTTTCAGAACGGCATATAAGATAACCGGTACACTCGTTGCACTTTGCATAGAGAAGAATACAACGCTTGAACAGCTACCGATAGAAGAATACAAGAAGCTGTGCGAAACGTTTGATAATGACGTATATGACGCTATCAGCCTTGATACCTGCGTTATGCAAAGAGGCGTTGACGGCGGACCCGCTCCGGATGCGGTAAAGCGTCAGATAGCTGAGCTTGAAGACAGACTGGGCGGTATCAACATCTGATGATAACTTATGAATACAGATTGCCGCACGATATAAATTCGTTCAGACGAAGCGTAGGCTGGTATGAGCTTTCGCCAAGACAGCTTAACTGTGCGCTTAAAAGCTCGGTGTTTGCGATAACGGCACTTGACGGAGAAAAGGAAGTCGGCTCGGCAAGGGTAGTCGGCGACGGAGGATATCAGTTCTTTATCAGCGATGTTATTGTACGTCCCGAATATCAGGGACAGGGAATAGGCAGAGAGATGCTTTCAAGGCTTATGGATAAAGCGTTGTCGGTCGCTGACGAGGGCGAAACGATAATGATAAATCTTATGGCGGCAAAGGATAAAGAGCCGTTCTACGAAAAGCTCGGATTTATGCGCAGACCTAATGATGAACGTGGCTGCGGAATGACAAGATTTCTTAAAAAATAAGAGGTGCTTATATGAGCGTAAAGGTGTATATTGACGGTCAGGAAGGAACGACCGGACTTAAAATTCTCGAACGTTTCAAGGATAGAAACGATATTGAAATAATGAAGATAGACGAGGACAAGAGAAAGGATAACGATGAGCGTAAGAAGTTTATATGCTCGTCCGACTTCACGTTCCTTTGTCTGCCCGATGCCGCCGCAAGAGAGGCGGTAGAGCTTGCGAAGGGCAGTAACGTCCGTATTATAGATGCTTCTACGGCACATCGGACAAATCCCGACTGGGCATACGGTTTTCCCGAGCTTTCAAAGCAGCACAGAGAAAAGATTGCGGCTTCATTGAGAGTGGCTGTTCCCGGCTGTTATGCAAGCGGTTTTATTTCGCTTGTATATCCGCTTGTGAAGGCAGGCATAATGCCGAGCGATTATCCTGTTGTCGCTCATGCGGTATCCGGTTACAGCGGAGCGGGAAAGAAGGCTATCGCAGTGTACGAAAGCGATGAAAAGCCCGAAGAATTTTACAGCCCCAGACAGTATGCGCTTCCTCAGGAGCATAAGCATTTACCTGAAATGATGAAGATAAGCGGACTTGATTACAAGCCTGTGTTCAATCCTCTGATATGCGATTATTTCAGCGGTATGGTCGTAACTGTTCCCGTTCTCACAAGACTTCTGCCGAAGAAATATACGCTTGCCGATATTCATAAGGCTTTCACTGAGCATTATGCAGACGCAAATCTTGTAAAGGTGATGCCTGTTATGGGCGAGGGCGTTCTTGAAAACGGTTTCCTTGCCGCAAACACATTATCGGGTAAGAACAATATGGAGATATTCGTTTGCGGAAACGATGACCGTATAGTGCTTTGCTCAAGACTTGATAACTTAGGCAAGGGCGCAAGCGGTGCGGCTGTTCAGTGCCTTAACATAATGATGGGCATTGACGAAACGACCGGACTTGTATAATAAGTGAGGTAATAACAATGGTTGAATTTGATAATTATAAATTAGTGGATAAGGGTGTATGCGCCGCAAAAGGCTTTAAGGCGGGCGGAATCAATGTCGGCATAAAGCCCGGCTCGAAAAAGCGTGACCTTGCTGTGATAAGCTGTGACACAAAGTGTACTGCGGCGGCAATCTACACGCAGAACAAGGTAAAGGGCGCACCGATAATCGTTACAAAGGAACACCTCAAGAACGGCATTGCTCAGGCTGTTATCGTAAACAGCGGCAACGCAAACACCTGTAACTCAAACGGTATTGAGATTGCAGAGCAGATGTGCGAGCTTTGTGCGAACGAACTCGGTATTGATAAGAATGATATGATAGTAGGCTCTACAGGCGTTATCGGACAGAAGCTGTCAATCGACCCTGTGAAGAACAATATCAAGACACTTGTAGACAGCATAAGCGAGGACGGAAGCTCGCTTGCGTGCGAGGCGATAATGACGACCGATACACGCAAAAAGGAGCTTGCAGTAGAGTTTACGCTTGACGGAAAGACCTGTCATATCGGCGGTATCAGCAAGGGCAGTGGTATGATAAATCCCAATATGGCTACAATGCTTGCTTTTATCACGACCGATGTAAAGATAAATGCGGAGCTTCTGCATAAGGCGCTGAAAAGGACAGCCGACATTACTTACAATATGGTAAGCGTTGACGGTGATACATCCACAAATGATACGCTGTGCATAATGGCGTCGGGACTTGCAGGAAACAAGGAAATAACGGCAGAGGACAAGGATTATGAAGTGTTCATCAACGGTCTTTACGCTGTAATGATGAACCTTGCAAGAGAAACCGCCCGTGACGGCGAGGGTGCAACGAAGCTGATGGAATGCGTTGTTGACCACGCACCTACAGAAGCTGTTGCAAAGAGCGTTGCACTGTCTGTTATAAACAGCAGTCTTTTAAAGGCGGCTATATTTGCGGCGGACGCCAACTGGGGACGTATTCTCTGTGCGATAGGTTATGCCGAGGGCGATTTTGATATTTCGAAGGTCGAGGTCGTTCTGTCATCTTCAAAGGGTAGTGTAAAGGTCTGCGAGAACGGCGCAGGTGTTGACTTCTCAGAAGACGAAGCATTCAAGATACTGTCCGAAGATGAAATTGTTATCAGAATTGATATGCACGACGGTGCCGATAAATCGGTAGCGTGGGGCTGCGATCTGACTTATGAATATGTAAAGATAAACGCAGAATACAGAAGCTGACACCGAAAGGACAAAAGAAGATGGAACTTGAAAACGAAAAGAGAGCAAGTATACTCAGCGACGCACTTCCTTATATACAGCAGTATTCAAACAAGGTAGTAGTAGTCAAGTACGGCGGTAACGCAATGACAAACGATAAGCTGAAGCAGGCGGTTATGTCCGACCTTGTTCTTCTGTCGCTCTGCGGTATCAAGATAGTGCTTGTGCACGGCGGCGGACCCGAAATTAACGCAATGCTGAAAAAAGTCGGCAAGGAGAGCAAATTCGTAAACGGTCTTCGTTACACCGATGAAGAAACGATAAACATCGTTCAGATGGTGCTTTGCGGTAAGGTAAACAAGGATCTTGTCGATCTGCTTTACAGCCACAAGGGCAGAGCAGTAGGTCTTTGCGGTCTTGACGACCATATGATAGAGGCAGAACAGCTTGACCCGGATTTAGGTCTTGTAGGCGAGATTACTCGGGTAAACGTAAGCCTTATAAACGATGTTCTCGAAAAGGGCTATATCCCTGTAATTTCGACCGTTGCGGCAGGCAAGGACGGTACTGTTTACAATATAAACGCAGATACGGCAGCGGCAAGAATTGCGGCTGAGATGAAATCCGAAAACCTAATCCTTATGACAGATATAAAGGGACTTCTTGAGGATAAGGACGATGACAGCACTCTAATACATACTGTCGGAGTTTCAGAAGTGCCTTATCTCAAAAAGCAGGGCATAATCTCAGGCGGTATGATACCTAAGATAGATTGCTGTGTCGAGGCTGTCCGCAGAGGTGTAAAGAAAGCGAATATCATTGACGGCAGAATACCTCATTCAATACTTATAGAGCTGCTTACAAACGAGGGCGCAGGTACTATGATTATCTGACGGCAAACGATGCAGGCGGAAAGGACAGATATGAATACTATAGATAAATTCAATTCTCATATAATGGGATCATACGGCAGGCTGAATGTTGTTCTTGACAAGGGCGAGGATGATAAGGCGGTTGACGAAAACGGCAAGACGTATATAGATTTCGGAAGCGGTATCGGCACAAACTCGCTCGGTTACTGCAACAAGGAATGGGCTGATGCTGTGTGTGAACAGGTACGCAGTATACAGCATACCTCAAATTATTATTACACAAAGGTACAGGCTGAGTTTGCCGAGAGATTATCGGAAGCGGCAGGAATGAAGAATATGTTCCTTTGCAACAGCGGTGCTGAGGCAAACGAATGTGCTATCAAGATTGCAAGAAAGTACAGCTTCGACAAATACGGCAAGGGCAGACACAATATAATAACCCTTGTAAATTCATTTCACGGCAGAACGCTCTGCACGCTGTCGGCTACGGGACAGGACGTGTTCCACAACTACTTCTTCCCGTTTGTTGACGGATTTATAAATGTTGAAGCAAACAATATAGAGGATCTTAAGGCAAAGCTCGATGATACGGTATGTGCCGTAATGTTCGAATATATACAGGGCGAGGGCGGTGTTGTGCCGCTGGAGCAGAAGTTTGTTGACGCAATATTTGAGCTTTGTGCCGAGCGTGATGTGCTGACAATTTCGGACGAAGTACAGACGGGTGTCGGCAGAACGGGTAAATTCCTTGCAGGCGATAATTTCGGAAAGAAAGCCGATATAATTACGCTTGCAAAGGGCATAGCAGGCGGTATCCCGATGGGTGTGTGCCTCAGCGGTGACAAGTGCGCAGGTGTACTTACTCCGGGAACACACGGTTCGACATTCGGCGGAAATCCTATCGCTTGTGCAGGCGCAATTGAGGTGCTGAAGAAAGCGGCGGATCCGATTTTCTTGTCGCAGGTTGCAGATAAGGGAAGATATATAGCTGAAAAGCTGAAAGAGATACCCGAGGTCGAATCGGTTACGGGTATGGGTCTTATGATTGGCATAAAGCTAAAGACAAAGAACGCAAAGGATATACTGAATGCCGCTCTTGAACACGGACTTCTTATCCTTACCGCAAAGGAAAAGTTAAGACTTCTTCCTCCGCTCACTATCTCTTATGAGGATATTGACAGAGGTCTTGAAATACTCGCAGAACTTTTAAAATAAAATAAAAACTAAAACCGAAAGGAAAAAATTATGAAACATTTACTTAAGATGATGGATCTCAGCACAGAAGAAATCATTGAGATTCTCAATCTCGCAGATCAGCTCAAGTATGAGCTTAAGCACGGCATTCCCCACGATCATTTAAAGGGTAAGACGCTCGGTATGATTTTCCGCAAGGCTTCTACAAGAACAAGAGTTTCTTTTGAAACAGGTATGTATCAGCTTGGCGGCAATCCTCTTTACCTTTCAGCAAGCGATATGCAGATTGGCAGAGGTGAGCCTATACAGGATACCGCAAGAGTTTTATCACGCTACATTGACGGTATTATGATAAGAACATTCGATCAGGCTGAGGTTGAAAATCTTGCTGAATACGGCAATATCCCGATAATCAACGGTCTTACGGACCTTTCTCATCCTTGCCAGGTGCTTGCTGACCTTATGACAATCCGTGAGTACAAGGGTAAGCTTGACGGTCTTAAGATGTGCTACATAGGTGACGGCAACAATATGGCAAATTCACTTATTGTAGGCGGCTTAAAGACGGGTATGAGCGTATCTGTTGCCTGCCCTGAGAACTACCACCCTGCCGCTACAACACTTGCGTTTGCCAAGAAGTATGACTGCTTTGAGCTGACAGACGATCCGATAAAGGCTGCAAAGGACGCAGATGTTATCTTCACAGACGTATGGGCATCTATGGGTCAGGAAGGCGAAGCCGAAATCAGAAAGAAAGCATTCAAGGGCTTCCAGATAAACGATGAGGTTATGGCTGTCGCTAAGCCCGACGCTATGGTACAGCACTGCCTGCCCGCACACAGAGAAGAAGAAATTACAGCCAAGGTATTCGAAGAACACGCAAACGAAATCTTTGACGAGGCTGAAAACAGACTTCACGCACAGAAGGCAGTAATGGTACTGCTTATGGGCAATAAGGATTAATCCGGATAAAACTTAAATATCCGATACGGAGCAACGCATTATGTTGCTCCGTATTCGTGTAATATGGAGGAATAGTCATGACTAATCTGCTTATAAAACTGTTCGTAAAGGACAGCAAAAACACATCCGATCCAGCTGTCAGAAAGCGTTACGGGTATCTCGGAGCATTTACCGGTATCGTGCTTAACATACTTTTGTTCCTCGGAAAGCTGATTGCAGGTATATTATCCGGCGGTATCTCCGTAATCGCAGACGCATTCAATAACCTTTCGGACGCAGGCTCATCAATAATGACCTTTGTCGGCTTTAAAATGGCAGGAATGCCTGCAGACAGCGAACATCCCTACGGTCACGGCAGAATGGAGTATGTTTCGGGCATAATAATTTCTTTTATCATAATGATGATGGGCTTTGAGCTTGGAAAAAGCTCGGTCGAAAAAATCTTCTCGCCCGAAAAGTCGGAGTTCAGCATACTTGCCGTATCGGTGCTTGGAGCGTCGCTTCTTGTGAAGCTGTGGATGGCACTGTTCAACACAAAGCTCGGTCGGAAAATAGACAGCGCCACAATGAAGGCCGCAGCGGCAGATTCGCTGTCCGACTGCATTTCTACATCGGTAGTAATCATCTGTATGTTCATACAGCTGTTCAGCGGATTTGAGCTTGATTCATACGCAGGTATCATTGTTGCGCTTTTTATCCTATATACAGGCTTCAATACATTCAAGGACAGTCTTACTCCGTTGCTTGGCACTAAACCTAAAAAGGAACTGGTGGAGGAAATTGAAAACACTGTAATGAACTATGACGGAATAGTCGGCGTACACGATCTTATGGTGCATGATTACGGCGTAGGCAGAATGGTAATATCGCTCCACGCCGAAATAAGCAGTAAAACAGATATAATGCTTGCACACGAGCTTATAGATCTTATAGAGGACGATCTCAGGGAAAAGTACAGATGCAGTGTTACGATACATATGGATCCTGTCGTTGTGGATGACGAGAAGGCGGACGAGGTAAAAAAGGTGGTTCTTGATATAATAAAAAATATCGACAACAGCCTTACTATCCACGATTTCCGCATTACCGACGGTGTTTCAAGAATAAATGTAATTTTCGATCTCGTAACGCCTTTCGGCTTCAGATATAAGGACGGGGAGCTTGCTCTTATGATAAAGAACGCAATTGCGGAAAAGGACGGCAGGCTCAATGCCGTAATCACCGTTGAACGTTCAATGTGCTGAATAATGCTTTTTAACGCACAAAGTCACAAAAGGCTTTGTGCGTCAGTCTGTCTAAAAACCTTTTGTTTATTTAATAATGGGGTGTCGAGCGTTGCTTGCTTTGTTGGTTTTGCATCGTGCAAAACTTTTGGCAAGCAGCCAAAGCGTCCTTGCTTTGGGCAGAGCCCCCGTACAGGTCGTCAGCCATTTGTGCCACTGCATCGTGAAGTGGCTTTGTGTGGCTGACTGCAAGCATCCTTGCTTGGTCTAGGGGCGGTAGCCCCAGTAATATAGCCCCTTTCCAGGGGAAAGGGGTTTTCGGCAAGGACGCCGAAATAAGGACACACCAAGCTTTGCACGAAGCAAAGTCAACAGAGTGTCCTAAAGGGGATAGGGATTGAGGACAAGCACTTTTTATAAAACATACTTTTTCTACAAGCTAACGCACAAAGTCACAAAAGGCTTTGTGCGTTTATTTTAAGTTGACTTGACACGGATTTTGTGATAAAATAAAACTATACTATATTATGAGAGAGTGTTTGTATGAACGGCAATAACGGAAAATGCGGAAAACTGTTTGTTATAGAAGGGCTTGACGGATGCGGTAAAAGCACACAGCTTGAGATGCTGAAAGCAAGCGCAGACAGCAATATCCGTTTCATCAGCTTTCCGAATTACAACAGTGCAAGCGGTGAGATAATCAAGGACTATCTCAGCGGTAAATTCTTCGAGGAAAACGGCAGAACGGGCGCATATACGGCCGGCAGTTTCTATGCGATAGACCGTTATATCAGCTACAAGACCGACTGGGAAAAGGATTATAAAGCAGGCAAGACCATAATAGCCGCAAGATACACCTCCTCAAATGCGATATATCAGATGGCAAAGCTGGAAAAATCCCAATGGGACGAGTACCTTGAGTGGCTTGAGGACTACGAGTACGATAAATTCGCAATTCCACGTCCCGAAAAGATAGTATTTCTGGATATGCCCGTAGAGGTGTCGCAAAAGCTCCTTTCCGCACGTTACGGCGGAGATGAGGCGAAGAAGGATATTCACGAAAGCAACGTTGCTTTTCTGAAGGCCTGTCGGGAAACGGCGCTATACACAGCCGACAAGAAGGGCTGGTATATACTGCCGTGCTCGGACGGTGAAAATCCTTACACTCCCGAAAAGATAAACAAGGAATTATCGGCGCTGATTTACGGCTGATAACAGACAAAAGCAAGGTAATATAAAGTGTTGGAATTAAAGAAAATTGAACTCAGCGACAAGCAGTGGATAGATCCGCTTTTGAAGCTGTCTGATTTCAGAGGTTGTGAGTATAACTTCACAAATAACTTTGTGTGGAGCGGTGTTTACAACATTACTGTAGGACGTTTTCAGGATTTTTATGTATCAAAGCACGGAAACTGTTTCGTGTTTCCCGCAGGAAAAGGCGATACGGACGCACTGCTTTCAGAACTCAAAAATTACTGTGACAGTACGGGAATACCGTTTGAATTCTGCAGTATGGATATAAAGGATAAGCAGATGCTCGAACAGCGTTATCCCGGTATGTTCACCTTCGATACAAGCGAAGATCTGTATGACTATGTGTATCAGTCGCAGTCGCTTGCAACGCTCGGCGGAAAGAAGCTGCATTCAAAGCGTAATTATATAAACCGTTTCAAACAGCTTAACTGGAGCTTTGAGGATATTACGCCGGACAATATTGACGAATGTAAGCAGATGAGCCTTGAATGGTGCATACGCAACGATTGCGATAAAAGCGAGGATAAATCGGAGGAAATGTGCGCTGTCGGAATAGGACTTGAGCATTTCTTCGACTTAGGTCTTGTCGGCGGGGTTCTGAGAGTCGATGGCAGGATACAGGCGTTTTCGTACGGCGAACAGCAATGCAGTGACACGTTTGTGACCCACGTTGAAAAAGCGTTTACCGATTATGACGGAGCATATCCGATGATAAACTATATGATGGCAAACAGGTTCTGTAAAGGACTTGAATATATAAACAGGGAAGAGGATATGGGAGAGGAGAATCTCCGCAAGGCGAAGAAGTCTTATCACCCGTGTTTTATGGTTGAGAAGTTCAGTGCGGTTTATAATGCCGGGAAAGGACAATCAGAATGATATATGTATTTTTAGCGGACGGATTTGAAGAAACCGAGGCAATTGCCCCGATTGACATTTTAAAGAGATTCGGAAAAGAGGTAGTCACCGTCGGAATAGGCGGCGGTAAGATTACAGGCGCACACGCAGTTACGGTTATTGCCGATATTACCGACAGCGATGTTATTATGACAGATAAGGTCGAGATGATAGTTCTTCCCGGCGGTATGCCCGGAACACTCAACCTTGAGAAAAGCCCCGTTGTACAGGCGGCTATAAAATTCTGCGTCGATAATAAGAAAGCGATAGGCGCTATCTGTGCCGCTCCGTCTATAATCGGAAAGCTGGGACTTCTGAAAGGCAAAAAGGCAACTTGCTTCCCCGGTTTTGAACAATTCCTTGAGGGTGCAATGTTCACGGGCGACCTTGTAAATATTGATGATAACATAGTTACCGCAAAGGGCGCAGGTGCGGCTGTAGAATTCGGACTGGCACTCGGAGCATTGCTCTGCGGTGAAGGAAAAGCAGAAAAGACAGCTAAGTCTTTACAGTGCAGATGAGCGTAAACGAGCAGAAAAAACAACTGAGAAAAGCCTTGCTTCAAAAGCGAAAACTGCTTTGCGACAGTAAAACGGCTGTTAAAAATGCCGCTATAACAGAGAATCTTTTAAGCCTTGAAAAAGTGCGTACGGCGGATATTATACTGCCGTTTGTTTCGACAGACGGCGAGGTGGATACGAGAGAATTCATAACGCAGTGCCTTAAGGCAGGAAAGAATGTCGCTGTACCGAGATGTATAGACGGCAGTAATATGGAGTTTTGCGTGATACATACGTTTGACGACCTCGAAAAAGGTATGTACGGAATCGACGAGCCGAAAAAGAGCTGTGCTGTGATTGATGCCGCCGGTGCGGAAAACAGCGTGCTGATAGTTCCTGCACTCTGCTTTAATGCGAAAGGCTTCAGACTCGGTTACGGCAAAGGCTATTATGACAGATTTATAAACGGTTATAAGGGCTATACTGTCGGAGTATGCTATGAAGATTTTCTGACGGAGGATATACCTGTCGATGATTACGACAGATGCGTTGATATAGTCATTACAGAAAAACGGAAAGGACAAAAATATGGAGAATAATCCTATGGATTTAACTCATAAGGATGAAAATACCGAAAGCACCGAAGAACGCACAATTATGATGGATTCGATAAAAGCGCTTCACACAGGCGAAGTGCGGAACGAAGATTCATCTTATGACAGCGGATACGAAAGCGTTCCCGGCAGTGAAGAATCGCATTCTGATGACGGTGAGCCTGCGGAGGACGAGGTAACCGAAGAAGAATATCAGGAATATCTTGCGGCAAAAAAAGAACGCAACAAGAAAATCAAAGCGAAAAACCGCCACAGAAGAACGTTTTCACATATTCTCACAGGCGTTCTGCTGTCAGTTTTTATCATATCGATTTCTGCGTTTCTTGCTACATACATTGTAAAGTCGGCGCTTGATTTTACGGGTATCGGAAAAACTTATTGCCAGGCTGAGATACATATAAACGAGGATTCGACAACAGATGAAATCGCTCAGGATCTTGCAAATCTCGGTATTATAAATATGCCGGATATGTTCAAGCTCTATACCAAAATGTTCGGCAAGGGCGATAAGTTCATAAAGGGTACTTTCACGGTTGACACAACTATGTCGTACAGTGCGCTTATTTCTGAGCTGCAGACAGTGTCTACTGTAAATCAGACGGTTTCAATACAGATAACCGAGGGCATGACTATTGATGAGATTGCTCAGATGATGGAGGATAACCGTGTCTGCCGTGCCGAAGATTTCATGGAGCAGTGCAAGACGCTCGGAGATACTTATAAATTCCAGAAACGTCTTGAGAATAAAAAGCTGAAGTATTATCAGATGGAAGGATATATATTCCCCGATACATACGAGTTCTACATTCTTCCTGCCCTTGAGGACAATAAGGAGCTTGATACAAGCGAGTATGCCGCAGATGCTCTTGATATTATATATCAGAACTTCAATAACAAGCTGACGGCACGTTACTATAACCGTATGAGCGAGCTTGGGCTTACGCTTGACGAAACCATAACGCTTGCTTCAATAGCACAGCGTGAGGCGGATAATACTACCAACATGGGCAATGTCGCATCGGTATTCTTCAACCGTATGGCTGATGCGGAAGCATTCCCGCATCTCGAATCGGACGTTACCGTGCATTATGTTGATGAGCATATAAAACCGCATCTCACTTCATCGCAGTACGATCAGAAAATGTTTGACGCATATAACACTTATAAGTGTGACGGTATACCGATAGGACCTATCTGTAACCCGGGTCTTGACGCTATAAAGGCTGTACTTTATGCGCCTGAAACAAGCTATTACTACTTCTGTGCAGATCCCGAAACAACAGAAATGTATTTTGCAGAAACTATTTCGGAGCATGAGGAAAATCTCCGCAAGTGCGGACTGGATCATGCGATAGCCGAATAATCAAACAATCAATATTCCGCCGCAGAGTTCTCTGCGGCGGAATGTCATAATAAGGTAAAAGAAAGGTTAAATTTATGTTAGAGCTTTTATCGCCTGCGGGCGATCTTGAATGTCTTATGTCAGCCGTTGATTACGGTTGTGACGCTGTATATCTCGGAAGTACAATGTTCGGTATGAGAGCCGGTGCGGCAAAATTCGATCCCGAAACGCTGAGGAATGGCGTTGAATACGCTCACGCAAAGGGTGTAAGAGTATATCTTACCTGCAATACCGTACCGTCAAACGATGAGATAGAGTTGCTTCCTGAATTTATAAAAACCGCATACGATTGTGGAATAGATGCCGCAATAGTAAGCGACATCGGCTGTATTGCTCTTATAAAGCGTACTGTTCCAGAGCTTGAAATCCACGTTTCTACACAGGCGGGAGTAGTAAACTATGTAACTGCAAACGAGCTGTACAAGATGGGTGCAAAGAGAGTAGTGCTTGCCCGTGAGGTAGATATTGAAAATATAAAGCGTATAAGGGATAACATACCTGAGGATATGGATATTGAAGTGTTCGTTCACGGGGCAATGTGCGTTTCATTTTCCGGAAGATGCCTGCTTTCCGCTTTTATGACAGGCAGAAATGCCAACAAGGGCGAATGCGCTCAGCCTTGTCGCTGGAAATATCACTTAGTGGAAGAAAAACGGCCGGGCGACTACTATGAGCTGTCTGAGGGCGATGGCGGCTCTTATATCCTTAACGCTAAGGATATGTGTATGATAGAGCATCTTAAAGAGCTTAAGGATGCAGGCGTTACCAGCTTCAAGATTGAAGGCAGAGCAAAATCCGCATATTATACGGCAACGGTTACAAATGCCTACAGAGCTGCGCTTGATGCAGTGAAAAACGGTGAACCGGTTCCGAAGTGGGCGGTTGATGAAGTTTATAAGGTAAGTCACAGACAGTATTGCACCGGCTTTTATTTCAACAAGGAAGACGCAAACCAGTATTACGAGAACAGCGGCTACATCCGTGAGTGCGACTTTGTCGGCGTAATTGACAGCTGTGAGAACGGCAGGGTGAATATCACGCAGAGAAACTATTTTACCGTTCACGATGGCCTTGAAGTGCTGTCGCCAGGAAAGACACCTGTAAAGCTGGATATTCCTTATCTGATAAATTCAAAGGGCGAGCAGACAGAGATAGCAAACCGTGCGACAGAAAAGATGTACTTTGACTATCCCGTTTCTTTCCCTCCTCATTCGATAATAAGAAAACCGTTGAGCAAAAAGTAAACTACGGAGGAAACTATCATGCTGAAAGCTCCGCAAAACCTGTTCGCTACCGCTTATGACGGATCGGTGCGATCCGACTGGCAGACGGTAGAGGGCGCAGACGGCTATATATTGCAGTTCTATAATGCAGATGAACCGGAAAAGTGCATTAAAACACGCTATGCACAGAATAATTCAAAGCTGATACTTGGGTTTCGCAACGGCAGAAAGTATGTTGTACGGGTAAAAGCGTTCAGCTATCGTGACGGGAAAGAGGTATACGGTGAACTGTCACAGCCGTCAGAATTTACGCCGATGTGCCATCACCTTAAAGCTCAGAATGTAATCACGATGAACAAGGGCGAAACGTCGCAGATAGTATGGGAATGCAGAAATAAAGTGCCTGCCGTTACTTTTGAATGCGATGACAGCGATGTGGCGACCGTAACAAAGGGCGGACAGGTTACTGCCGTTTCGGACGGTACGGCTGAGATAAAGCTGACAGCTGATGACGGTCAGACTTTTACTGTTAAGATAGTTGTAGGCAGGGATATGTCACGTTATCCGGCTACGGCAAGGATCATGCTCTGCGGCGATATAATGTGTTCGCTTGAGCATCAGCGGAAAGCCACTTTGCGTTCGCTTGATTTTACAAACGCATTCGGAACGCTTAAAGATACGGTCAGCTCAGCCGATTATTCTGTAGCGGTGCTTGAAACGACCTGCTTTGACGGAGCGCCGTTTGAATATGAAAAGATACGCACTGACAGCGGAAGTCCCAATTGCAATTCTCCGTCCACCTTCATAGACGCAGTGAAAAACTGCGGATTCAATGCAATGGTAACCGCAAATAATCATAACTGTGATACAGGGCTTGAAGGACTTAACGCTACCGTACAACGTATCAGAAACAGCGGTATGGCAAATATCGGTACGCTTGACGATGAAACTCATATTGCCGATATAAACGGCATAAAAGTAGGATTTGTCGCAGTAAATTCAATATCAAACGGGCTTGAGAAAAATATACCGCCCGAAATTATCGGGAAATATGAGCCTGAACACTTCAGACAGCTTGTTGAAACGCTTAAGAATGAAGGCGCAGAATATATAATCGCATATCAGCACTGGGGCGTTATGAATTCCGTTACTGTCCGCAATTCTCAGATAAAGACAGCTGAATATATGGCACAATGCGGCGTGGATCTTATTATCGGTTCTCATCCGCACGTTATGCAGAAGGTCGGTAAAATACACACATCCGCCGGCAGAGAGGTGATGTGCTTCTATTCTCTGGGCAATCTTTTGTCATCTATGAAAGAGCTTCGTGAAAACCGTGAGAGTGTAATTGTAAATCTGATTCTCACAAGGATCGAAAGCGGAATAAAGTCCGATATATCGTGCATTCCGACGCTTTGCAAGGATACCTCCGACGGATATACGGTAAGTGTTCTTGACGGGTTGCTGACGCAAGCAGAACAGATTTCCGAAGATCGCATAAGAGATATACTCGGCAATGAGGGCGTTATACGAAAATATCCTAAATTCTTGCTGCAAGGCTCAGCTGTGCTGAGAAATATATTCCGTGACAGCGGTTTTTCTTATGATGATACCGCTCTTATTCTGTCGCCGTTATCGCTTGTAAGCAAAAAAAGCAATCTTTCGGGAAAAGCCGGCAGCCCAAGAAATAAAATTGATATAAATAAAAATTTCAAATCGTTTTTAGACGGCTCAGACAGCGATTATATCGTAATAGACCTTTATACAGCGGCGGCTGTTTCGTGCTACAAGTACGGCGACAGCTTCTATACGGCATCGGGCAGTTTTATTTCTTCCGATTTTTACAATTCCAATAAAGACAGGCTTGAAAAAATATCTCCGCCTTTTGACGAAAAAGCAGTAAAATCTGCACTTAAAGAATATGCGAAAATTGTCTTGTCAAAATATGATAAGGATAAAATCATATTAGTGCGTTTAAAATTCAGTAATATCTGCGTAAAAGAAAATCAGCTAAGAAACGGTAAAAACAGAAATGCGCTGAATAAGCGGTTGAGGCAGTATGAGGATTATCTGATTTCGCTTTTACAGCCGGTGGTTATTGATGTTTCCGGCAATTATTTTATGGCGTTAAAAAGTGACAACATGATGTCCTTTGAGCCGCTTTTCTACGATGATGTAAGAATCAAACTGAACTCAGCGGTAAAACGTATCCGCAAAGATACATATTTTTCTGCACCGGAAATAAGGCTGCAGCTTATGCGTGTCATAAAATATTATGATAATATGACGGCAAGAGCCTATCAATCTGAACTGCTTGACAGAAATTATGTATCGGACAGAATGGCAGAGCTTACGTCAAAACAGTTTGTCGCTGAGAATTTCGAGTATTTTGTATATCTGCGTGAAAATGAGATCCGTACCTATGATGATGCAAAAATCCTGCTTTCCGCTAAAGCCGGTGCAGAAAGGCTTATCTCGGCAATAAAATCCGCTGAGTGTATTGACGGCGACCTTGGCGATTGCAGTTACGATGATATAAGGATTGTTTTCGATGAGAACTTCCTTATGAAAAAGCAATTATCCCGTAAACTTTCTGAGGTTTACAAATATACTGTTCCCGATAACTGTGAACATATTTTCCTTATCAGAAACGACCGCAAATTGCTTGAAGACTACGAAGTACAGCACAAACCTGTATTGGTTGACATCTGGGGCAGCTGTATTTCCCGTGAATCTGTTAACCGTAATTCCTCAGGTATCTATGTCGATAAGTACATTTTCAAGCAGCCGTTTTTGCTTGCAGACGAGCCTGAAATACCTTTTGATAACGATTTGAAGGCTGATAAATTCTGTGGCAGTAAGTGGCGAAGGCGCACTGTTAAAGAGGCGTTTTTGCACGAAGGAAAACGCATTCTATCTGACAGTAACGCTGAATGGCTGATTGTTGATATGTACGACCTTATCTGCAATATGCGTAAGTATGGCGATTCGCTTTTCGAGGTGGATGATTTCATACTTCGCACCGCTTTTTACAAGTCGATTTCCGATAAATGCGAAAGCACCTATTTATTTAACGAAAGAAGCCGTGAATATCTCGAAAGAGCGCTTGAAAACTTCTGCAAATTTGTCATTGAGCGCTATGGAAAAAACATTATTTTAATTAAAGCCGATCTTAAAGACCGTTATATTTCGCTCGACAATACGTTAGAAATGTTATCTGACAGCGATAACACGTTCAAAACCAAAAAAGCATTTATAAACGGATTTGAAGAAGAATTCGCACGTCTTACCGATTGCCGTGTAATTGATATTTCTAAAAGGTTTTATGCCGATGACCGCTTTGCACTTGGCGGTGCACATATCGTCCATTATGAAGATGAGTTCTACAGTCAATGCTGTAAGCATATAACGGCTTTCCTCACCGGTGCTGACAGCCGCTATACAGATAAGGTCGATGAGGAGTATATCGCTCTGAGAGACATGAAAATTAAATAAAGATTAGTTATCCCCGTACAGTTTAATGCTGTATGGGGATAGTTTTGTATATATGTCCGTTTTATCGGACAGAAGATGTGTTAAAATTTGTAATGGTAAGCTGAATGCACTTCTACACAACGAGAGCCGCACAGACTTTCGACTGTGCGGCTCAGGTTGGTGCCGAACTTAGATACAACATAAAAATTATTTCAATCCACCGATATTATCTACCGGACCTTTATATTATATAGTTTATGCGAAAAAATTTCAAGATGATACCGAGCTATATAACGAGATTGTCGTTACACACAAATGCAATGATTAAAAATTGTTGATTTTCACGATTGACATAAGTGTATCATTACTATATAATGTAGAAAAGCAGCAAACGAAGCACTTAGATAGAACATATAAATTGAAATTGTAATCAATAAATTCGACAAATTCTCTTATGAATTTGCAAAGAAATTACTTTTTATTTCAAAAAAGCATTGAAATTTACATTTGTTGCTAGTATACTGGGATAAGTGATATAATTCGACGGAGGATTGTTATGGATCATATTGCTCATATAAGAATTGAGTGTAATAAAAATAATGAAGTGGGTGTTGAGGAGAAGGTCACTGAGCATTCTAAAAAGGTTGCGGTTTTGGTAGACATTTATTCATCGCCTTTCAGAATGGCGAGTGCTGCTCACATTTCAGCATTGTTGCATGACGTTGGAAAGTTAAATTACGATTTCGACGGATATATAAAGCACGAGAACGGCATTAAAAGAGGTGAAATCGATCACAGCTATGCGGGAGCAAAATTTCTTTTGGAGCTGGTTTCAAACGATGATGATAAATATATAAAAGAAGTCGCAAGATTAATTGCGAGAATCATCATATCTCATCACGGGCTGAATGACTGGTATACACGGAACAATGATGACTATTTTGATTACAGATGCAGTAAAAATGAACGTTATGACGAAATCAAGAGCAACATTTGCGAACTTATCACCGATAGCGAACTTGATGAATTGCTTAATAAAGCGGCTGATGAATATCGCAGATTTTTTGAAAAGATGAAAGAAATCTGCTGTGCCAAAGACAGAAAACAATATTTCACAACATTAGCTTTTTATCACGGATTGTTGGAAAGACTGACCGAGTCCTGTCTCATTGACGCTGACAGGACGGCGACAGCCGAATTTATGGAAGGCATTGAAATTACCGAACCGTCTGAAGATGAAATACAACGTAATTGGCTTGATATGAAACAGCGTTTGGATAACAAACTGAGTAAATTTTCCGGAAGCGACAGTTTAATATCAAAACTGCGAATGAACATTTCGGACAGATGCTGTGCATTTGCCAAAAATGATGTAGGTATAGCTCAGCTCATTGTTCCTACAGGTGGCGGCAAAACGCTTTCGGCATTGCGTTTTGCAATTGAGTATGCTGTTGAGCATAAAAAGGAACGCATTTTTTACATTTCTCCGTTTATGTCTATACTTGAGCAGAATGGCGATGTAATCCGTGAGATAGCGGGAGATGATAACTATCTTGAGCATCACTCCGATATGTATTGCAAAATTATTGATAATAAGCATAAGAGTAAAGAAGAAGTCGCTGATGAACTTGAGGACTATGAGCTGCGTTGCAGGCATTGGGATAAACAGGTTGTTTGCACTACTATGGTGCAGTTCTTTGATACATTATTCTCGTCCAGGACCGAAGCTCTGAGAAGGATGCACAGATTTGCTGATTCGGTTATTATAATTGATGAAGTGCAATCAATACCGATAAGGTGCGTATACTTGTTTAACCTTGCTATGAATTTTCTTTCCAATTTTATGGGATGCACGATAGTGTTATGTTCCGCAACACAACCTACATTTGAACAGTGCAAGTATCCTATAATGCTTGATAAAGAGAGCTCGATGACAGGAGATTATACAAAGGATTTTGAAGATTTTAAAAGGACTGAAGTTGTGTCGTTGCTGAATAATCAGGGAAACACTTATGAAGAAGCTGCGGTAATATGTATGGACAAGTACCGTGAGAACGGTAATCTTCTGTTCGTAGTCAACACCAAAACTGCGGCGGCTGAGATATATAGGAACGTCGTACAACTTAATGCCGAGGAAGAAATCAAGGCAAAAGTGGTTCACCTCAGCACAAATATGTGTCCGGCGCACAGACGCAAGGCGATTGATGATATACGCCGTATGCTTGATAACAATGAACGTGTGATATGTATAACGACACAGCTTATAGAGGCAGGGGTCGATATCAGCTTTAAATGTGTAATACGTTCAAGTGCAGGTCTTGATAACATAGCTCAGGCGGCAGGAAGATGTAACAGAAACGGTGAAGATGATTGCAGGAATGTATATATAATCAAACTGAAGGATGAATATATCGAAAAGCTCGGAAAACTTAAAGAGGCACAGCGCCAATGCGGTTTGATAGTACGAAAATACGGATGTGAGCAACTGTTGTCGGTTGATATTATGAAAAGATATTTTCGTGATTACTATGAAGATTGTGCCCGTGACAGTAATGGCGATATGCTTGAATATCAGATCAGAAACTCAAATTACAGTCTTCTTGATCTGTTGTCTCGCAATATAATTTTCAGCAATGATAAAGGAGATTGGAAGTCAAGACAGGCATTCAAAACAGCTGGCGATAACTTCAGAATGATAGATAATAACACTGTTGATATAATAGTGCCGTATAATGAAGAGGCGAGCAGAATAATCGAAGCTCTTAACGGTGAAACAACTATATCGCAGGCTCTTGAGCTTCAGCGTAAAGCACAGCAGTACATTGTAAGTGTATACGATTATACATTTAAAAAGCTCGCTGAAAACGATGCTTTAAACGAGATTAAGGTAAGGCAGGATGAAAAAATGTGTATCTATGCGCTGAAAAAAGAGTTTTACAATAACTCTACAGGACTTAATACCGAGGGTGAACCTCAGGAAGCAATGTTCGTCTGAGTTTACCGCAAATATCGGATATATACAACACGATATGTGACCTGTCTGTTAGAACAGGCTGACATAAATATCAAAATGCAAAATACGGGTAAAAGCGAAAGCACAAACCCGAAAATAAAGGAGGTAAGAATTTTGAGCAAAACCGAACACGATAATATTGTCGAGTTCAAGGTGAGCGGAGATTTAGCACTGTTTGCAGACGTGCTGACACGTCCGGGCGGAGAAAAATTCAGTTATCCCATACCGACTTATGAGGCGCTGAAAGGCATACTCATGAGCGTATACTGGAAGCCGACTATCATATGGGTGATAGACGAGTGCAGGGTGATGAATAAGATCTCTATGGAACGTAAGGGCATCCGTCCGATCAAATACGGCGGAGGCAACGACCTTTCGTATTACACCTATCTTAAAGATGTGGAGTACAGGGTAAGAGCTCACTTTGAATGGAATGATAACCGTCCCGAGCTTGAAAAAGACAGGAACGAAAATAAGTATCATAACATTGCAAAACGTATGATACAGCGTGGCGGAAGGCGTGATATTTTCCTCGGTACAAGAGAATGTATGGGGTATGTCGAGCCTTGCAGCTATGATGAAGGTGTAAGCTATTATCAGGGTACAGAAATTCCGTATGGTTTTATGTATCATGGCATTACCTATGCAGACGAAGCTGAGAGGGAAGAAGACAAGGGCAAACTTACCGTCAGATTCTGGCGGCCTGTTATGAAAGATGGGGTTATAAAGTTTGATCATCCGAATGATATTCCCGAATCTCAGAAAAGGCATATCCGTGATATGAAAATAAAGCCGTTTGGTAAAGATCTTGATAATTTCAGCGGACTTGAAGAATTCGACTTTATAGGCGGGGGTGATGATATTGAGCTGGACTGATGAATTGATGAGAGCATATGACATTCTGAATTCAACGAATGACCGGAATTTACTTCCGCTTTGTCATTCGACACAGAATGCACAAATTACAATAGATATCAATTCAGATGGCACTATACCGTCAATAGGATTCGCAGAAAAAGTCGAAAAAGAAGATGCTGTTACAATAATTCCTGTAACAGAGGATTCATCGTCCAGAGGAGCGGGTATCAATCCGCATCCGCTTGCAGATAAACTGATATATATTGCAGGCGATTATCCTAAGTATGCAGATGTCAAAAAAAGCGACAACAGCGATTATTATAATGCGTATATCGAAAATCTGAAAAAATGGTGCGAGTCAGGCTTTGCACCGCAGGAAGTAAAGGCTGTATACACTTATCTTTCCAAAGGCACTATAATTGCCGATCTGATTGACGCAGGGATATTCACTTTGAATGAAAAAGGCAAATTATCCGATGAAAAGATAGCCAATACCGATCCCGCAGATTGCTTTGTGAGATTCAGCGTAGACGGAAAAAAGCTATGGAAAGACGAGAGCTTGTATCAGGCGTATATAGCGTATGCCTGCGGAGATTGTGCAACTTCGGATATTTGCTATGCTTCAGGCGAACGTGGCGGTATAACATATAAGCATCCGTCTAAAATACGAAATACCGGCGATAAGGCAAAGCTGTTTTCCACAAACGATGAAAGCGGTTTTTCATATAGAGGAAGATTCGCAGATAAAACCCAGGCTATCGCTATCAGCTTTGACTACTCGCAGAAGTTACACAATGCGCTTAAATGCCTGATAAAAAAGCAAGGCTATATCGTAGACGGTCTGTGCATTCTGGTATGGGAAAATAATCTTGAAGAAATTCAAAAGCCTTTTGAGGGATGCAGCTTTGATGACGATGAAGATGGCTATATTCCTGAAAGCAACACCGGCGAAATAAACAAAACGCTTACGATAGCTTCTATTACGGGTACCAAAAACAAATACAAAAGCGATTCTAAAACTCTTTTGATTATGTTCGACAGTGCTACAACGGGAAGACTTTCAATGACGGAATATGCTGAGGTTGCAACCTCGGACTATCTTTCTAACCTTGAAAAATGGCATAGAGATACCTCGTGGATATGCTATGGTAAACGCCGCTCTTTTTCTGTATACGAAATTGCCGCCTATGCTTATGGCAATGAAGAAGGAAGTGTGCTTAAGCCGGGCGAAAAAACAAAAAAAGATGTTTATCAGCGACTTATTCCATATATCGTATGCGGCGGAAGAATACCGCAGGATATAGTAAACCAACTGTTCATCAGAGCTTGCAGATACAATGCTTTTGATAATAAAAGCAACAACTGGCAAAGAGTTGTTAACTGTGCCTGCGGCATGATACGAAAAAGAATTATCGAAACAAAAGGAGAGTGTACAATGTCACTTGATAAAGAAAGCCGCAGCAGAGATTATCTTTATGGCAGACTGCTTGCGGTAGCTGACGTGGCGGAAGCATCTACATATACAAAAGAGGAGAGCCGTCCAACTAATGCCAAACGCTTTTTCGAGGCGTTTTCAAATCATCCTTATCAGACGTGGAATGTTATATATAAGAGTCTGCGACCTTATCTTGACAGAATGGGCAGAGGTGGAAGCGTTCGCTATGAACGTAAGATAAATGAAATAACTTCAATGTTTGAACACGACGAGTTCATGAACAATTCGCCGTTGTCCCCGGAATTCCTGCATGCTTACAGCTGTCAGGTAAACGAATTATACGGTAATAAAACAGACGACAATAACAAGGAGGAAGAATAATTATGAGTACATTAACAAACAAGATAGATTTTGAGGTAATTATCTCAGCTACAGACGCAAACCCCAACGGCGATCCTTTAAGCGGTAACCGTCCCAGAATAAATTCAAAGGGCCTGGGTGAGATTTCGGATGTATGCATCAAGCGTAAGATACGCAACAGACTTCAGGATATGGGCGAAAGAATATTCGTACAGAGCGATGACAAGTGTGATGACGGATGCGACAGCTTAAGAGCAAGAGCGGAATCTTGCGATGAACTCAAAAAAGCATCTTCAGGCAAGAATACCAACAAGGATGAATACGCAAGGATCGCTTGTGAACAGTGGATAGATGTCCGCAGCTTTGGTCAGGTTTTCGCCTTTAAAGGTGATGCGGTTTCTGTTGGCGTAAGGGGTCCGGTATCAATCAGCATTGCAAAGAGCGTATCTCCTATTGAAATAATCAGCATGCAGATAACAAAGAGCGTAAACGGAGAGAGCGGTAAGAACGGTAAAGCTTCTGATACTATGGGTACAAAAAACCGTGTTGGTTTTGGTCTGTATGTATTCAAGGGCAGTATCAATTGCCAGCTTGCTGAAAAAACAGGCTTCAGCGACGAAGATGCAGAAAAGATAAAAAAGGCACTTGTAACGCTGTTCGAAAACGATTGTTCTTCCGCACGTCCCGAAGGAAGCATGCAGGTGTGCAGAGTTTACTGGTGGAAGCATGACGGTAAAACGCCGAAGGTATCTTCTGCAAAGATACATAATGCTGTTCAGATAAAGGAAAAGGCTGAGCTTAACGGAAATGAACCTAATTCTGTAGCCGATTATGATATTATTCTCAACAATCCTGAGGGTGCAGTACAGCCTGAGATAATTGACAATATTTAATGAGCTACAGCGAAGATGAATATCTGATGATTTCCGGCATACAGCATTTTGTGTTTTGCAAACGACAATGGGCATTATTGCACATTGAACAACAATGGAACGAAAACTACCTCACTGTTGATGGCAACATTCTTCATCGTAATGCACACGACGGAGATTTTACCGAAACGCGTAGGGATGTTATTGTTACCAGAAGTATGCCGGTATCTTCATCAGAATACGGTATCAGCGGTGAATGCGATATAGTTGAATTTCACAAGTCAAAAGACGGAATATGTCTTTTTGGCAGAGAAGGGAAGTACAGCGTTATCCCCGTAGAATATAAAAGGGGAAGACCTATTGACAGCGATTGTAACGATCTTCAGCTTATCGCACAGGCTGTTTGCCTTGAAGAAATGCTGTGTTGCAGCATACCGTACGGATATATGTATTACGGGCAGATAAGACGCAGGGTGAAAGTTGAGTTCACCGATGAACTAAGAGTAAGACTTTTGTCTGTGTTGAACGAAATGCACAGGTTGTATAAGGCACACCATACACCTGTTGTAAAAAAAAGCAGGAGCTGTAATGCCTGTTCGATGAACAATTTGTGCTTACCGTCGGCAACATCTTCGTCAGCATCGGAATATATTAAAAATCGCTTGAAAGGGGACAGTATATGAGAAAGCTCAGAAATACGCTTTATGTGATCACGCCGGACAAATACCTGTCCCTTGACGGTGAAAATATAGTAATGCACAACAAAGACGATACGCAAACACGTCTTCCTTTGCATAATGTCGAGGATATTGTGATATTCGGCGGCAGGGGAGCCAGTCCTGCATTGATGAATAAATGCACTGAAGATAATATCGGGCTTACATTTATGAGCCGCAGCGGAAAATTTCTTGCAAGAGCAGAGGGAGCAATCAGCGGAAATGTGTATCTGCGACGTGAACAGTTCAGAATAGCGGATGATGAGGCGAGAAGTCTTTCTGTAGCAAAGAATTTTATTATCGGAAAACTGTTTAACAGTCGCTATGTTATCGAAAGAGCAGTAAGAGATCATTCTTTACAAGTTGATGTTGATAAACTGAAAAACCGTTCCGACCTTCTTTCACAGGCTATAATCAAGTGTCAGAGCGTTTCTGATATTGATACTTTGCGTGGAATCGAGGGGGAATCTGCACAGCTCTACTTTTCGGTTTTTGACGAATTTATACTTCAGCAGAAAGATGAGTTCCGTTTTGTAACAAGAAGCAAACGGCCGCCGCTTGATAACGTCAATGCTTTACTGTCTTTTTCGTATTCTGTTGCAACCGGTATGTGTACCTCTGCACTTGAAACTGTAGGGCTTGATCCTTACGTCGGGTTTATGCACACAGACCGCCCCGGCAGACGTTCGCTTGCACTTGATCTTGTGGAAGAATTCCGAGCGATAATGTGCGACAGATTTGTAATAAGTCTTATCAACAAGCGTATTATAAATAACGGCGATTTTGAGAAGAAGGAAGATGGCGCAGTATTATTAAGCGAAGACGGCAGAAAGGTTTTTTTGACGCATTGGCAGAACAGAAAACAGGATGTTGTTATGCATCCGTTTTTAAAAGAAAAGGTTGAATGGGGCCTGCTTCCTTATATACAGGCACTTCTGCTTTCTAGATATATCCGAGGCGATCTTGATGAATATCCTATGTTGCTCTGGAGGTAGTTATGCTTCTGCTAATAACTTATGATGTCAACACCGAAACATCGGCCGGGAAAAGTCGACTTAGAAAAGTTGCAAAACAATGTATTAATTACGGTATCAGAGTTCAGAATTCGGTTTTCGAATGTGTTGTTGATGCAACTCAGGCACATGAACTGAAATTTAAACTCAAGGAACTTATTGATACAGAAAAAGACAGTCTTAGATTCTATAATCTTGGCGATAAATATACAAATCGTATTGAGCATTACGGAGCTAAGTCTGCAATCAAGGTTGAAGAACCTTTGATTTTTTGAATTTGTGCGAATGTGTAGTGCGCAGAATTTTCTGTAGACATTCGCACACGATAATTTACTTATAAAGGAAATTATCAAAACGCAAATTTAGTTTTTTATGATTTTATAGAGGAAAAATGTCCGAAATGTGATATTTAGCTTCAAAATATAGATAATCATTGTATAAATTTGCTGTCGCCCTCTTTACGAGGGCGTGGATTGAAATCTCCATATTTGCATTATTTACAGCAGGAATTTCATGTCGCCCTCTTTACGAGGGCGTGGATTGAAATATTATTAACATACTCAACATCAGTAATAAAAGCAGTCGCCCTCTTTACGAGGGCGTGGATTGAAATCCAGTATGCCGTTTTCCCCTGCTACCCTAATGTAATGTCGCCCTCTTTACGAGGGCGTGGATTGAAATTTCAACAGCCATTAACTTCTTGTCATATTCACCGGTCGCCCTCTTTACGAGGGCGTGGATTGAAATCTTTAATGTGCCGACTACGGTTTTCTTGTCCGAGTCGCCCTCTTTACGAGGGCGTGGATTGAAATATCGCCCTCCTGATACCATACGGTGTAGCGATTCCGTCGCCCTCTTTACGAGGGCGTGGATTGAAATCCAGAAATTCAAAATGAATTTTTATCTGCTCTTAGTCGCCCTCTTTACGAGGGCGTGGATTGAAATGTTATTTTTTATTATTCCGTGAATTTCTTCATATTGTCGCCCTCTTTACGAGGGCGTGGATTGAAATATCATAAGAATAATCATTATAGTTACCGAAACAAAGTCGCCCTCTTTACGAGGGCGTGGATTGAAATACCACTAAAGAGGGTAAGCAGGTAGAGTACAACAAGTCGCCCTCTTTACGAGGGCGTGGATTGAAATCGATAGCGTGTTGTGTTGCCATGTTTTGGCAGAAGTCGCCCTCTTTACGAGGGCGTGGATTGAAATGATTACACTATGAAGATATTAAAGCCGCCTTGGGTCGCCCTCTTTACGAGGGCGTGGATTGAAATATTCTAACATCTCCTTTTTAAGTCGGTCAAGCAGTCGCCCTCTTTACGAGGGCGTGGATTGAAATGCCGAGGTTAATACAACGCCGAATATAGTATTTGGTCGCCCTCTTTACGAGGGCGTGGATTGAAATGCTTGCAACAGTTGCGGATAACTGTATCTTACCACCGTCGCCCTCTTTACGAGGGCGTGGATTGAAATAATTGATTATTTGGTTTATGGGAAAACACCAGATGTCGCCCTCTTTACGAGGGCGTGGATTGAAATTTTGATTATTTCTTTTATTGTCTTGTGTCAAATCCGGTCGCCCTCTTTACGAGGGCGTGGATTGAAATTACCTGTTTTGTTAATTTTCTTGTGTCTCCTGCGGTCGCCCTCTTTACGAGGGCGTGGATTGAAATTTATCAGTTCGTTTATTTCTGTTATATCCATTTTGTCGCCCTCTTTACGAGGGCGTGGATTGAAATGCTTGCAACAGTTGCGGATAACTGTATCTTACCACCGTCGCCCTCTTTACGAGGGCGTGGATTGAAATAATTGATTATTTGGTTTATGGGAAAACACCAGATGTCGCCCTCTTTACGAGGGCGTGGATTGAAATTTTGATTATTTCTTTTATTGTCTTGTGTCAAATCCGGTCGCCCTCTTTACGAGGGCGTGGATTGAAATTACCTGTTTTGTTAATTTTCTTGTGTCTCCTGCGGTCGCCCTCTTTACGAGGGCGTGGATTGAAATTTATCAGTTCGTTTATTTCTGTTATATCCATTTTGTCGCCCTCTTTACGAGGGCGTGGATTGAAATAAAACGAAATCAAAGACACGTCCAGAGCGGGCATGTCGCCCTCTTTACGAGGGCGTGGATTGAAATATCAAAAATGATGATCCGATAGGTGCAAAATATTGGTCGCCCTCTTTACGAGGGCGTGGATTGAAATATTACCGTTCAAGGAAACTAAAGGATTTTATGGTTGTCGCCCTCTTTACGAGGGCGTGGATTGAAATTTTTCTCATTTTACATGATACCACAGGAAAAACGGTCGCCCTCTTTACGAGGGCGTGGATTGAAATCTTTTCGGTCTTTTTCTTGCTGAAATTCTTCTGTCGCCCTCTTTACGAGGGCGTGGATTGAAATACAGCATTATAATCAGTATTAATATAACGCACTTCTGGTCGCCCTCTTTACGAGGGCGTGGATTGAAATTTAATCAGCTCCGGAGCATTGAAGCCAAAATTAACGTCGCCCTCTTTACGAGGGCGTGGATTGAAATTTACAGCCGGACGAAATACGCTTCAAGGAAAACCGTCGCCCTCTTTACGAGGGCGTGGATTGAAATGGCAGTGTGATAGCACCACCGCCTGAAGCACCCGGTCGCCCTCTTTACGAGGGCGTGGATTGAAATCCTATCAGGGTTGCGGGCAACTCCGGACCCATGGCGTCGCCCTCTTTACGAGGGCGTGGATTGAAATTCTCGGCGGCTGTCTATCGCCGTTCAGATTGCGTCGCCCTCTTTACGAGGGCGTGGATTGAAATTATTTTCGGCTGTCGCTATGAGCGCTATACTCTGGTCGCCCTCTTTACGAGGGCGTGGATTGAAATGATTCGGGTGTCGTGTAACAACGACATCACTGCATCGTCGCCCTCTTTACGAGGGCGTGGATTGAAATATTCGTGTTAAACGCACATGTAGCCATGTAATTGCAGGTCGCCCTCTTTACGAGGGCGTGGATTGAAATAACTTTTGATGGTTTTGACTGTCGGTCTATCGTTAGTCGCCCTCTTTACGAGGGCGTGGATTGAAATCCTTGCCAAGCTCATCGTTGGAAACTTCTACGGGTCGCCCTCTTTACGAGGGCGTGGATTGAAATAAAATGTTTCGCAATCGTGCGCATATCTCGTTTTAGTCGCCCTCTTTACGAGGGCGTGGATTGAAATATAAAATCCCTTGAGCGTGAGGCAGACGGCCACGGTCGCCCTCTTTACGAGGGCGTGGATTGAAATAGGAATTGCCTGCGTCCTGTCGAAACGGCTCTGAAGTCGCCCTCTTTACGAGGGCGTGGATTGAAATTTGCAGAAAGTCTTATATCTGTAGGCTGCGGTGCGTCGCCCTCTTTACGAGGGCGTGGATTGAAATAGTTTATCAGCGCATTGATTACTTAGCATCTGAAGTCGCCCTCTTTACGAGGGCGTGGATTGAAATATGAAACACCTGTTAAACCTACTGGTGGCAGTGGTCGCCCTCTTTACGAGGGCGTGGATTGAAATCATACACCTTGCGATATGCAAGCACCGATTACCGGTCGCCCTCTTTACGAGGGCGTGGATTGAAATAGGCTACGCTTAATATAATTCCCGTTGCTATTATGTCGCCCTCTTTACGAGGGCGTGGATTGAAATACAAGGTGATTAAGATGAGTGAGTATTACAATAAGGTCGCCCTCTTTACGAGGGCGTGGATTGAAATATATTCCGGGCGATAAAGATACCAGGGCATCATGGTCGCCCTCTTTACGAGGGCGTGGATTGAAATACGGAACATATCGCAGATAGCCTTGTACTCGGTTGTCGCCCTCTTTACGAGGGCGTGGATTGAAATGCCCTTTTGAGGTGAGTTGATAAACGTACCCTTGGTCGCCCTCTTTACGAGGGCGTGGATTGAAATGCCCTTTTGAGGTGAGTTGATAAACGTACCCTTGCGTCGCCCTCTTTACGAGGGCGTGGATTGAAATTAAGAATATACATCGTAACTGTGAAATACAATACGTCGCCCTCTTTACGAGGGCGTGGATTGAAATATCTGTGCGATTTCATCGGCTGTCATATCTGCTGGTCGCCCTCTTTACGAGGGCGTGGATTGAAATATAAGGGTAAAGAGCTGTGCATCCTTTACATCTTGTCGCCCTCTTTACGAGGGCGTGGATTGAAATATAACAGCTTTTGGAGACCGTCTATCAATTTCATCGTCGCCCTCTTTACGAGGGCGTGGATTGAAATGGCATTCTTTCCGCAGTGAATGGCGACACACCCGAGTCGCCCTCTTTACGAGGGCGTGGATTGAAATAATGGAAGCCCGTACCGCAGAAAAGGCAGGGGTTAGTCGCCCTCTTTACGAGGGCGTAGATTGAAATATCAATAGCGGAATATAATGCTGCTGTACAGCTTGTCGCCCTCTTTACGAGGGCGTGGATTGAAATAAAGAGCTTGTTTAACTCATGCTTATATCCATACTGTCGCCCTCTTTACGAGGGCGTGGATTGAAATGGCTTTTCGGGAGCACAGGCACACCTTGAGCCGTGTCGCCCTCTTTACGAGGGCGTGGATTGAAATCTCAGCATTGAGCTCAAAGGCTATCTTGCAGGTGGTCGCCCTCTTTACGAGGGCGTGGATTGAAATTCAGACCAGTTTACAAGAATAACCACTTGTACAGCGTCGCCCTCTTTACGAGGGCGTGGATTGAAATATTACATCTTTAGGATTTCTCCTATCCACCTTGTGTCGCCCTCTTTACGAGGGCGTGGATTGAAATTCCATTCTTGAAAGTTAACTTTCAAAATTACAACAGTCGCCCTCTTTACGAGGGCGTGGATTGAAATAGTAAGCGTAAGGCTTGTTAAAGCCTTTGCGAACGTCGCCCTCTTTACGAGGGCGTGGATTGAAATACCTTCTTTTTTTGTTGATTAAGTAGATTATAGCAGTCGCCCTCTTTACGAGGGCGTGGATTGAAATTTTCAGCAAATGCTACGTTTACCGAAGCTGGCGCGTCGCCCTCTTTACGAGGGCGTGGATTGAAATATCGCCGTTTATGAAGAACGCACCACGCAAACCCAGTCGCCCTCTTTACGAGGGCGTAGATTGAAATGGTAAGGCTGTGGCTGTAATCAAGCGATTGTAAACAGTCGCCCTCTTTACGAGGGCGTGGATTGAAATGGTTACGTTTTCATTCTTAACGCCTTTGCCGTCAAGTCGCCCTCTTTACGAGGGCGTGTGTTGTCTGCCACGCAAAACGCAAAAAGTGGGAAACGACGGGATAAGCCGAAATT